>Ga0134128_10002187_pt1 | contig 24379 bp, 17 predicted proteins | sample KB31754_FD_96462 | JGI IMG/M metagenome (GOLD analysis project Ga0134128, IMG submission 96462) | Terrestrial soil microbial communities with excess Nitrogen fertilizer from Kellogg Biological Station, Michigan, USA - KB3-175-4 | ecosystem: Environmental > Terrestrial > Soil > Unclassified ...
ATTGGTTGCGCTATCCACGCCAATGTTGAAGCTGATCTTTGTGATGGCCGGGATGCTGGTGCCAATTCGGATTGTCAGCGAGGCGGTGTCTGCGGCATCGACAAGACGGGGTTCTTCCGGAAGGGTTTGCATCTCGCCGTTTGAGCCGGTGACGCGGATCGCCGAGACATAAAATTTACATTGCTCCACTGAGAAGGGTTCGTGGAATACGTTTTTGTATTGGCCCGAGTGTAGCTGGAGCGGTTGCTGGCCGATGACAAAAGAAAAATGAATAATGAGCGTATATAGGTTAGGCATTTTAATCCGATACGAATAATTTGGCCCGCGGGTTGTTTAATGTCTTATCTTTGCGGAAACTTCGACCAGCGCATGTTTCGACAATGCACAGCCTTCATATTGCTGCTGGCCTTTATGGCTTCTTCCTTCAGCAAGGCTGTGATCATCGCCGATTTCTACGCCAACCAGGATTATATCGCCAAGAATCTTTGTGAGAACAGGGGTAATGTCAAGATGCATTGCTGCGGCCGCTGTATGTTGCGCAAGCGGCTGGCACGGGATGCCAACCAGGAACAAAACAATCCTGAGCGCCGGGTAGACAACAAAGAAGTCCTTTTTGTCGAAGGGGAGATGGCGGAACTCGTTGCGCCCGTTGTCCCCGAGACTCTCCTTCCCTATGGCACATTGATTGCACGCGCTCCCGTAGATCGTTACGCTGACATCGATCATCCTCCAGCCTAGACTTTTCTTTCCCTTTATTGATTGATTGACGGGCGGCCCAACACAATGAGATCGGAGGGCTGCCGGCATTATGTATCCTTCTTCAATCCAAAGAATGAAACAAGTTTATTTCGCCATGGCCTTGCTATGCGCGAGCTTATCGGTATGCGGGCAATCGACTCCTGCCGATACTATCGTCAACCGTTTACAGGAGGTCGTAGTTTCGGGCAACCGAACGGTACAGAAACGTATCGAGCTGCCTATCGCCATCGCCAATATCAGCAGTCGGACCATACAGGAGACGAAGGCACAACGCCTCGACTTTCTGTTGAACCAGGTAAGCGGGGTGAACATGATCAACCTCGGCAATGAGCAGCATGAGATGAGTATAAGGCAGCCGATGAGCACCAATAATCTCTTTTTGTACCTGGAGGACGGGATTCCGATCCGGACTTCGGCCGTCTTCAATCACAACGCCCTCGTGGAGATGAATATGGCGGCGGCCAGGAATATCGAGATCATCAAGGGACCGGCCTCATCGCTCTATGGCGCGGAGGCCATCGGGGGCGTCGTCAATGTGATCACCGTTGCCCCACCGGCTTCTGCCGATGGGACTGTTAGTATACAGGGGTCGGATCAGGGTTACCGGCGGGCGGATCTGCAGGCGGGAACGACGACCGGGAAACTGGGTTTTGTCCTCAGCGGTTATTATGCTGATCAAAGGAATGGGCCTATCGGGTATAGTGACTTTCACAAATCGGCTTCAACCTACCGGCTGGACTATCACCTCGACAACGCCACGACCTGGAGCAACAGCGTCACTTATGTCGACTATTTCAGCGACATGTATGGACAGCTCGACAGCACGCATTTTGCTGCAAAGAACTATTCCGCGCAGGCTTTTTTTACTTACCGGAAGGTCTATGCGTTCCGCGGCAAGAGTATGTTGTCACATAAGTGGAATGAACATAGTGCCACGACAGCAACCTTTATGTATCGGAATAACAGTGTGATCCAGAACCCGAGCTATTCGATCGGCAGTTATCATACGGGCGGAATGGCCACAGCACCGATAAGTCCCGATACGGCGACGGGCAATATCAATGATAATGCCTTTACCTCTTTTGGGCTTTATCTGCAACACGTGCAGAAATTTCGCTTTTTGGATAGCAAGCTGATCCTCGGTACGAATTTCGAGCTGAATCCCCAGACCTTCAATGAAAATTTCATCTGGGTCAACAAGGCGACGGTGCATGGGCTGGTGAATTATGTGAGCTATAACAATCCCGATTCCGTGATCGCCAATTTCCGCACCTTGGTTACCGATTTCGGTAGCTATGCCGACTATGAGTTTTCGCCCTTCAAGGGCTTTCGGGTTGTCGCGGCTTTGCGGTATGATGCTTTTCAGTACAATTTTATCAACAACCTGCCAGGCACTTCGGTCATCGGCGGCCCTTCTACTGTGGCAAACTATAGCAAGCTGGCTCCGAAGCTGGGATTTACCTATAATATCGGCAGCGTAGGTTTCTACGGCAATTATAGCGAAGGTTATGTGCCGCCGCAGCTCACCGATGTTTTCGGCAAGACGACCAATAACACGTATCTGCAACCGCAGAATTTTCATAGCTATGAGGCCGGCGGGTGGCTTTCATTGTTTAAGAACCGGCTGTACGCCGACTGGAGTGCCTACCTGATGGATGGAAGCGATGAGATCATCAATGTTAAGCTGGCGAATGGAGTTTCGTCTTCGGAGAATGCCGGGAAGACGCGACATCGGGGTCTCGAATATGGGGTGACCTACCGGCCAGGTGATGACTGGTTTTTCCGGGTTTCGGCGTCGAGTGCCAGGCATACCTTCGTCGATTATGTCTCCGGCGGTGCAGACTATAGTGGCAAAGAGATGGCGGATGCGCCGCATTTCTTTGGCAGCGCACAGGTGACGTATAAGCCGCATTATGTTCGCGGGTTGCGGTTGTCGGTAGAAGGGCAACGTGTAGGCAGGTATTATATGGACAACCTGCAGCAATATAGCTATGGCGGGTTCAATGTGGTAAATGTACGGGCGGGGTATGACCTCGGACCTTTTGGGGCATGGGTGAATGTGCTGAATGCCTTTAATGATTATTATTCTACCATCTCGCGGGTATCGGTTTCCTCGGGGGTGGCGGCTTACAGTTATCAGCTCGGCGATCCGCGTTCGGTTACGGTGGGGCTGAGTTATCATTTTGGAAAATTATGAGATCTATTTATCGATGGCACCGGCGGCTGAGCCTGATCATCGCGCTGCCTGTGGTCCTTTCGGCAGGGAGCGGCATACTGCATCCCATCATGACCAATATCCGGCCGGCGGTGGCGACGCAGGGGCTGATGCCTCTTTCTGTAGAGGTGTCTGCTTTGCGGGTCAGTATAGAGGCGGCGCTCGACAGCAATCGTATCGACAGTGTTTCGCGGGTGCGGCTAGTCCATATCGACAGCAATTGGTTTTACCAGATCCAGCGATGGGGAGATGATGTGCCGGTGTATCTGAGTGCGAAGAATGGGCATAAGCTTTATCAGGGAGATTGGTTGTATGCGCAGTGGTTGGCCCGGCAATTTTTGGAGGGGCCGCGGGCTGGCGCTTGGGGGACGGATCGAGCTCGTGGGCCTCGCGTGACGCCTTCCGTGATATCATCCGCGTCATCTTCCGTGTCATCTTCCGTGAGCAATGATGAGCCTGACTGTTGCAACGAAGCCACTTCTTCGGTTCTAAACGCCGGGGGGTGCCGGATCCTCGGAGCGGTGCGGCTTACGGATTTTGACGAAGAGTATAACGAGGTGAACAGACTGATGCCGGTTTATCGCGTGGCGTTCGACCGACCGGATGGGATACGCATCTATGTAGAGACTACACAGGACCGGTTTGCTTTCGCAGTAGACAACCGGCGGGCCGCCTTTAACCGGGTCTTCGAATATATCCACACTTATCAGTGGCTTGATTTTCTCGGGCGCGGCCGGCATGTTGTCGAGTTCCTGCTGATCGGGCTGGCCTTTGTCACGACGGTGTTGGGCATCTATATCTTTTTTTCTACTTCGGGTAAGCGGGTGCCGGGCAATACGTATATCCGGGCACGGCGGAACCACCGGTATACCGCCATCGTGATCTCGCTTTTTACGCTGGCGTTTACGTTTAGCGGGGCTTATCATGCCTTGAGCAAACTCAAGGATGTGGTTCGGGGGAAATATGTAGCGAGGTTTGCACCCGCCGGATTACGGCCGGACGTCGCGGCTTTGGCTGCTGTTGCCGGAGGGCCGGTGAGTGGGTTGAGTGTGGTGAATGTCGAGGGATCGCTTTTCTGGAGGGTCAGGCTACTGGATGGTGCTGTAGGGGTTCGTGCGGCTGGCGGGGTTGGTTCGGCTGGCGGGGCCGGTTCGGCTGGCCGGGCCGGGGTAAAGCCGTATAAGAAGGACCTGATGCGGGACATGCGGGCGAGTGAGCCGAAGATAGTCTACGTCCGGGTGAGCGATGGGTGGCTCTTGCCTGACGGAGAGCAACGTTATGCCCGCTGGCTGGCCCGGCAATTCAGCGGTCGTCCCGAGACCCAGGTGGTTGCCACGACGCTGGTCACCAAATTCGACAGGGACTATAATTTCACCGACAAGCGGTTGCCGGTGTGGCGGGTCGGCTATCCTTCGAATCATCATGAGCGGTATTATGTCGAAACTTCCTCCGGCGTGCTTGCGGCGCGGGTGGATGACCTGGATGCCATCGAGGGCTATAGTTTCGCCTTGCTTCATAAACATGAGTTCCTTGGCGGGTTGGGAAAGGGTGTCAAGGATTTCAGCACGATATTTTGGGCGGCGGCACAAATCCTTTTGGTTGCGTTAGGGCTCGTGTTGTGGGTGCGGCAGCGGCGGAAGAATCGGCTTAAGGCTTTATAGCGAAGAGAGAACTTTGACAGCGCCTCCCCATCGGCCCTGGTTAGCGACGGCCGGCGTGATATTCCGCCAGAGAGAAGAAGAGGTGGGGTTGCCATGGAGGAACACGATGTGATCGCCGGAGTCCATTTCGACATAGGACATAGGGATGCTCTCGGATTTGATTTTTGGAGTGGACCGGCGGGCAAAAAAAAGAAATTTTTGATTTTGGAAAGGCATAGATTTATGAGTTGTTTAAACCTCATTTCTATGTCGCACCCAGGCTATAACTATAAAACTATCTCCAAAAGCCGTTATACCTTTATAAGTACGGGAAGAAAAAAGATAGAGAAAACGGTAGAATTTTCGGATTTTGGCATAAAGAATACCTACAATTTGGCTTTCGGAGATCTGAAAACGGATGGATCGATTGACGATATGGCCAATTCCAACAATGGGGACATTATAAGGGTTTTATCAACTGTAATTAGCATTATTAAAGACTTTACTGCTAAAAATCCGCACGCTTATATCGCATTCGCAGGCAGTACCGAAGAACGAATGAAACTCTATGCCCGTATTCTAAAGTCTTATTATTCAGTGTTCAAAAAAGAATTTACAATTTCGGGGTTTATAAAGTGGGAGAAAGGGTATCGGAAAGTGAGCTTTGATCCGACGCTACTGCATGAATACATCGTTTTTTTAATCAAAAGAATTCAGTAAATTTGGGTATGTCAGTTGCAAAGAAAAAAACGGCTACCAAGAGAGCAAAAAAGACTGCCCCGAAGGTGATTATCGTGACAAAGACATATCACGAGGAGACGCTCTTCCCTGAAAAAGTCGCCAAAGTAAAGGAAGTACTCTCTAAATCAGATTTTCGACCTTTGTAGCGAATACACTCCATGCTTTTATGCCGAGCAGCGGTCCTGCTGACGGCGTTATCCTTTAAACTGTTTTTATCCCTTTTTCTGCGAGCCTGGTGATGAGCAGGCGGAGAATTTCCGACTTGATCGTTTGGATCTGTGAGATGTTTTCGACGTATACGAGGACGGTGAAGCTCATGTTGGCAGCAGTGGACGTGTTGAGCAGGACGTGCGGAGGTTGGCTGGAACTGAGATCGGGATTTCCTTTGAGAGCTTCGATGATGATGTTACTGATCTCCTCATAAGAATGACCGGCTTCGATGGTCATGGGTATCTCGAGACGGACGTCGCTATTTTGGATGGTCCAGTTAATGACCTCGCCGCTGAGCAGGTCGCCGTTGGGCATGATGATCTCGGTACCTTGTTCGGTTACCATCCGGCTGGAGCGGATGCCAATGTCGCGGACGACACCTTTTTTCCCATTGAGCTCGATGTAATCACCGATCTGGAACGGTCGTTCGAAGATGAGGATGATACCACTAACGAGGTTGTTGACGATATTCTGTAGGCCGAGGCCGATGCCTACGCCCAGGGCGCCCAGTACGATGGTGATCCGGTCGATCGGCAGGCCCGAGGCGGCGATGGCAATGAGGAAACCGGCGATGATGAGGACGAGGCGGATCATGACGAGACGACCACCCTTCTTGCCGGCATGCGGAACGGGTTTCTCGCCGTCCGAGCCGTAGAGGAAGCCGATGTATTTCTGCAGGACATTCGAGAGATAGAGGATGAAGATAAAGAGCAGGACATTGCCGATCTGGAACTGGATCGAGCCGAATTTCACGGTGTGATTCCAGACGCGTGTCGCCGCGGTATAGAGCGGATCATAGACATTGAGGTTGATGGTGAACGCGACGACCCACGTAATCACGGCAATGAATAATAGCAGGCGATACAGGCCTTTTTGCATCTTGTCGAAAAGGGTGACGCGGTTTACCATCCGGCTGCTTTGCTCTTCGAGCCGGGTTTTGAGCGTTTGGAGTTTGAGGCCTTCCAATACACAATCCATAAAAACGGTGAGCAACACCATCTGGACCAGGCCGAAGATGGCGCTCGTGCTGAGTAATTTGGACAGGCTGAGGCGACCGGTAATGTTACAAATGATCGTAAACAGGTTGAGTACCAGGAATACCCACATGGCGGCTTTGATGAGCCGGGGATATGGCAGAAAAGGTAGGATACGGCGGACTGAATGCCAGACCAGGACGATGGAGCCTACGGACAGCAGCAGCAACCAGATGCGGGCGCCTTGTTTGGGCACCAGCGCGGCGCCTGTCCCGACAAAAAGGATATACAGCAGAGCGATATAGAGCCACGCCACGAAGTGGCGGCGCGGCCATTTCAGGAAGAAGAGGATACTGACGACGATGAGCAGGAGGAACTGGCCCAGCTGGGTAAAGGAGGTCGGGGCGTTGAAATTAAGCAGGGGTAAGATATTGAGCGCGACGACGAGGGCGGCTAAGGTGGGATTAGGGTAGAGATAATGTAAATGGAGCTCGGCGATGCGGCGAGTGGTTTCGGGGTTTGGCGGCGTGGCCGTCGTGGGAACGGGCTGCACTGCTGCAGGTTGGCCGGGTCGGGGCGCTGTGGTTGGCGGGAATTGGGCGGCGGCTGGTTGCGGCGGGGTTGGTTGACCGGGACCGGGTTGGGGGGCAGCGACCTTAGGGTGATAGATCCTGCGGAAGTTGTTCCAGGTCCAATAGAAGAACAGCGCGCCAATGATCAGCGCATAGATATAGTAACCCCAGTTCCGGCGCCAGAAATAGCCGACCAGTCCGCTTTCCGAGCGGAACGATCTCGCCTCCAGGCTGCCGATACGGCTGGTGTCGTTTTGTGATTCCCAAATAAAGGGATATTCTTTGCTGAAGAGGACGCCGGCGATCTGCCCCTTGACGGTTTGCACCTCGGTGATAAGGTCGAGGGTTTGGAACCAGGGTTTGGAGATCGCGGATTGGAGGGCGTTTACGCGGGCAAGGCTGGTGTCGGTGCTTTTCCGGGCGGCGGCCCATTTGCGGCCCAGCTCGTGCAACTCGTCGAGGTACATCTCGCGATAGAGGCTATCGGTGATCAGCTCACGAAGGACGGTATCCTGGGCGAAGGCGGCGGTCTCTGCACTCATCTTCGCCAGGTTGTTGTTGTATTGAAAGAGCTCATTGCGCCATTGCTGCAGCTGGTTGCGGATGTCACCGAGCACGTATTCGTCGAGCAGGATCTTTTTGTATTCGGTGACCATATTGCCCGTGAGGTTGTCGCGAATCAGGTCGAGGGTGCTATCGATGTCGCCGAGCTGGCGCCGGATATTCGCGGTGTCGAAATGTTTTAATTGAAACGAGTTGATGCTGTTGAGCGTCGTGTACATGTCGTCGATCTTTTGCATCACTGTGTCCAGGGAATACTCGAGGTGGGTTTTATGCACTTTTTTCTCCTTGTGCGCTTGCGCATGGACAAAGAGGCCGGGGATGAGCAAAAAGATACACAGTAAGAGACGACGTCCTGTCATACTGGTCCTTGTACAAAGGGAATGCCAGCCCTAAAGCTTTAGCAGCCGGGCGGCATTGCCATGGGCGATCCGTTCCCGGTCGGCGGTACTTACAGGCAGATTGTCGAGGAAACTACGGGCCTTTTCCATCGAAGAATAGGGATAGTCTGCTGAGAACAAGATGCGATCGACGCCCACTTCCAGCAGCAGGTTGAGGAAGACGGCCGTATAGTTGAATCCGCTGAAGGTGTAGTAGACGTTTTCGCGAAGATAGGCGGATACCGGGCGTTTGAGTTTCGTCAGCTGCTGGCCGAGGGACCGGTCCATCCGTTGCAGCATGGAAGGGAGTGTCTCGCCCATGTGACCGACAATGACCTGCAGGTTCGGGAAACGGTCGAATACGCCGCCGACGATCAGCCGGACGACGTGGATGGCCGTTTCGATGTGCCAGCCGTAGCCGGCACGCGCGAGCATCCCTGTGACCATGGGCGAAAAGCCGCCGAACCAGGCGTCGATCACCGGCTGGGGCGGTGGCGTGGGATGCAGATAGATGGGCGCACCGAGGGCTTCGGCGGTCTCCAGGATTGGCCAGAAGAATTTGTCGTCGAGATAACGGCCACGGGTATGGCCATTGATGACGGCGCCGCGGAAGTTCTTGTCCCGGACCAGTGTCTTCAGCTCGTTCGCGGCGAGCTCGGATTTTGCAACGGGCAAGGTGGCGAAGGCCGCGAAACGATCCGGATGGGCTTTCACGGCCGCGGCGACGTATTCATTGGACTCTTTTGCCAAAGTAACCTGTGCTTCGGCGTCGAGCTGTTCGACGCCGGGTGCATTGATCGAGAGCACCTGCATATCGATGCCGGCGGCATCCATTTCCGCGAGACGGGCCGCGCCGAGATCGAGGAGCTTGCCGGGAACCGCAGCCATGGGATGATTGGGTTGCCGGGCTTGTTCGGCAAATTCGCGGCCCGGGCCTTCGAAAAACGTTGGGTTGGCAAAATGTTCTTCCAATGTAATGGTACGCATGGCATGATTCCCACAAATAGTGGACCGCATTTCGTATATTTCCATATGTTCCGCAACTATCTCAAGACGGCCTTTCGCAACGTGGTACGGGGCGGGGCCAGCACCATCATCCACATCTTTGGACTAGGGCTCGGCCTGGCGGCCTTTATCGGCATCAGCATCTATGTTCGCTACGAACGAAGCTATGACCGGATGCTGATCCCGCCCGGCGAGGCGATCTACCGGGTGGAGAGCCAATTTTACAAGGGCAATACGATGACCGACGACTGGGCGACGAGCACCAACGGGTATGCCCTTGCGTTAAAAAAACATTTTCCGGCGATCGCCGACTACACGCGGATCAACTGGAGCAATAGCGAGCGGGTCGTCCGGCGCGGGAATATCCGGTTCCGCGAGGCGCATGTGTGTTTTGCCGACAGCAATTTCTTTTCCTTTTTTCCTTATACGTGGTTGCGTGGGGATAAGAATGCGGCGCTGCGGGAGGTCAATTCCGTGGTCATCAGCGCTTCCGCTGCGAAGAAGTATTTTGGCGATGGCAATCCTATTGGTGAGCCACTGCAAGTCATCACCCAGTCCACGGTATTTCCGTGTACGGTGACGGGCGTTTTTGCCGACCCGCCCGCCAATTCCACCATGCAGTTCAGCATGTTGTTGAGTTGGGGCACGTCGTCTTCCTGGGAACAGAAGACGTGGTATCTGCACGAGAGCTATACGTTTGTGAAGCTGGTACCGGGGGCTTCTATTGCCCAGGTAGAAGCCGGTTTTCCAGCAGTGGCCGAAGGTTATAAAGATGGACCGGCGATGAAAGACTCCAAGTGGGGCATTACGCTGGTTCCATTACAGGACATCCATTTACAACCCGCGAAACCCAACGAGATCGAAGTCAAGGGTAACCGGCGGGCCGTGGCATTCCTGAATATGCTCGCCTATGTGATCCTGCTGATCGCCTGTATCAACTATATAAACCTATCTACGGCGAAGGCCTTGCAACGGGCCAAGGAGGTGGGCATGCGTAAGGTGAGCGGAGCGCGGCCATGGCAACTGATCGGTCAGTTCTTGCTCGAGTCGTTGCTTTTGGGTCTGCCGGCGCTGGTGCTGGGACTCGTGCTGGCGATAACTGCGGGTGTGGTGCTGCCTCGGTGGCTGGGCAGCGACCGTGATTATGCAGCCATGGCCGATGCGGCGTTTTGGGCGCGTGTGGGGCTGGTCTATCTTGTTGCCGTGACGTTATCCGGCCTCTACCCTGCTTTTGTGCTGGCGCGTTTTCAGCCTATAACGGTGCTGAAAGGCCGCTATTCGTTTTCGAAGGGGGGAGTCTTGTTGCGAAAAGGGCTGGTGACGTTCCAGTTTATTCTGAGCTTTTTGCTGATCGCGGGGACATTGGCGGTATATCGGCAGCTGGTTTATATGCGTAACCAGGATACGGGGGTGCGGGTGGAGCAGACATTGGTGATCAAGAGCCCGGTGAGCAGCTCGGGCCTGGAAGAGAAAACCACAGCGTTGAAGAACAGGCTGCGTGGGTTGTCTGGGGTTTCGGGGGTGACGATGTCCGGGGCTGTGCCGGGCCGGGAGGTGGGTGAGTTTCTGGCAAATCGCAGGTTTGGTGCTGATAAAAACGAAGAGAAATTGTATGAGATGTTAAAAGTCGACGCCGATTTTATGCCGATCTACCAACCACAGCTAATCGCCGGCCGGGGTTTTGATCCTGCGCGGCCTACGGACAGTACGGGACTTGTGCTTAACGAGTCGGCGGCGCGGGCATTGGGTTTTGCATCCCCGGAAGCGGCCATCGGTCAGCAGGTATGGCTGGAGGTCAATAAGGGCAGGACAGATAAGGTGATCGGTGTTATCCGGGATTATCATCAGCAGGGGCTGCAGCAGGCCTATACGCCGGTGATCCTTTTCATGGACCCGGACTATCCCTGGGTGCCCGTGAGGTATGTTTCGATCCGGCTGGCAACGCGGGACATGACGCAAATGGTCGACCAGGTGCAGCGGGTATGGAGCGGGCTTTTCCCCGAATCCTCGTTCGATTATTTCTTCCTCGATGAATTCTATGACCGGCAATATCAGAATGACCGGGTGTTTGCACGGGTGACGACATTGTTTAGCGCGCTGGCGATCTTTATCGGCCTCATTGGCCTGCTGGGCCTCACGGCGCATGCGGCGGCGCGAAGAACGCGCGAGATCGGCATCCGAAAAGTGCTGGGGGCTTCATCGGCGGGTATTGTAGGTCTGCTTTCGAAGGACCTGATTCGGTTGCTGCTGCTGGCCTCGGTGGTAGCGTTGCCGCTTTCGTTTTGGATGATCTTCGAGTGGATGCAGGGGTATGCCTTTCGCGCGCCGCTGAGTTGGTGGCTATTGCTTGCGCCGATACCCGCCCTGCTCGTCGTGACGTTTGGTACCACGTCGTGGTTGAGCTGGCGGGCGGCGAGGGCGAATCCCGTGGACTCGCTTAAAGAAGAATGAGCCGGCGGCGCCGCGGCCGGAAATCGCGGCGTTATTCGGAACGGAGGCTTTTAACAGGGTTAGCAACGGCGGCGCGGAGGGTTTGGATACTTACGGTGACGAGTGCGATGCCGATGGCCGTGAGCCCTGCCGCGAGGAAGATCCACCAGCTGATGCCGGTACGATAGGCGAAGCTTTCCAGCCATTTGTTCATGGCCCACCAGGCAACGGGGAAGGCGATCAGCGAGGCGATCAGGACCAACTTCAGGAAATCCCTGCTGAGGAGGGACATGAGACCGCTGGTGCTGGCGCCCAGGATCTTTCTTATACCGATCTCTCTTGTACGTTGTTCGGCGGCATAGGTGACGAGACCGAAGAGCCCGAGACAAGCGATGAGGATGGCGAAGACCGCGAAGGTGATGAAGACGCTACCGGTGCGTGCCTCGGCGTGGTATAGCTTGTCGAAATCGTTGTCCATGAAGGTATAGCTGAAGGGCATCCACGGGAACAACGCCTTCCATTTCGATTCGATCTGCTTCACTTTTGCATACATGTCGCCCGGGGTGAGCCGGACGGCCATGGTCTCCCGGCGATTTGCAAGGCGGATCACCACGGGGCCCACTTTCTCGTGCATTGAATTGTAGTTAAAATCCTTGAGAACGCCGACGATATGATAGGGATGAGGCTTTCCGTCGTCGCCGAAGTTGTTATAAAGTTTTTCGGTTAAGGGGGCTTTCCAGCCCAGGAGGCGGACGGCGGCTTCGTTGATGAGCAAACCCGAGGAGTCGGTAGGGAATTCGTGGGAGAAATTACGGCCTTGCAGCACCTTCATGCCTAGTTTGGGTACGTAATTTTCATCGATCTCGAGATCTGTGACGACGACCACGGATTTCGCATCTATGGAGGCGGTCCGGGACCAGCCCGTTTGATTGTAGCCGCTGCCCTGCGTAGGCAGGTCGCTTGCCAGGGTGGCGCCGGCAACTCCCGAGAGCTGCTGCAATTCGTTGCGGAAGGTGTTGATCCCATCGCCTATCGAGCCGGTGTTGTGTATCACGAGGACCTGGTCGCGGTCGAAGCCTATTTCTCTGTTACGGATATAGTTCAGCTGGCGATAGATCACCAGGGTGCCGACGATGAGCGCTATACTGATGAAAAATTGAAAAACGACGAGACTGCTGCGAAGCCAGCTGTTCTTGAAACCTGTGCTTGTCGCACCTTTGAGCACTTTGATCGGTTGGAACGAAGAAAGATAGAAGGCGGGGTAGCTGCCGGCGAGGCAGCCGACTATCATGACCAAGGCGGCGAGCAATGCGATGAACCGCGGGGAGAAGAGGATCGTGGTATGCAGCTCCTTTCCGGAAAGGGTATTGAACATGGGTAGCACGAGCACCGCGAAGCCGAGGGCCAGGAGCATGGATAAAAAAGTAAGGAGCATGGATTCCGTAAGGAACTGAAAGATCAGGTTTTCGCGAGTGGAGCCGGCGACTTTGCGGATGCCGACCTCTTTGGCTCTATTCGCGGAGCGGGCCGTGCTGAGGTTCATGAAGTTCACGCAAGCGATGATCAGGATGAGAACAGCAATGAATGAGAAGACATAGATATAGCTGCTGTTGCCATTCGCCTCGAATTCATAGGATTTGTTCGAATGCAGATGGATGTCGGTGAGGGGCATGAGATGATAGCGGATATGGCCTCCCTGCTGTTTCATGCCTTGCGTCGTAATGTGCAGCTGAGCCTCCAGGGCGCGGCTGACATAGTTATCCGTGGTAGCGTCGACGTCTTTTTGTAAGGATCCGCGATCTGTTCCCGGCCGGACGAGGATGTAGCTCTGTGCGGAATTATTGATCCATTGCTGGTCGTCGCCGCTCCAGGAATCGTGCAGGGGACGGATAAAGCTGAAGTGAAAGCTCGACTGGCGAGGCATGTCGCGCATAACGCCGGTGATCTTACAAATCGTTCTATCCTCCAGCTCGAGGGTTTTGCCCACGACATCCGTGCTGTTGAAATATCTTCTGGCGGCTGATTCGTCGATGACGATCGAATGCGGTTCATCGAGCGCGGTGTTGGGGTCACCGGCGATCATCGGCAGGGTGAAGACTTTAAAGAAGGTCGAGTCGGCGAAAGCGAGGTGGTGGTCCTGGACCCAACTGTTGCCCTTTTTGATCATGATATCGGTGGGAGAATTGAAGTAGCTGATCCGCGTCATTTGGACCACCTGAGGATAATCTTTTACCAGTTGCGGCGCCATGGGTTTGGGCGAGGTGGCGCTGTTGAACAGGGTATTGTTGAAATAGATGTCGGCATCGAGACGATAAATACGATCAGCATACGTATAATGTTTATCGTAACTCAGCTCGTCCCTGACATAGAGAACGATGAGCAGGCAACCACAAAGTCCGACGGCCAGGCCGGTGATATTGATGGCGGTAAAGCCGCGGCTTTTCCAAAGATTGCGCAGGGCCACCTTGAGATAATTCTTTATCATAGAACTGGTTTTATTTCTTCTTCTGACCTTTTTATTCTGATCGAAGGCTACGGACGGGATTGGCAAGGGCCGCACGGATCGTTTGGGTCGTGACGGTGAGCAGGGCAATGAGGATCGCCGCCATGCCTGCCACTACAAAGATCCACCAGCTGATGCCGACGCGGTAGGCGAAACTTTCCAGCCATTGGTTCATGGCCCACCAGGCTGCGGGGAAAGCGATCAGCGAGGCGATGAGCACCAGCTTGACGAAGTCGCGGCTCAGCAGGGTCATGAGACCGCCGGTAGATGCGCCGAGCACCTTCCTGATACCGATCTCTTTCGTGCGTTGTTCGGCGGCGTAGGTCACGAGGCCGAAGAGACCGAGACAGGCGATGAGTATGGCAAAAACGGCGAAGGTGATGAAGACCTGGCCGGTTTGCCGGTCGGCGCGATAGAGCTGGTTGAAATCGTTGTCCATAAACGTATAGGCGAAGGGTACGCCGTTCGCCATCTTATTCCACCGGTCTTCTACCTGGTGCAGCAGGGAGGGAATATTTCCGCCCTGGAAGCGAATGGCGAGCATGCCGCGGCTATCGGAGAGCTGCATGATCATGGGCAGCACCTTTTCGTGCATCGAGTTGTAGTTGAAGTCTTTGACAACGCCGACGACATGGAATTCCTCTGGCACCAGATTGGACGGTGTGCTTTTCCGGAAGTCGGGGCGATAGATCTTTTGGTTGAGCGGATCTTTCCAGCCCAGGAGTTCTACGGTAGCTTCGTTGACGATGACGCCAAGGGAGTCGGTGGCAAAATCTTTTGGGTCGAAGTTGCGGCCCTTGACCATCTTCATACCCAGGGTGGGAACATAGTCTTCATCCACGAACATATTGGTCATGACTACGACCCCTTTCGCATCCATCGAGACGTCGCGGAACCATCCATTCTGGCTAAACGTATTGCCTTCGCTGGGGATATCGCCGGTGAGCGTCGCATCTTTGATACCGGCGATCTGTTTTAGCTCCTTACGGAAATTGAGGATCGAGTCGCCGGCGGTGTAGGCATTTTTTATCAGCAACACCTGATCGCGGTCGAACCCCACCTGCCTGGACCGGATAAAGTCAAGCTGCCGGTAAATCACCAGAGTACCGATGATCAGGCAGATAGAGATCCAAAACTGGCCCACGACGAGGATGTTTCTTAACAGACTTCCTTTAAAGCCGGAGGCAACGGATCCTTTGAGGACTTTTATCGGCTGGAAGGAAGAAAGATAAAAGGCGGGATAGCTACCGGCCAGACAACCGACCAAAATGACGAGGGATAGCAGGATCGAGAGGATGCGGCCGGAGAAAAGCATACCGGCGTGGAGCTCTTTACCGGCGAGGTTATTGAACATGGGCATCAGGAGCAGGGCGAGGCCAAGCGCCAGGATCGCCGAGATGAAGCTGATGAGAACCGACTCCGTGAGGAATTGAAAGATCAACGATGTTTTGGTGGAACCGGCGACTTTTCTAATGCCGACCTCTTTAGCTCTATTCGCAGAGCGCGCCGTGCTGAGATTCATGAAGTTCACGCAGGCGATCACCATAATGAGGATGGCAATGAACGAAAAGATGTATACATAGTTGATGTTACCATTGGGTTCGAATTCGGCGCTTTTGTTGCTATGCAGGTGGATGTCGGTAAGGGGCATGAGGACATAGCGGAAGTGGCCGCCTTGTTTCTCCAGATCACTGAGAGAGGCATGAACAGCTTGCTGCAGCTGCCGCCCCATGTTGCTATTGACGGTGCGATTGAGCTGATCCTGCAGGGTTTCGCGGCTTACGCCGGGTCTGACGAGGACATAGCTTTCGTAGTTGTTGCTGAGCCAATCGTTCTGATCATTTTGATTGTAGCCATCGCGGAGGGGGCGGAGGAAGTTGAAATGAAAATGGGATTGTATGGGGATGTCCTGAATAACGCCGGTGATCTTACAAATCCGGTGATCTTCGAGCTCGAGGGTCTTACCGACCACATCTGTGCTGTTGAAATATTTTTTTGCGGTGGTTTCATTGATCACGAGGGAATGGGGTTCATTGAGGGCGGTATTGGGATCACCGGCGATCATCGGCACGGTGAAAACCTTGAAAAACGTGGAGTCGACATAAACGGAGCGGTGGTCCTGGATCCAGTTATTGCCCTTTTTGACCATGACGTCGCCGACGTTGTTGAAACGAACCATCGCGATAAAGTCGGGGTAGTCATGGACCAGGGTTTGGGCCATGGGTCGGGGGGCGACGGCGGCGGTGAATTGGGTATTGTTGAAGTAGAGGTCGGCGTCGAGACGGTAGATGCGGTCGGCGTTGACGTTATAGCGGTCGTAGCTGCGTTCGTCAAGCACATATAATACGATGAGCAGGCAGACGCCGAGGCCGGCGGCCAGTCCGATGATATTGATAGCCGAGAAACCTTTGCTTTTCCACAGGTTACGGAATGCGACCTTGAGATAGTTCCTGATCATGGGGGAGGTGGGTTTAACGGTTCTAAGACGGGAGGATTTACGTGTATGTTACAGCTTTTTTGTAATTTTTCAATCCAATGCAAATCATTTCTTTAGGGGCTGAGCACTGGCCGGAGGTAAAAGCTATCTATGAGGAGGGCATTGCCACGGGGCATGCGACTTTCCAGACCGAGGCGCCGGCGTGGGCCGACTGGGACCGGGGGCATCTAGCGCATAGCCGCTTGGTCGTTATTGGTGATGACGGGCTCGTAGCTGGTTGGGCGGCGTTGTCACCGGTGTCGGGCAGGCAGGTGTATGCCGGTGTGGCCGAGGTTAGCGTCTATGTCCGGGCAAGCTCGCGGGGCCGGCGTATGGGTTTGCGGCTACTCGGCGCACTTGTTGAAGAGAGCGAGCGTAATGGAATCTGGACCTTGCAGGCGAGTATCTTTCCTGAGAATGTTCCGAGCTTGCGTATTCACGAGCATTGCGGGTTCCGACAGGTAGGAATGCGGGAGCGTATCGGGGCGATGGATGGGGTTTGGCGGGATACGGTGCTGATGGAGCGGCGGAGCGGGGTCGTGGGGTTGTGAGCTTGGTGCGGTTCGGCTGGGTGCGCGGTTCGGCTGGCCGCGGGGTTCGGCGCGATGCCGGGTGCGGCCTCGTCTACCAAAAATTGTGCTGGTTGAAAAACTGTTTCGGTGGCTGTCCCGTGAATGCACGGAAGTCGCGGATAAAATGTGCCTGGTCATAGTAGCCCGCAGTGAGCGCAATATCCGTGAGGCTTTTGCCGGGCTCATGGACCGCGATCGCTTTGCGAAGCCGGAGGATGGAGGAGAAATGTTTGGGGGAAGTACCGATGGACGCGCGGAACCGCTTTTCGAGGGCGTCGCGGCTAATGTATAGTTGATGGGCGAGGGCGGCTATTTTCGCATTGCCGTCGGATTGTTTGATGGTATTGACGGCGGCGGCCACGAGGGGATCTGGCGCGGGTTTGATGAGCTTTGACAACAATGTCGCTTCGACCATTGCAAGCTGTTCCTTTTTTGTGGGGTTTTCGGCTAGTTTTTCCGCGAGTGTGGCGAAGACGGCGGCATTTCTTAGGTAGTCGGTGGGGACCGACTGGTCGTAGAGCTCGTTTACCGGTTCGTGAAAAAATGCGGCGGCCGCGCCGGGGGCGAAGCCGATGAGCAGGTTGGCGGTATTCCCGTGGTAATGGATGCTTTTTGATGAATCGCGTATACCCGAGAGGACGGCAACAGGGACGTTCGCGGTGGCGCCGATGCCGCCTATGCTGACGTTACCTTTGTAGCGCAGGGCCATGAACATCGAGGTGTCCGGCAAAACGGTATTGTCGCGTTCTTCCTGCGTCTCGATGAAGAGGAAGGACTGGATGAACGGACGGAGCCGGCTGGATGGGAGGTATTTTTCGACGGTCATTTTTTGCTGGTTGGCTTACTGGCGGTTCGCTGATCAAACTTACGGTTTTTATCCCATATGACGGGTGAACCTCCAAACCGTTATTATCAACCATACGCAGCCCGTGCAGTTAAATAAAGGGTCCCAACTACCGTTGGGACCCTCATTTTTTAAGCCAGAACCTTACGCAGCTGACGGGCTGCCTGGACCATGTTGATCAGGGCCTGTTTCGTCTCGGGCCATTTGCGGGTCTTGAGGCCGCAGTCCGGGTTGACCCAGAGGTTGCGGGCCGGCAGCAGCGCGGCGGCCTTTTCGAGGAGGGCCTCCATCTCCTGTACCGTGGGAATCCGGGGCGAATGAATATCGTATACCCCCGGGCCGATCTCATTGGGATATTTGAAGCCGGCGAAGGCTTCGAGCAGCTCCATTTGGGAACGCGAAGTCTCGATCGTGATGACGTCTGCATCCATGGCGGCGATGTGCTCGATGATATCGTTGAATTCGCTATAGCACATATGCGTGTGGATCTGTGTTTCGTCGTTCACGCCGCTCGCGGAAATGCGGAAGGCCTTCACGGCCCAATCCAGGTATACGGCGCGATCTTTTTTCCGCAAGGGCAGGCCTTCGCGGATCGCCGGCTCATCGATCTGGATGACCTTGATGCCGGCCTTTTCGAGGGCCGCCACCTCGTCGCGGATCGCGAGGGCGATCTGGTTCGTCGTAACGGAACGGGGCTGGTCATCGCGGACGAAAGACCATTGCAGGACCGTCACCGGTCCGGTGAGCATCCCTTTCATGAGCTTTTTGGTGTGTTTTTGCGCGAAGCCGGTCCAACGGACCGTCATATCGCGGGGACGGCTCACATCGCCGAAGATGATAGGCGGCTTCACGCAACGGCTGCCATAGCTCTGGACCCAACCGTTTTGCGTGAAGATAAATCCTTCGAGCTGTTCACCGAAGTATTCGACCATATCGTTGCGCTCGAACTCGCCATGAACGAGGACGTCAAGGCCGATGTCCTCTTGCCACTGGATGACTTCGATGGTGGCCGTTTCGATGGCTTTGTCGTATTGAGCTTCTGTGAGTTCACCTTTTTTGAGCTTCGCACGCAGTTGGCGAATCTCGTCCGTTTGGGGGAAGGAGCCGATGGTCGTGGTCGGGAAAAGGGGTAGCCTGTAAAGCTTGAGCTGCGCTTCCTGACGTTTGTGGAAGGGGCTTTTGCGTCTAGAGTCGCTTTCGCGGATGGCGTCGACCCGCTCCTTGACGGATCGTTTGTGGATCAGGTCGCTGGTACGACGGCTTTGAATGGCTTCCTGATTTCGATCGAGCAACGCTTTGGCAACGGGGTTGGCATCGAAGTGCGTGCTGTTTACGTTGTTGGCCGCGATCGTCCGCAGATCGTCGATCTCCTGCAATTTTTGTTTGGCGAAAGCCAGCCAATTTTTGACCTCATCGGGCAGGCCCGTTTCCAGGTCCAGATCGAAGGGAGTATGCAGGAGAGAAGAGCTGGGGGCGATGAAGACGCGATCGGCACCGAGCCTTTTCGTTGCTTTTTCGATAAGATCGAGCGAGCGTTGATAGTTGTTCTTCCAGATATTGCGGCCGTCGACTACGCCGAGAGAGAGGGTGAGCTTTTCGGGCGCTGCGGCGAGTACGGCATCGAGCTGTTCAGGGGCGCGCACGAGATCGAGGTGGAGGGCGCAGACCGGCAGGCTGGTTGCCAGCGCGGTGTTGTCGGCCAGTGACTCGAAATAGGTTGCGAGGAGGATCTTGATATGAGGGCAACGGTCACGGATAAACTCGTAGGCATAGATAAAGGCGTTACGCTGTTTTTCGGTGAGGTCGAGCGCGAGGAAGGGTTCATCGAGCTGGACCCAATCGGTTTTATAGTCGTCCTTGAGCTTATTGAGAAGCTCGACATAGACGGGGACGAGCTTTTTTATCAGGTCGATGCGATCGAAGCCGGCTTCTTTTTCCTTACCCAGCAGCAGATAGGAAACGGGGCCGAGGATTACGGGTTTGGGCGCTTTGCCCAGCACGGCGGTCGCGGCGCTGGTCTCGGTGAACAGTTTGGTCGAGAAGAGTTTGAACTCCTGTTTTACGGTGAACTCGGGGACGATGTAATGGTAGTTGGTATCGAACCATTTAGTCATTTCCATGGCGGTGATGTCGAGGCCATCTTTCTGATAGCCGCGGGCCATGGCGAAATAGAGATCGATCTCGGCGTTGTCCAGTACGTCGGTGACCACGGGGGTATAGCGCTCGGGGATGACACCTAGCAGCAGCGAGGCGTCGAGGACATGGTCATAGAAACTGAAGTCATTGCAGGGGATCAGGTCGATGCCCGCTTGCTGTTGCAGCCGCCAATGTTGTTCGCGGAGATTTTTTGCAACGAGAAATAGCTGTTGCCGGGTGATCTGGCCTGTCCAGTATTGTTCACAGGCCTTTTTTAGTTCCCGACGGGCGCCCACGCGGGGGTAGCCCAGGTTGTTTGTCAGCATACACAAAAACTTTTAGGTTAACCATTAAATGAATTAATGCCTTTACGTTCATTGAGTATGCTTCCGGAGTCTAAGTCCAATAGAAGGACTTTAAGTGTAAGAGAGGAACAGTCTCCTTTTACGATCTTGCTTCGCTTCGGGACTGAACCTGACTTCTGCTTTAAACTGCGAAAGCATTCGTCCGATCTTCAGGCAAGTATCTGGCTTTACAGTTGCGCAACAGCCCGTGAATTTCACACGGTTCCTTTTTAATAGCATTCTCTTTTGCGGAGAATGCTCACCTGAAAATGATCATTAAAGTAAAGAACGAGACGGCGAAGGTAGGGAAATTCATTGAGCTCGAAGAAAGATTTTGGGTTCGCCGGTTACGAGAAAGGGAAAATGGGGGCGAAAGCGGTTTCTTTTCTTGGCAGGAAAAAGCCGCGGATGCAATTCATGTTGCGGATGCAGAGCTGAATATGGGTTTTGGCGTGCAGGCCCGCGCCTTCGAATGCGGGGCCGCCTTCGGTAAAGGCGCCTCTTATTGAATCGAAAGGGTGGGTGGATGAAATTCCCTTTTCCTGAGTGTCCAGGTGAATTTGGAGGGACATCTCCTCGTGCATGTATTCGATGACCGCGCAGTCTCTTTCGCGTAAAATCTTATCTCTATAACTATCATGTTTTAAATCCTTATTTGTGGGGATCGGTTTTCCATCGTTTACATATGCACGTACCATTAGCTTGTAGTAAACATTTAGCATGTCGATAAACCGTGTTTCCAGAAAATCACAACAATATCCCAGGCTTAACACAGCACCCAGCACGGCTGGGTGTTCTAGTTGACCTCGTTTTTGTTTATCTTCCGCCCACTGCATTGCGCGTTCGAAGTTATTTTCCCAGAAATACAAGCCATGTCCGAGCCAATCATATGGCTTGGTGCTGATTCTGATCTCGTTAGGATTCGTCAGCAATTTATTCCGGATGCGCACATCGCATCCATGAAACCCAATAATTAAATTGGATTTGATGTTGTACATACAATAAATTATTGATTTGCTATTTTTTAACAGCAATCGGGGAAACAAATACAGCTTTCGCTTACTTGGTGGGATCCCAGTACACAAGATGCTTATATGGTTCTGTGAAATTTCCGTCGAGATCTACTATCCCGGCTCGGTATAGAGAAAGTCTTGCCTCCTCTGGTGTGAATCCCTTCTCCAGCTTCGCGGTAGCAATTGCAATCAATCTTTCTATTTCTTTATCGTCCATGACCGTGAATTGTGTAGTATAAAGTTAATAATAGTATTTCTTTTCGTTTGGGAAATTTCATTTTGCCTGATGAGGTTCTTTTTGGTGGGAAATTGCCGATGGGGCCGCGTGGCACAGGGTTTGTGGCTTTGGGAGTAAACTGTTAATTATGAAACGTTTATTCCTATGGGTGCCGGGGCTTTTTTTTTCGCTGACGCTTTGTGCGCAGCAGGCGCCGGATAATGTCGTGTTCTTTAATCCCAGCGGGTTGAGCACACCGCATGGGTATTCGCATACGGCGGTGATCGATCTGGGAAACTGCAAGATGGTGATCATGTCGGGGCAGGTGGCGATCGACAAATCGGGTAACCTGGTGGGTAAGGATGATATGGGTATCCAGGCCGGTCAGGTCTTTTTGAACATCAAGACGATTCTCGACGAGCTGCGTGGGACAAGTATATCGATGTCAACAATCCGCCTGCCAGCACACTGGTGCAGGTGAGCAGGCTGTTCCGGCCGGATGTGCTGATCGAGGTGGAGGCTACGGCGATCATTCCGAAGAAGTGAGCTGCCGGGGCTGGGTGACGCTGATGCCGCCGGGCCGGGTTGGCCGGGCGGCGCTATTTCGCGATCACGAGGAAAACGGCGCCGCGGGCGGGGACGGTGACGCGGATGCCGTGGGATGTGGGGGCAGCGTTGGCCTTAAGGGTAGCATAGTCCGGGGGGCCGCCGGCAGAGCCGGAGGAGACACCGGAGCCGGTGGCAATGGGCGGGGCTGCGGAAATGGACGACGCGACGGGTCCTTTTTCGTTGACGAAGACCTTGCCGGAAAAATCGCCGTTGTCGTCGCCGCCATGGAGCGTATACCAATAGAAGTAACGGCCCGGTTTAAAATGATGAGTGTCGATAGTGACGGTGGTGGCAATGGTGTCGGTGTTGACGAGGGCGGCGCCGATCTCGCCGGATGAAAACCGGGAAGCATAGACCTTGATACTGGTGTCTCCGGCCACATGGGCCTTCAAGAGCCGGTCGCCCATGGTCTTTTGGAAATAGTAGAGATAATAAAACGAAGGACGCGGGGAAAAACGGGCTACGCCAGGCTCGTCACCGGCGCTAAAGAGGCCGTGGTCATTGCCGCCGGCCCAGGCGTTGACGAGATCCCAACGCGCGGCAAGACCGAATCTGTTCCGCAGGGCCTCCCCTATCACGATGACGCCGAAAAGGCCGCTGACATTCGAGACCTGCTGGCGCCTACCTGCGGCGAACATATTCCACTCGTCCATGGCTATGGGTTTGATGGCTGCGCCGTTATCACGCAGACATTGTTGCACGTAGTCCATGATCTGCCCCGGCGCAGCAGCGGCGTAATAAAGGATGTCGCGAGGGGAAGTATTCTGGTTATAGGGGGTAAAATAGCTGTGTACCACATAAAAATCGGCCTGGTCGCGAATGGCCTTCATCATTCCCGAATTCCATGTGCGCATTACGGGTAGATCCCAGGGTTTTGGCGGGGCTTCGGCTGTAACGGCGCCGATATAGATGGTGGCGCCCACTTCGGCGGCTGCCTTGCGCATGCTGTCCGCAAAGACGCAGAAATGATGGCCGTAGAGATCACCCGTGATCAGCTTGGGTTGTCCATCCTTGTTAGTAGTGGTATCGATCCGATAGCCATTTTCCCAGAAGCCATTGTTCTCGTTACCGATCTCCCAGTAGCGGGTGCGCCCATGGTCATAGCGAACCCAGTCCGCAGCCAGATGTGCGGCCGCAGCGACGGGATTGGCGCTGGTGCCATAGCGCGCATAGCCGTAATTGACAGTGATGAGGCCCTGGGTGCCGGTGGTTTTGAGCGTGGCGTAGTAGTCGTCGAGTGAAGAGATCCACTTCGCGGTGGGCCGCCCATAGTTGAGATGTGTGGGTATCTTTTTGCCTCCTGCGTCGGGTAAGAAATCCGGGACATCGGCCGGCCACTCGCCTGGGCCGCGGTTCCAGAAATAAGCGTCGCTGGCGCTGCCGCCGGGCCAGCGGAGGATGTGGGGGTTCAGGTTGGTGACGTTGGTGAGGAATGTGGGCTGCGTAGACATGGTGCCGATCCAGAAATCGACGTTGTGACCGAATTCCGAGGGCGGGATGCGGGTGATGACGCTGTCCGCGTCGATGGAAAGGGTGGAAGCCGGACGGGCGCCCAAGTCAGAGGGGCGCCGACGGTCCGGCGGGAGGGCCAACGCGGGTACGAAGTCGAAAGCGGGCGTTGTGAACGTCCGGGGCTGCCAGTTGTCCATGAAGAAGCCGATGGTCGGCGGTACGGGACGATCCGAGGTGCCGAGCAGGAGCAATAAGGAAATTGCCATCAGATACTTTAGCATAGATGCAGCATTTTATGGTTTAGAAAGCCGGAAGGCCCGCATCGGCTGGTCGTTGATTGCCGTGAGCAGGGTTTTCCGATCGCCGTTATGGATCAATTTCAAGTCTCTTACATCACCGTCGAGAATGAGGCCGTCGGTGGCGGGAGATACCGGCCCGAATCCGCCATGACCGTCACCGTGAAGCAAGAGACCGTAGGAGGCATCGTAGCGGCCCGTGAGCGTCGCAGCCTGGTATTCATTGCCCGCGAGGATCAGGTCGGGTTGGCCATCGCCGTCGACGTCCGTGCTGACGATGGCATTCACGGGCGCGATCTGAGCCATGAAGGGAAACGGATGAAAAATGAAATGCCCATGACCGTCGTTCTCGAGCCAGCCGCTGCGCGCCTCTTTTGCCGCCAATCTTAATGCGCCGGACTTCAGCTCGGCCGGCCGTGAGCTAAAGATA
>Ga0134128_10002188_pt1 | contig 24369 bp, 22 predicted proteins | sample KB31754_FD_96462 | JGI IMG/M metagenome (GOLD analysis project Ga0134128, IMG submission 96462) | Terrestrial soil microbial communities with excess Nitrogen fertilizer from Kellogg Biological Station, Michigan, USA - KB3-175-4 | ecosystem: Environmental > Terrestrial > Soil > Unclassified ...
ACTCCGTCATACGAGCGGTCTCGACCGCCGCCGACATCTCAAGATATCGAAATATCTTTTCCAGTTGCGGCTCCAATGCTGCCGACACTCCTGATGCGCCATTTTCTTTTAGCATTTCTTTATAATTGCGACGAACAGCCGCCAAATCATCAAACACCCGATGATCGCGATTGGGCGTCGAGTACGTGTCATAAGTCGGATAATCCATGCACTGGTTGGGACTCATCGCCCGCAAAAAACCCAGGCCATCATTGACCGAGGCAATTCGCGTTTGCATCCCATCACACACCGTTTGGAACAAGCGACGAATCTGTTGATCATCGGTCTCCGAAGTCACTGCCAGCTTGGCTTGCACAATTTTATTCCACTGGCCGAGTGGAATTCGATATTGTTCTTCGCTGTAATTAGCCACTTCCCACACGGGTTTATTGAGATCCGCTTCGGTTCTCCAATAACGAAAGCCCGCCGTTCCCGCCGGAGTAAAGTTCGTCTCAAAAACCCACTCTGGATTGGGCCAAGAAATTCGCTCCTGAAGACCAAAGCCTGAGTTCGCACCGACCGTTGAATTAAAAATCAAATGCGGAACGCCGATGGGCAAAATTTCTTTCACACTCCATGAGTGATGATTTTTCGGCGTGGTCTTCATCAAACTTCCCGAGTGAATCCACTTCCGACTGATCGCTACCGGAAAAGTATCATTCGGCAGCGAGAGCGTGCTGAGAACTCCGTACATAAAATTCAGAAAATTTCGCATGCGCTGAACTTGATTGCTTTCACCATTCCACCGAGTCATGCGATTGCTGAGTGTTTTTCCGATAGTGGTCGGATCTTGTACGACAAAGGGCAACTGATTTTCAAAAGAGAAAATAATTCGCATCGAATAGATTGTATCAGCACAGTCCATATGCAAACCGTAGTAGGGATTGCTTTGACCGTTCGGTAAAGTTTTTCGCGAGAAAAAATCCACCTGCCAGTTTTGCTGAACCCAAGTGGCAAAGCGAGTCTCCCATTCGGGCGACCAAGTGTTGGTATCGTTCCAAACTTGCGCTCGAACGGAGAATGAAAACAAAATAGGAATCAGTGCGATCAAAAGAGATCGAACGACAGAACTTGCGACTTTCGGCATTGAGGATTCTCCCTGGCAGAAATAGATCGCAATTCATGTATAATTTTAGAGAGCCGTTGGCAAATACGGATTGTTATTTCGAAGAGCTCTTCTTTTTCGCTGGTGCTGGAGTCGCCGTCGCTGTCCCGTTCATTTTCGCGGTTTCAGCATTGATTTGGTCTGTTTCTAGACGCATTTTTTCAGCATCCAGCTCGGCACGCATGGTTTCAAGCTTGAGCTTTGACTCATCCAATTTGTCTTTGGTTTCCTGAATCAAATCACTGGTATGAACCTTTTGCGCTTTGGCCTTATCAATCTCAGCTTTGAGTTTTTCAACCTCCGCTTGTGAACGCACAAGATCAGCTTCTCTTTCCGCCTGAGTCTTTTTCAGCAACGCCAACTCTTGATTGGTTTTTGCCAAATCCCGAGCCGCTTCCGAACGTTGTTTTTCCGCATCAGTTTTTTTCTTCATCGCATCTTCACGAGCATCGGCTTCTTGCTTTTTGGCTTTTTCAAAACTGCCACGAGCTTCTTGAGTTTGCGAAGTGGCCTCTTTCGCCAACTTTTGCGCTTTTTCAGAACTGTCTTTCAAATCCTGCGCATTTTTTTCCGCCGTGGCTTGAGCTTGTTTTAATTTTGCGGACTCAGATTCCTCGCGCGCTTTTTCGGCTTCAGCTCTGGCTTTTTCAGCCTGAGCTTTGCCCGCTTGCGCGTTCGCCAGAGTGATCGCTTTTTGCGTCAGCAGTTTGGTTTTCTCTAAGTTGATCGCGGCATCACGCTCTTTAGCTTTCGCATCGTTCGCTTCACTGACCGCTTTATCCGATGTCGCTTTGACATCCGCTGCTTTTTTATTCAGGTCTTCAGCTTGACTCATGGCCTCTTTCGCCGCCTTGTCTGCCGCCTCTTTTTTCTTTTCAGCTTGGTCGCGCAATTGCGTTGCCGCGACCGTTCTTTCTTGCGCCGCTTTGATTTGTTTTTGCGCCAGCGTTTGTTTTTCATTGGCTAAGCGAGATTGCTTGTCGTACTCGTTGGCTTCGGCTTTCATTTTTGCGGACTCATTTTCGGACTGAGCTTGTTCTTTCTTCGCTTGTGCTTCAGCGTCTTTCGCTTTAGCAATGGCGTCTTCCGCCTCGGAGCGAGCCTTATCACGACGTTTTCTTTCATCATCAGCACGGCGTTTGGCCTCTTTGGCATCGGCTTGAGCCGCTTCAGAATCCGCCGAAGCTTCTTCCGCATCCACCGTTTTTGAATCCACTTGCGCTCGGACTTTTTGTACTGGCATTGCCACAAGAAAAGTAATGGCGATCAAACTTAAAAGGCTGCGATTCAATGTCTTCATCATGATGTTCCCCCAAACGGAATACGATTCAATAATACGTCTATTATAGAGGCCTCCGCTAAGAGCGCAAAACTTCTGTGCATTTTCGCCTCAACCTCGGACAAAAGTGAAGCTGACGACTGGCCTTCAGGGACCGAGAACGGCGCTTTTTACCAGAAGTTAGACACTTTCCTTAACTATTGGATACTTAAGGCCTTTTCGAGGCCCTCAAAAACAAAGCTTCGCGTCCGGATCAAAGTCCGGCTTTTTTGGTCTGGCACAGGTCTTCAGCTCAAAATAATTCGAGCTCGCACAGGTTTGCACACTCAGAAGCTTGGCCCCGACCTTGCTCTAGTGAATGGTACCCCCCCATAGCGGCCTGGTTCCCCCACCCCCCAAAACCAGGTCGCTTTTTTTTTTCCTTTTATCCATGTACGCTGAAGAGATGAGATACCTGATCAGCATTTTGCTTTTTTCTTTTTCGATACTAACACCAGCACTGACACTGGCGTTGCCTCTATCGCCACCAACAACACCACTGAAAATCATCATCGATCCCGGCCACGGCGGCACGGACTCAGGCGCTGTCTATGGCAAAGCTCGTGAAGCCGACATTGTTTTGAAAGTCGCCACCGCTCTCAAAGAATTGATGAGCAAAGAAAATTCTGGCTTCGAGGCATCGCTCACCAGAACCAGTGATCGCAATCTCTCTTTGCCTGAACGTGTGAGCGTCGCTGAAAAACAAAAAGCCGATCTGTTTGTCAGCATTCACGCCAATGCCTCTCAAGATCAGCGCGCTCGTGGAGTGGAATTTTATTTTCAAAATCAACTGCCGGCCGATGAAGACTCGATGTATCTCGCAAACTTGGAAAACCAACATGACAACCAAGCCCTGCGCGAAGCCGGAAGTGAAGCCAACAATGAAGACATGACTTCGCAAGGCGATGTGCAAGCGATTTTGGATGATCTCAAGCGCACGCATAAAATGCATCAAAGTCACGAGCTCAGCATTGCGCTGCTGAAAGCTTGGCAGCCAGTCACCAAAGATTCCAATGTCATTCGCCAGGCGCCATTTTATGTGATCGCTAAAACCAAAATTCCTTCGGTGCTGGTGGAGTTAGGCTTTATTTCAAATCCCAAAGAGTCTGAAAAACTGATGAAGCCCGCCTATCAAAAAGAAATTGCCGCACGCATCTTTGAAGGCCTGCGAGCTTACAAAGAAAAAGTGGACAATCCTGAGTCCAGCAGCTTACATTAGGCCGACTTTTCAAAACCAAAAAATATTGCTCGAAAGGCCCAGCCTATGCGCACCGACGGACGCTCTTCAGAACAACTTCGCCCAATTAAAATCACGCCTCATGTTTCTGAATACGCCGAAGGCTCAGCCTTAGTTGAGTTCGGAAAAACCAAAGTGCTTTGCACGGCAAGCTTTGAAGCACAAACTCCAAAGTGGTTGCAAAACACCGGACAAGGTTGGGTCACGGCTGAGTACGGAATGCTGCCACGCTCGACTCAAGATCGCATTCGCCGCGACAAGGCCGCCACCAGCGGTCGCACGCAAGAAATCGCGCGCTTGATTGGCCGAAGCCTCCGAGCCGCCGTGAATCTCAAAGGCTTGGGCGAAAAACAACTCACCATCGACTGCGATGTTTTGCATGCGGATGGCGGCACTCGCACAGCTTCCGTCACCGGCGGTTTTGTGGCGTTGGCATTGGCGCTGAAGAAATTGCATGACGTCAGTGAAATCAAAACGATTCCTTTGCATAATTATGTCGCCGCCGTCAGCGTTGGTTTGCAAAAAGATAAACTGTTTTTGGATCTTAATTACGACGAAGATTCAACCATCGGCACCGACATGAATTTCGTGATGACCAACAAGGGCGAGTTCATTGAAATCCAAGGCACGGCCGAGCACGAGCCTTTTTCAAAAACTCATTTGATGGAAATGCTGACCCTGGCAGACAAAGGTTGTCGCGAACTTTTTTTGCATCAAGCTCAGATCATCGGTGAATTTTTCCCTCTGAAGTAAATTGTTTTTGCGGATTATTTTACACAGGAGCTTCGGCCATGGACATTCAAGAACTTTGGTTTGCCACGGGCAACAAAGGCAAAATCTCAGAAGTTCGTTTGCTTATGGAAAAAGAATTTCCCGGAATTCAAATTCGCGCCAACACCGATATCCCTTCTTATTTTGCGCCACCTGAAAACGGCCAAACTTTTCTCGACAATGCCAGAATCAAAGCCAAAAGCCTCAAAGCCATGAAGCCCGGAGCTTGGGTCATGGCCGAAGATTCAGGACTTGAAGTCGAAGGACTTGGCAATTTGCCGGGCATTCACTCAGCCCGCTACGCAGGCCCCAAGGCCGCTGACAGCGAGAATGTGGCGAAGCTTTTAAAGATGATGCAAATTCGCCAAGTTTTTCCTCGCAAAGCCAAATTTCAATGCTCGATGGTCGTCTTCACACCGACAGGTGAAGAGTGGCTTTTCACTGGCACCATGCCTGGAGAAATCGCCAAAAATGTCAAAGGCCAACACGGTTTTGGCTACGATCCGGTTTTTGTTCCCGACGGCGAAACACAAACTTTGGCAGAGCTAGGCCTGGCTTACAAAAACAAACACTCGCATCGCGCTCGCGCTGTGAACGCCTTTGTGGAAAAACTAAAAACTCTTTAAAATTTCTAGGCCTGATCCAAGACCTTGGCCCGTTCTCTTTTATGGATGTGATTGATACTCTTAAAAGATGATCTCGAGATGGCTGTTGCTTATTCTGTCATTGTTATTTTCTTTTTCGGCTTTCGCTGATCTTTCTTGGCAATATGAACTAGAATCCACGGCAAGAACTCCTTCCGTTTTTGAAGCCACGCAAGTCGAACAAACTTTTCGTGAACAGAAGTTTTTGCCGCTTGATGGTCATGGCACCGGCATGATTCCTTGGTTGCATGTCGATCAAATTTATTCAGGCCCGCATGATCATCTGGTTTTTTACAAAGAAGGCTTTCGCCCGAACGACACTCAAGTTTTTAACCAAGTCATCGCGATAAAAAATGGACTTTTATTTCATCGCTTATCGCCGACAGGCCGCGCCCAAGCTTTTTTCTTTTATCAATGGAGTCACGACGACGTGACTCAGTTTTTAGCAAAAGCCAAATGGTCACAAGCTTCTGCGTCCTCCGCAAAATTAATGTGGCAAATACTTGTTCCTGAAGCTCAGGCAGAAAGTGCCGCCATTTGTTTAGCTGCCACCAGAAGCATGCGCGAAAAAATGTGGCCAGCTCAGCAAGTGATCGACACCGCCGGTATCGGTCACATTTTGCAAACTTGTGCGGTGTCCGCTCTGAAAGGCATGAAAGACGGAGTCGTGGATTTGGTCGAAGGCACCTGGTCAGTGGTCAAAAATCTCGTCACCAATCCAGAAGCGTTGTGGAATGATACCGTTGAAAAATTCTCGCAGCTCAAAGATTTAGTCATTCACTTACAACCAAGGCTTGAAGAATTTTTTACGACAATTTCACAAATGGATGCCGACACCAAAGCGGAAATTGCCTGCTCAACCATTGCTTCTCTTGCTGTGCAGGCATTAATTCCCGGCGCGCTTGCGAAGGGAGCTGTCGCGATCACTGAAAAAATCGGGATGCTCACTCGTATGACCAAAACTCTCGATCTCATTTCTAGTCTGAAGCGCTTGCACCCAGGAATGGGAAAAGTCACACACGAGGTGCTCGCATGCGCTCATTAGCCCTCTTGCTGCTGACGATGACTTTGTGGGTATCGGTCACCACTTTTGCGACAGAGTGCTCGGTCTTTGAAAGAATTGCGAAATCAGGGCTTAACGAGAACGAAGCTTTTTGGAATGATTACGCTCGCCTTTCAGAAAAAGGCGAGCCAAAAGCCGCTGATGTGGAAGCCTTGATGAGCAAATATCAGCCACAATCCGCAGCAAAGTCAGCAAGCCCCGTGACCGATACCCCGAAAAGCCAGATTCCAGAGCAAACTCCATACAAGTCAGCTACTGTAAATCTGCAGAAAATCGCCGAAAAGGGTTATGCTAAGGCACCGCCCCAGGTGCAAAAGAAAATGGACGAGTTTTTAAGCCTTTATAAACAAAAGGGCTCTGGTTTTATCCAAGATTTAAAAGCCAACCATGGCTGGAATTTTGAAACCATGAAAGATGGCAGTGGCTTCTCAGTCCGCCTGAATGGCGGTTATCGCAGCATCTTTCAAATCAGCGACGACGGACTTCAAGTTTTAGATCTCGGTCAGCACATCTATCGTCATTGATTTTTTTGTCTTTTCTTGTCAAAACCGAAGCCGTCAGCTACATCTATGCCACCCAAAAAAGTTTGAGAGATGTCGCATGAACGGCCTTAAAATTTTCTCTGGAAATTCAAATCCAACTCTTGCTCGAAAAATTGCCGAAGCGGCTGGTGTTGAGTTGGGCTTTTGCCAAATCAGCTCGTTTGCCGATGGTGAAATTCAGGTCGAAATCCATGAGAGTGTGCGCGGACAACATGTGTTTGTCGTGCAAAGCACTTGCCCTCCAACGAATCAGAACTACATGGAGCTTTTTATTTTGATCGACGCTCTGAAAAGAGCTTCGGCCAAAGCGATCACCGCCGTGATTCCCTATTACGGCTATGCTCGTCAGGATCGCAAAGTCGCTCCGCGCGCTCCAATCACAGCGAAGCTCATGGCGGATCTCGTGACCACCGCCGGCGCGAACCGAGTGGTTTGTTTGGATTTGCATGCGGCTCAAATTCAGGGATTTTTTAATGTTCCGGTGGATCACTTGTTTGCCATTCCAACTTTGGCGCGAGCTTGGCGCGAAACCCACGGTATCGGCAATGACTTTGTCGCAGTGAGTCCTGACGCTGGCGGTGTCGAGCGCTGCCGAGCTTTCGCAAAAAGAATCGAATCTCCGATCGCCATTATTGATAAGCGCCGAACCGGTCCCAATGAGGCCAAAGCCTACCATCTAATTGGCGATGTCACCGGGAAAACAGCCATCATTGTCGATGACATTATTGATACTGCGGGGACTCTCACACAAGCTGTTGACAGCCTTTACAAAAATGGTGCAAAACGTGTGTTCGCTGTTGCAACGCACCCTGTTTTATCAGGTCCTGCCGTCTCTCGAATTATCGAAAGTCAGCTGGAAAAAGTTTGGGTCACGGACACCATTCCTTTGAGTGAGGCCGCAAAAGCGAGTGGAAAAATCGAAGTTGTTTCTGTCGCTTCATTGCTCGCAGAGGCTATCAAGAGAATCCACGGCAACGACTCCGTGAGCTCGTTGTTTAACGATAAATAATTTTGAACCAGTCAACGGAGAGAATATGAGCCAAAGATTTGATTTGAACGTGGAAGAACGCCAATCCGGTAAACACTTCAGCCGCGGACTTCGCGTGCAAAAGAAAATTCCAGCTGTGGTTTACGGTTCAACCGAAAACAAAAACATCAGCCTTGATGAAAACACAGTTTTGAAATTTCACACTCGCGCTTTTGAGAACTCGCTTTTTAACTTGAAAAGCACAGATTCAAAATTGAACAACATCGTGGTGATGATGAAAGACGTTGTGGTTCATCCCGTGACTCGTCGTCCTCAGCACGTTGATCTTTATGCGCTTGATTTGAAGAAAACAGTTCGTATTAAAGTTGAAGTTCGTCTTGAAGGAAAACCCATCGGTATCGCTGAGGGTGGTCTTTTGAACGTGGTGAATCGTCAAGTTGAGATCGAATGTTTGCCAACTGAAATTCCAGAGGCTTTCTCTTTGGATATTTCAAACATGGGCGTCGGCGATGCTCTTCACGTTTCTGATTTAACGATTCCATCTTCTGTGCATTTGATTTCACCTGCTGAAATGACACTCGCAGTGGTAAATATGTTCGTTGAAGAAGTGATCGCAGCTCCAGTTGTTGATGCAGCGGCAGCCGCAGCGGCGGTTCCAGGTGCAGCGGGTGCTCCAGCAGCTCCAGGCGCGGCTCCGGCAGCTCCGGGCGCAGCCCCAGCAGCAGGTGCAAAACCAGCGGCGGGCGCGAAAAAAGAAGAGAAAAAATAATTTCTCTTTTGTTTCATGTTTTAACCAAGGCGGTGTCGCAAACACCGCCTTTTTTGTTTCTGCTTCCAAAGAGGTATTTAAAAAATGTGGCTCGTGATTGGACTCGGAAATCCTGGTGCTCAATATGCTCTCACTCGGCACAATGTGGGTTTTATGGCTGTTGATCTTTTGGCGGCAGGCTATGGCATTGCTCAATGGGGTCAAGAGCACAAAGCTTGGACTGCAAAAATTAAATTAGAAGGCCCCTCTGACAAGCAACTGGGAGCCGAGCAAATTTTGCTGGTGAAGCCGCAGACATTTATGAATTTGTCGGGCACCTCGGTGCAAGCTCTGATGACATTTTATAAAATTCCAATCGAGAAAATTTTGGTTCTGCAAGATGACATTGATCAGCCTTTTGGAGCCATGCGCTTTCACAAAAATCGCGGTCATGGTGGACATAATGGCATTCGCAATATTTCAGAACTCATGGGCGCTGATTATACTCGTTTGAAATTGGGAGTTGGACGACCTCCTCATCCCGAGATGAATGTCGCTGACTATGTTTTACAAAAATTCTCGGATGAAGAACAAAGCAAAATACCTGACTTTTTGAACAAAGCAGGTGATGCTGTCGAATCTTATATTTTCGAAGGGCTTTCCAAAGCTTCAACGAAGTTTAATGGTTAGGCCGAAGGCTTTAAGCTTTCATTAAAAGGAGCCACTGTGGCATTGCAAGTTGGAATCGTAGGTCTACCAAACGTTGGGAAAAGCACTCTGTTCAACGCCTTGACGTCAGCCAAAGCGGAGGCCGCCAACTATCCTTTCTGCACCATCGATCCCAATGTCGGCGTCGTCACTGTTCCTGACGAGCGCTTAGATAAAATCACTCAGTTTATTAAACCTCAGTCTGTGATTCCGACCGTGATTGAATTTGTTGATATCGCGGGTCTCGTCAAGGGTGCCAGCCAAGGTGAAGGCCTCGGCAATCAGTTCTTGGGTCACATCAAACAAACCGATGCGATAGTGCATGTGGTTCGTTGCTTTGATGATCCGAACATCATTCACGTCTCAGGCTCTGTGGATCCACTGCGTGATATGGAAATCATCAACACCGAATTGATGCTAGCTGATTTCGATACCGTTGATAAAAAATTAAAGCGCATCGAGAAACAGGCGAAATCCACGACGGATAAAAAATTGAAAATGGATTTTGAAGTGACGAAGAAACTTCACGATGCTTTGGCCAAAGGACTTCCGGCTCGCTCACTGACTTTGGATGAGTTCGAAGAACCTTCGCGCAAAGAACTTCATTTGCTGTCATCAAAACCAGTTTTGTATGCATGCAATGTTTCTGAGGCCGATTATGCTGGTGGCGGAAATCCTTGGGTGGAGCAAGTCAAAAAGCGCGCGGCCGAAGAAGGCAATCAAGCGATTATGATTTGCTCAGCGATGGAAGCTGAAATTGCTCAGTTGCCAAAAGAAGAGCAGAAAGAATTTCTCGATACTTTAGGAGCGGCTGAGCCTGGACTTCATCGCTTGATTCGCAGTGCTTACAACTTGCTTGGCTTGCAAACTTATTTCACCGCTGGTGAAAAAGAAGTGCGGGCTTGGACTATTCGCAAAGGCTTTAAGGCTCCACAAGCCGCCGGCGTGATTCACACTGATTTTGAAAAAGGATTTATCAGAGCTGAAGCTTATCACTGCGAAGATCTTTTTACTTTTAAAAGCGAGCAAGCCGTTAAAGACGCCGGCAAATATCGCTCGGAAGGAAAAGAGTATCTCGTCAAAGATGGTGATATTCTCTTTTTCAAATTTAACGTTTAGTTTTCTATTCGTTTCACAAGGATCATTGGATGATTTTTGAAAAGTCCGCGTTTGAATTAGCCGAAAATATTCGCCATGGTGAAGTGACCTCGCAAGAGATCGTTGATCGCCACATCCGTAAAATCGAAGAGGTCAACCCACAACTGAATGCCGTGGTGGAAACTCGATTTGCAGAAGCTATGGAAAGTGCGAAACGCGCTGATGAAAAACTGGCGACACTTTCAGGACTGGCCCGAGAAACTTTGCCCCCGCTTTTTGGAGTGCCGTTCACGATCAAAGAAATGATCGCCGTTCAAGGAATGAAATCCACTTGGGGCTCGGTGCATCGCCGTGATCAAATCATGCGCCAAGATGCCACGGTCACTTCACGTCTCAAAAATGCGGGCGGGATTTTGCTTGGCACCACCAACGTTCCCGAAGTTGGTTTTTGGTTTGAGTGCAACAACAACGTCTACGGAAAAACCAGCAATCCGTTTAATCTCAAGCGCACCAGTGGCGGAAGTTCGGGCGGAGAGGGTGCCATCATCGCCGCCGGCGCTTCACCTTTTGGAGTTGGTAGCGACATCGGCGGATCGATTCGAATTCCTGCGGCCTTCTGCGGAATCTTTGGCCACAAAACTTCCGAAGGATTAATTCCGTTCACAGGACACTTTCCTCTTTATGAAGACAGCGCTTCGGAACTTGTCGGCAACAAACATCCGTTCACCGTGCTCGGCCCCATGAGCAAAAAAGCCAAAGATCTTCGGCTATTGCTTGAACTTCTCATGGGTGACGACAGCATCGACCGCGAAGTGAAAAATTATCGCTTGCCCGAAGCTCCGTCAGACTTTCGCGAGCTTCGCGTTTTCACAATCCCCGCTCCGATCATGCAAGGACTTTCCTCCACCGAGAGTGATCTCTCACAAGCGGTGGAAAATGCCGGAAAATATTTGCAGGAATTGGGCTCCACTCTCACAGAATTACCAGATAAAATTTTGCTGAAAGCTTTTGAAATGTGGACCACCAAGGCCTGGACGATTGAGGGCCGAGACTTCGCTCTGCATCTTTCCAACGACGAGGGCATTCACTATAAAAACGAATTTTTAAAAATGCCATTTCGAAAATCAAAATATACTCTGCCAACTTTGCTGACCGCTTTTCTCAACAGCCTTCCGTCGACAAGATCCAATCAAGAAAAAAACGTTCGTGAGCTTGCAAAAATGAAAGCGCACTTAACCGCCATCTTGCAAGATAACGGAGTTTTAATTTTGCCAGTGCATCCGCGAAAAGCACCAAGACATGGCTCGACCGTTCTTCGCCCTTTTGATTTTGCAATGACCGGAATTTTTAATGCCTTGGGTTTCCCAGCGACATCAGTGCCAATGGGCCTCTCTGAAGACGGCCTTCCACTGTCAGTGCAAGTGGTAGCCGCTGAAAATCAAGATCATCTTTGTCTGGCTGTGGCCGAAGCCTTAGAATCCGGCTTCGGCGGCTGGGTCATGCCCAAAGTTTAAAACGAGAAAAATATTTGTTAGAGGTCATCCCATGACTCTTTGGTTTGGACTTCGGTGCCCCTCACGTTCAGAGGCTCAGACAAGTAATTCAGCGAATCTTTTTTGTTGGCGTAGAGTTCGGCGTAGATTTGGTAATTGGAGACGACTTTTTTGACGTAGTTTCTGGTTTCCAAAAATGGGATGTGTTCGACGAACTCATCCACATCCAAAGTGCCGAACGAGGCGAGCCACGACTTCACTCGGTGGGGGCCGGCGTTGTAGCTGGCGGCGACCAATGGGATGTTGTTTTCAAATTTTCCTTCGAGGCGTGCGAGATATCTGGCTCCGATTTTGATGGCCATATCGGGATCCAGCAGATCGCGAGCTTCAAATTTTTTCTCGCCCAGCATCTTGGCGATTTTTTGTGCGGTCCCTGGCATCACTTGCATAAGCCCCAAAGCTCCGACGGGAGAGACCACATCTTTTTTGTAAATACTTTCGGCGCGCATGATTCCCCACACCAATTCCGAAGGCACCGAGTAACTTGCCGAATATTTTTTCACTGGCACCGAGTACGCTTTCGGATAAGCGGCTTCCCACATATAACGAATGCCATCGATGCCATGAAAAGCGCGCTGCTCGCCGAAGGCCACTTGCGCGATGTAGGCTGAGCGATTGTAGTTCTCGACTGTTTGATACTCTTGAATCAAAGTTTTGAGATATTCTTTATTGCGAGTTTTCTTTTCGATATCAAAAAGATCCCACTTCGCCCAGTCATTCAGACCCAAGATCATCAGATCTCGGGCGCGCTCGAAACGTTTGAGCAATTTTGGATCTTTGAAAGTCGATGCCGTCGCTTCGGGAACTGCTGGATTTTCAGCACCCTCTTCAGCCGTCGCAGCCTCTTCGCCTTCTTCTGTCGGTTGTTGTCCTTCAAGAATCGGAGTGGCCGTGCTCAGACTGTTTTCATTTTCTTCCGCAGTGGATGATGAATCCATGGCATTGGCCGTCAGTGCTTCTTCGGATTCTTTTTCTTCATCGCCACTGCTGGGAGTAAAATCATCGGGCGGCACGAGAGTTTCAGCCATGGTGAATCTGGCAATACGACGACTGGAATCGGCGTAAGCCAAGCGAATTGTTTTCGGTAAAAATTTTTCTAATTTTTTAAGTCTTGCTTGCGCGGCGATCGAGTAATAGCCAATCAGCGGGTCTTTGGCCAAAGATTCAAAGAGCGGCTTTGCTTGATTGTATTTTTCTTGGCGGTAGAGACTCATCGCCATCCAATAAGTGGCGCGATCCTTCGGAAAATTCTTCCACGCATGACGATGACGTTTGCCCGTTCCTTGCGACAACTTCACGAGATCTTCCATGCTAAGGTAAGCTCCGCCGAAATCGCCTTTCAGATAACGAATCCAAGCCATGTGCCAACGCGCATCGCGCGCAAGACCCGAGCTTGAATAAACTTTCATGAACTCTTGAAATTTTCTAGCGGCGCCATCGTAATCTTGAAATTGATAACTAAGGAAGGCCGCTTGATACAAGGCTTGCTTGCCGTATTTGCCTCGCGGCGCCAGTTTATAAACCTGATAGTAAGAACCAACTGCCACTTGCAACTCGCCCGCACGCGCCGCCACGACAGCAATGAGGTTCAGATAATTCACGTCTCTTTTTTTACTTTCGTAATATGGCAGTAAAATCTTTAAAGCCTGAGCAACGTCACCTTCTTGAAATAAATATTGCACTTGTAAACGATCGACTTCGTAAATGTCTTCTTTGCTGGACTGGGAGCGCAGAATTTGAATTTCACTGAGCGCTTTTTCATCAAGCCCCGCCCACTGCATGCTGCGAATTCGATTTCTACGATCTTCATTGGTGATCGAGCAACGAGTCGGTTGCCCTTCGAATTGATCTTGCTCGAGGTTCGGCCCCCATGAAGTAATGCGCGAAAACTGCGGATATTGCATGTAAAGTTTTTTAATCCATTTGCAAGCCAGCCGCTGGTTGTGCAGACCTTGCTCGGCTTTGGCTAAATGATAAATCGTCTCTGGATAACTTTCTTCATGACGCTGACGATGCTCAAGCTTTGAGAGCATTTGCGCCGCTTGCGAAAACTTTTTTTCTTCCAAAGCAATCAGCGCCATATGAAATTGCGAATCCATATCAAGCTTGGCGTTCGGTGAAAGATGAGCAATGGTTTCAAATTGTTTTTTAGCTTCATCAAAGCGTTTTTGACTCATCAAAAGTTCGCCATAAAAAAAATGCGCGTACTCGACCAAATCACTGGGTGATTGCAACATTTTTTTATAATCATCTTCCGCGACCGCGACATTGCCTTGATCCGTCGACAGCAAGGCGTGAGCCATCAGCATTAATTTCTTTTCGCCTTCGTCCGTCGTTTTTTCTATCGACTCGGAAAGCTTTGTTAAGATTTTTTTCTGATCACTGGGGGAAGAGTTTTTAAAATCACTATGGATCTGACGAAATTTCGCCAAGAGTTCGGTCTGCGCCGAAGACGCCGGAGAAGCGAACATGAAAAGTGACAAAAGAAGATAAGCAATCGCACGCATCACACTATGTTAGCGAATGGATCTGGCGAAGTCGAAGAGCAAAATAGTTTGGAGCGAAGCTCTTCTTCAAACCGACCGGCCCGACCAAAGTATTGAATCGAGAGTCGCGCCGACGCCATCTCAAGAGCCTTGCGAAGTTCATTCACGACGGCTAACCTATCAGCATGGAAGCATCGAACGAGATTCTCAAAGAAACCTACAAGACCGGAGACTATATCTTTTTTGAAGGTGATATCGAAAATCACTTTTACATTATCGAAACCGGCAAAGTTCAAATTTTCACCAAGAACAAAGCCGGCACCCGCCTGAATATTGCCATCGTGGAAGAGGGCGAATCCTTCGGCGAGTTCGCAATGCTTTCAAAAGAACCTCGTTCGGCCTCGGCACAAGCGCTCACGGAGTGCACTTTGGTGAAGGTTTCAGACCAAGGCTATCAGCAATTGCTGGCCGAGCTCCCCGTATGGGCCAGCTGCATGCTGAAGTCCTTTGCCTCACGCCTGAAGAACATGAACCATCTCCTCAAGGACGCACCGCAATTTCTCGCTAAAAAATGATCGTAGAAGTTACTTTTTTACAGCGCCGAGTCTTCCACTGAAGAAAACGATTTCAAATTTCAGGTCCTGTGTTATTTTTCTGGAGTCATAAAACACAAGGATATCGGAGGAAATATGAAATCTATTCTTTTTGGACTTATCACGACTTTGATGGCTTTTGCGAGTTCATCCAACGCGGCCTCGTTGAAACTTGACTGTCATTCAGACTCGGTTCAAGTCAGCGGAGTTCTCAATGTTGATTCAAAAAACAATGCCACGGGCACTTTGTCTTTGACGGTATCAACTGCGGACGGCACTGAAACTTCAAACACGGCGTTCACAGGAACTTATGAAGTTTTTCCTGCAGGAAGTTATTGCTACGATTCAGCCGTAAGTCATCTTTTAGTGACTGCTGAAACTGCATCCGGCAAAAGTGTTGGTATCAAATCAGTGAGAGGCGTTGATTGCGGCCCCGACACCGTCAATGGTGATTGGATCTATTTGAATAAAGGCAGTTCACCTGCAACTTGCACAATCACTACGAACTAATTTTTAGCTAAAAGTTTAAAACGTTTTTCTGACCGCTTGCTGCCAAGAGCTCAAGCGGTTTTTTCTTAACCCCGCAGCCATATGCGAATGAAATTCCTGATCGATCATCCACACGCGCTTGATATCTTCGATGGAATCCCAATAACCCACACCAAGCCCCGCTAAATAAGCTGCACCAATCGAAGTCGATTCTGTGTGACGAGGCCGAATCACCGTGGTGCCCATGTAATCTGCCTGCAGTTGCATCAGCAAATTATTCACCGAAGCGCCGCCATCCACTCTGAGATTTTTTAATTTTTTGCCGAGATCTTTTTCCATGGCAATCAGGATCTCTGTATTTTGCAAAGCCATGGCCTCCAGTGTGGCGCGCGCAATATGCGCAACCGTGGTGCCGCGACTGAGTCCACAGATCACTCCACGAGCTTCCGATTTCCAGTAAGGAGCGCCAAGGCCCGTGAGTGCTGGCACAAATTCCACGCCTTCACTGGACGACACGGAACGTGCAAGACCTTCGATCTCGCCACTGGATTTGATGATCTTTAAACCATCGCGCAACCATTGCACCGCTGCTCCGCAAATAAAAGCACTGCCCTCAACGGCGTAAATCATTTTTTGTTTTGGCAAGCGCCAAGCAATGGTGGTGAGCAGTTGATTCTTGCTTTGCACAGCTTTACTTCCCGTATTCATCAGCAAAAAACTGCCGGTACCGTAAGTGCATTTGGCTTCGCCCACTGAAAAACAAGTTTGCCCAAAGAGGGCCGCCTGCTGATCGCCGGCGATTCCAGCGATTGGAATTCCGTCTGGCAAAATCCCAAGGCCTTTGGTTTTACCGAAGACTCCAGATGAGTCTGAAATTTCTGGCAAGATGTGTTCGGGCACGGAGAAAAGTTTTAGTAATTCTTTATCCCACTGACCTGAGTGAATATTCATCAGCATCGTGCGCGAAGCATTGCTGACATCGGTTTTATGCGAAAGCCCTGAGGTCAAACGCCAAAGCAAAAAAGTATCAATCGTGCCCGCAAGCACTTGTCCACGACGTGCTTTTTCGGCAGCACCGCTGACATTTTTTAAAATCCAACGGATTTTGCTGCCGGAAAAATACGGATCGATGACGAGGCCCGTTTTTTTCTGAATCATTTTTTGTTTCTTGTCTTTGCGAAGTTTTTCGCAAAAATCTTGAGTGCGACGATCCTGCCACACAATGGCATTGGTGATCGCTTTGCCTGACGCTTTCTCCCAAATCACCACGGTCTCTCGTTGATTGGTGATGCCGATGGCGGCAATCTCATCGCCCTTCAGTTTGGCGATCTCCAGCGACTGAGAAATTGTTTTTCGCACCGAGTTCCAAATATCTTCAGGATTGTGCTCAACCCAACCCGAGCGCGGAAAAATTTGCGGATATTCCTGATTGATTTTGGCGACCAGACCTCCGGCCTGGTTCAAAATCGAGACAGTCGTGCCGGTTGTTCCTTGATCAATCGCCATGATATACATAGGTGTTCCTTTTTTTCGGTGCTGTGTCTTTAAGACTAACCTTCGAGAAAGCCATGATCAAATTTTTTAAAGGCTTGGATCGTGAACATTTCGTCTACCGAGTGCTGCCACACTTGATGATGGAACTTTTGCGCAAGTATTTTCGCCTCGAAGTCGAAGGGCTTGAGAATGTGCCTCGCCGAGGTGCCGCGGTCATTGCTCCGAACCACTCCGGCTTTGCTGGCTTTGATGCTTTGTTGCTAGCGCACACTCTTTACCGCGATTTGAAACGAGTTCCGCGAGTTCTGACTCATCATTTTTGGTTTTTGACGAAAACCACGGCCTCTGCTGCGCAAAAAATCGGTTTCGTGGATGCGACTTTGGACAATGGAATTTCAGCTTTGGAAAAAAATAACTTGATGGTGATTTTTCCTGAGGGCGAAGAGGGAAATTTCAAACCCACCACCGAAAGATATCAGCTGCAAGAATTCAAACGCGGCTTTATCCGCATGGCGATTCAAACTCAATCGCCGATTGTGCCGACCTTGGTGATTGGTGCCGAAGAGAGCAATATCAATCTCTCAAAATTACGCTTTGGAAAATATCTGAAAGGTTTAGTTTTGCCACTGCCACTGAACGTAATCCCACTCCCGGTGAAATGGAAAATCAAATTCCTGCCACCGATTTATCTCCCCTACAAGCCTGAGCAAGTTCACGACCGTGAACTGATGGTCGAGATCGCCGAAGAAATCCGCGAGCTCATGCAAGAAGCCCTCTCCGACGAACTCCACAAACGCTAAAAAAGGAACCTGGTTCTTTTTGCAGAAACACCGCGTCCACAAACAGCGCAAAAGGTACGGCGTACCTAGTTTTGCTTGTCGTTGGCGATGGAGTTTTGGATGGCTTGCCACTTAAGAATCAGTGAGCCTGAGTTTGTGGGATCCGTGGTGTCTCGTTTGACGAGTTGAGAGACGATGATCATGGCGATTGTGAGAGAAATCGCAAGCAAGAGAACGTACTCGACGACGATTTGTCCGCGCTCGCGAGAGCGCAGGGACAGAGATTTCATAATTAAAGCGTTGCTTCGGCCAACATCGGTCGAGGCAACGTCTCCCAATTTTTCATAGCACCGACAACTTTATTGAGAACGGCAGAAAGTTTGTCGTCTTCAAAAGGGCCATTCACGCCGATAATCGTGTCGTCGAACAAATCGTCGATCGCCAGAAAATCAGGTTCGTTTTCAAAAGACATCGAAAAGCTTTCTTCGCTGGGATACAACATCACCAAAACAGTGCGGCCCATTTCTTGGTGAACTTCTTTTGCCTGCGCTAGTTCTGCGGCAAATTTTTGCTGAAGAGCAAAGTAAATTTTCAGTGCCAGAGATTCATGAAATTGCGCGAAGTAAATTCGGACTGGTCCGTCAAAAATCGCCGAATTAAATGCCGGATTAAAAAACTTCGACTGCATGAGTGTTGAGTATGTGGCCTTCATGGTCATTCAACTCCAGAGTTGTGTTTACTTGTTGCATCCAAACAACGCGTTATGACCCTAGCCTAGAAAGACCAAGGACCTAAAATCAAAGAAATTCTGTCATTCTCTGACAGAATTCGTCTTTTCACGGCGCGTAGCGCTATTTGTCTTCAGAGTGAATTAATTGGCCTTTGAAGTAAACTTCATCGATTCCCATCATTCCTGACGAGTAAAAAAGCGAAGTCCAATCTTGTGACATGCTTATAAAGTCAGCACTTTTCCCAACCTCAAGAGATCCGATTTCCTGATGCAATCCGAGTGCATAAGCCCCACCCACCGTGTAGGCCGCTATGACTTCAGGAAGGCTCATCTTCATTTCAAGTCGCGCAAGAATTCCCACCAAAGCCAGATCCTGAGTGGGGCAAGTTCCTGGATTAAAATCTGTCGCCAAGGCCACTCGAGCTCCGGCATCGATTAATTTTCTCGCCGGTGGATAAGCACACTTCATGTAAAGATCCGAAGCCGGCAGCAACACCGCCGTCACCGAAGATTTCGCCAAACGTTTGATATGATCGTCATCCAGTTGAATCACATGATCTGCAGATAAAGCTTGCAGCTCCATCGCCACATCGGATCCACCACTGAGAGTCAACTGATCCGCGTGAATGGTGATTTGAAATCCTAAAGCTTGAGCTCGTTGCAAATAAGTTTTTGCAGCTTCTTTAGCAAAAAAACCTTTCTCGATAAAAATATCTACTCGGCGTGTGAGTTTACGAATTTGCGGCAGCATTTCTGTCGACAAAAATTCGAGATATTTTTCTATGGATGGAAACTCCGGCGGCAGAGCGTGAGCTCCAAGAAATGTCGAGATAACTCTGGGCTCTGATAAACCTTGAATGACCTTGAGGCATTTGATTTCATTTTTCAAATCCAAAGCGTAGCCGGTTTTGATTTCCACCGTGGTCACACCTTGACGAATAAATTCTTGCACACGCTTCGTAGTCAACGCCGACAACTTTGCAGGTGGCATCGCCCGGGTGTGCCGCATGGTCGAAAGAATTCCTCCACCACGAGACGCGATCTCTTGATAACTGGCACCTTGCAAGCGAAGCTCGAACTCTTCACTGCGAGAACCCGCGAACAAAGAGTGCGTGTGACACTCATTCAACCCCGGAAGCACGGTTGATTTTTTAAGATCGATTTCTTTCCACTTTTTAAACTGCAACGGAATTTTTTTATTGGGCCCGAGCCAAGCAATTTTTCCGTCTTGAACAGCGATGGCGGCGTCTTTCATCAACGACAGATCGGTCTCTACAATCTGACGACCTTCTTTGCTTGCTGCTTGCGACAATGTCAGAAGATTTCCGATATTTCTAAAAAGTTTATTTTGTCGTGATGCCGTCTTTACCATGCTCTTCTAAGAAGCCGCCGGATCAAAGAAAAGTCAAGCTCTCGCACGAAGAGGTAAGACCACCGTGAGCTCGGCCCCACTGCAAAGACCGCCAGAGGCCGCCGTCGCTGGACGATTTTGGATACGCACAGTTCCGCTGTGAAGTTGAGCAACGGCAATCATAATCACCGAACCAAGTCCCACCGAAAGACGCTCGCTCCCCTCGGTTTTCAAAGTCCGAGTCCGACGTTTCTTACCGAAAGAAGCCAAGGCCTCGCTATTGAGTCCCGGCCCATTATCGCGGATAAACATTTGCAAAGATTGTTCGCTGACCTTCTGCAAAGAAATCTCGACTTCATTTTTGGCGAATGAAAAAGAGTTTTCCAATCCATTTCGAATCATGCGACGAAGCAATTGCTCATCACCAAGAACAATTTGATCGGTCACATTGGCTTCGATGTGAACATTGACTTGCACTTCAGGATATTTTTTCTTCATGATGCTGATTTGCTCCTCAAGCACTTCAGAAAAAATCACGTCACTGCTTTGCTCATGATATTTTGGCTCCATCACTTGGCCTAAAAATAAAAGATCTTCAACCAAGCGCTCGAAATATTTTACTTCTTCAATGGCCAGAGACAAAACCTCGTCCTTGGTTTTTCCACTCATTTCTGTGAAATTCTCTTTGAAGGTTTCCATTAAATTTTTGAGCGATGCCACAGGCGTTCTTAAATCATGGGCGAGCTCTTGCAAAAGTCCCACGCGTTCTTTTTCATTTTCTTTTAAGTTTGAAACCAGGCGCTCGATCTCGTCAGCCATTTTATTAAACGAGCCCATGACATGCGTGAACTCGTCAATTTTTGAGATGGGGAAGCGTGATTTCAAATTGCCATGTTGCAATTCCAAAATGACTTTTTCAGCCAAGCTTGCCTTCTGACGGAAAGAGAGAAATAAAAAATAAGCCGAAGCGCCTGAGGCCAAAAGCACCGCAATCCCCATGGTGATGAGATTCACCAAAAGAAATTTTGGAAAAGGATTGTCCTTGGGACGAAGTGAAACCAAAAGATATTGATCACTGTCTTTATCTAACTTGATCGCCATCTCATGCGAAGGTCCCGCATTTTGATCAAGACGCTGCACTTGCAACACGGCTTGAGTCAGATGCAGCTCAGGATATTTATTCGGCGACCAATGCGGCTCATTGGTTACCAAACTTTTTCCGGTGCCGTCGATCAAATCAAGTTCAAAAGGAGGGTGCGCAAACTCGGGCCGTATTCCTCCACGACGAACAAATCCCCGATTAAGAGATTGCACCATTTCCACGCGAGAGTCTTTTTGCTCAGCAAGAAGGCTGGCAAAAAACAGCGGTCCTGATTCGATCATGCGTTTGTGATCCAGCGAACGAAGAAACATCGAAGTCGCTGACGCCACCATCAGGACAATGGCAAAAATAAGAGCCGTGACAAAAAAGTAACGGCGAAACAGCGACTGAGTTCTCAAGCAATCTCCAACTTATACCCAACTCCGTAGACGGATTGAATTTTCACATTTTCAACAAGACTGTCTTTGAGTTTTTGTCGGATGTGACTGAGGTGCGAGTCAATCGTGCGATCCGAAAGATCACCCGTGGGGCTGACTGCGGCCAAAATTTTCTCGCGACTGAGAACCAATTTTGAATTGCGAGTCAGATAACAAAAAATTTCAAACTCTTTTCGATTGAGCGCCACAGATTTACCATCCACTAAAACTTTTCGTTGATCCACCAAAATATGAATCGGACCTAGGCGAGTTTCTTGCTCTTGCGCCACCGGCTCATTGAGATAATGTTTCACTCGCGCTAAAAGTTCTTTGTTGGAAAAAGGCTTTCGAACATAGTCATTGGCGCCTTCCGAAAATCCACGCACCACTGAATCCTCATCTGTTTGTGCCGTTAGAAAAATCACCGGACAACGAAGACCTTGTTGTCTCAACCAACGACAAAGATCAAATCCGGTTCCATCAGGAAGCCCGACATCCAGCAAGATCAAACTGTGACTTAAGAGGTTCATCATCTTCTGCGTTTCCGCAAGATTCGTGGTCCAGTTCACTTTGTACTGTGAAAGTTCCAGATTAATCACAAGGCCCTTTCCCAAAACAGGGTCATCCTCAACAAGTAATATCGATGGTAGTTCGGTCATCATTTGCACTCCTCAATTTTCACATTCTAGTGACCAATTGTGGAGTCAAGATGGACCAAAGCCAATTATTTGCATTTGGCCTCCAATTCTGAAAGATTTCCGCCTCAATTCGGGAAGCTTATCCTTTCTTTCGAAGATCCATTTTTGAGCAATGATCGTCTTCTAAGCTTTTCATTGGAAGACAAAAGATGTGACTTTCACTTTCATTCAGGGGGATTTTATGAAAAAACAGCTCTTCACAATTATTATATTCAATATGATGTTCGGAATTGGCCAACTGGCATGGGGAGTTGCAGCTCCGGTCAAAGCTTGTGCCGATGATGTTCAACGCTTTTGCGCCGGTCTTCAAGGCCGAGCCATCAGGCATTGCCTGTATGAAAACTCTTCTCAGTTGTCGCCAGCTTGCCAACAAGAGCAAGTCCAAATGCACGCTCGACATCAAAAAATGCGAGCTGAGTTCAAAGCCCTCAAAGCCGATTGCGCCGCCGACATTCAGCAATTTTGCGCGAACGACGCCGTGGGGCCTGCGCGATTCAAATGTCTGATGAGTAATCAGTCACAATTATCACCGGCTTGCCAAAAAGATCTGAGCCAACTGCCAAAATGGCATCAGCATGATGTTGCGCCTGCGAACTAAGCAGCGCCTCTGCTCTAAGGACCGAAATTGACTTTCTCAATTCCTATGAAGGAGCTACATTCTTAGGAATGTGGCTCCTTTCAAAAAACGAAGCAAAACAATTAGATCTCGACGCCATTGCCAGCGGCATTGCCGAGCTGGATTTGATTCAAAGTGCTGGAGTTAAATCGGCAGTTTTGATTTCTAGGTTGATTCCGACGGATGCAAAAATTTTAGTGCTTTGTGGTCCTGGTCACAATGGAGCCGACGGTGTTGTTGCCGCCGCTGAATTGTCGCGATGGGCGTTTTCTGTCGATGTGATTGAGTTTAAAGATCTTGCGGGGTTTTTAAGTAGTGAAAAATCCTATGATGTTTTTGTCGATGCTCTTTTTGGAATTGGTCTTGCAAGACATTTCGATTCTTTGACAGTGTTGGCAATCGCAAAACTGAATTCTCTTTCTGGAATTAAAATTGCGCTTGATACTCCGTCGGGTCTTGATGTGCAGACCGGAAATTCCTGGGGCGCAATTTTTAAAGCCGATCACACTTTGACCATCGAGCGACCCAAGCCCGGATTTTATTTAAACCTAGGCCCCGAGCACTGCGGAAAAATTCACTTGGTCCGCGGCGTTTTTGATTCTCATTTGGTGAAGCGCCATGCTCACTCGGTTTTTTTATTGTCGCGAAAACTGGTGAAGCGCTGGATACCTTCTCGCAAGGCCTCGGACAATAAAACTCGGGGTGGAAAAACTTTAATCTTAGCGGGGCAGCCGCAAATGCCGGGAGCCGCTCTTCTCGCATCGACAGCGGCCGCTCGTGTCGGTGCTGGCTATGTTTACGTCAGTGAAAAAGAAATCTTGCGAACTCGTCCTGAGTTTTTGCTTTGGGACCAAAAAGATTTTTCCAAATTTTCTTCAGTTCTGATTGGCCCTGGCTTTGGAGTGAACGAGAAGACAGCAAATATTATGCAACGCTTGTCAGAAACATCGCTACCAGTCGTGGCTGATGCTGATGCGCTCAGTGTTCTTTCGCAAATGTCAGATTTTTCGATTCCTGAGAATTGGATTCTCACTCCCCACGCCGGAGAGCTTTCACGCTTGATTGATTTATCCGCGAAAGAAATTGAAAGCGATCGTTTGCAAGCTGTTCATCTGGCACAAAAAAAATGGGGATGTATCGTCGTGCTGAAGGGCTTTCACACTGTGGTGGCTGCAAAAAATGTTTCGCTGATTGTGCCGACCGGAAATGCAGCCCTTGGAAAAGCTGGCAGCGGCGATGTGCTGGCTGGAATGATCGCCGGATTTTTGGCCCAAGGTTTGTCTAGCGAACGAAGCGCATTGCATGGATGTTATGTGCACGGCTCGATGGCAGATCATTGGCTCGCCAGCGGTAAAGACATTTTGAGCCTACAACCGAGCGATCTTTTAGAACAGCTCCCAACAACGCTGGCCAAGCTTCGCGGTTAGTTTTTAATTTTTATCTTTCCTTGGGCCAGTCATTCCCACCGTCCTGCTCCTCGTCCCTTCATTCCCATTTCAAACTCTAATTCAATTTACATATTGCCCTATCGTCCGAAGCCCGCCTTCTCACCCAGCCCTTCTCTTGATTGAAGCCCCGACCCCATCGCCCCCAGAGTTGCACCTGGATGGCGATATGAAAAAGCCTCAGCAATTACAACTCATGAAAAAAGATTTGCGCTTCTTTGGTGGAGCTCTGCTGAAAGGCAAGCGTAAAAACTTAAGACCGCTTTCCAGTAAAGATCCCATCCATATCGTCATGAGATCCACTTTTGCCAAAGGTAAGGACAGTTTCTTGGCACAAAGAAACCTTTCTGCGATTG
>Ga0134128_10002189_pt1 | contig 24360 bp, 19 predicted proteins | sample KB31754_FD_96462 | JGI IMG/M metagenome (GOLD analysis project Ga0134128, IMG submission 96462) | Terrestrial soil microbial communities with excess Nitrogen fertilizer from Kellogg Biological Station, Michigan, USA - KB3-175-4 | ecosystem: Environmental > Terrestrial > Soil > Unclassified ...
AGTCTTTATGCTTTCAGAATTTATTCCTGCTTTCAGCATGCGTCGGATTGTCCCGATACCGCAGTCAATCAGGTACGGGCGGCCATCAACGATGAGCAACGTGGATGGTTCGGAGCGGTCCACCCGGAGCGGAGGGCCGCCTGCGGTTCCGAGGAATAGGATTTCAGTTCGGCCGCTCGCCCCGATGGGAGATTTGCTTTGACCTGCGGCTGATCCAGTCACAGCTGCGGCGATAAACACTGCGAGAGTAAAACTCCGGAGTGCTCGCAAGCGCCCGAATGATGCTGTGAGCCGGCAGTGTGGCGTCGTTCGACGTTTTGTGGCCATCATTCTCCGAACCTCGACGCGGCATTTATTTCTGCAGCGCCACTTCCACGCGGCGGTTCAACGCCCGGCCGTTCGCCGTCGCATTGTCCGCGACGGGCCGTGTGGCGCCGAATCCCTCGGATGCGAGCCGCGATGTATCTGTGCCATGCTGCTTCAGCCAGGCAACCACGGATTTTGCGCGCGCTTCCGAAAGCGGCTGGTTCAGCGCGGCATTGCCTTGATTATCGGTATGCCCGGAAATAATCCAGCGTGAATCAGGATGATTCTTGATGAGACCGAGCACGGCATTGAGCGCGGGCAAGCTGTCGGGACGCAGCTTCGACGAATTCGTGTCGAAATGAATTCCGTAGATTGTGGCTGTGCCGGTCTGCGCGATGGATTGCTCGAGCGCCGCCGTGCTTTCCTGATGACGATGCAGCCGAATCTCGGCGTTACCCGCTTGACCGGCGGGCAAGTCCACCGGAACGGAAGTTTCGTCGTAACCCAGGGCACTCGCCGTCGCGACTACCAGCCCGGCGGGCAGCCCTTTCAATTCGCATTTGCCGTCGCGGTCAGTTGCTGCTGATTCGAGCGCTGCTGTCACCGTCGCGCCGGAGATCGGCGTGTTCTTGTCGGCGTCCAACACGCGCGCGGCAAGCGACACTTGATATTTGAACTTGTAAGGATTTAGCAAAATTCGCACGAAATCAACGGCGTAGCCATCTTGCACGCGCGTGGTCGGATCGTCGATCAAGAGTTTGACCGTTCCTGACTCAATAAGCGGAAAATACTCCGGCAAGAGCTTCAGCGTAAGCAGTTTTCCGATGGGGCCGCTCTGGTCCAGAGAATTTATGGCGTACTCAAAATTTGGGACTCGCGTTCCGTTCAAACTCACCTGGAAATGCGAGTGCAGCGGGAGTGGCTGAAAATCATCCACGAAGATTTGCACGACAACGTTTTGAAGTTCGAACCGGAAGCTGCCCACGGGCAATACGATGGGCGCCGGCATCGTGAGCGCGCGCTCGCGCGTGCATCGCGCCGCTGATGGCGCGTCAACTTTGAAATACAGAGGCAACTGGTCCTGTAAGGTACTCGGCGCGAGCTTGCGTATGCCATCGGGCAAGTTGCTCAGGACGAATTTCTCCGTGAGTTCGCGACTCACCGGATCGCGCAGGACTTGCGGCATTTTTTGCAAAGCTCCATCCCGTATGTAGTAGCAGTCGCCGAGCGCGCCGCTGTATCCGTCGCCTCCATCCGTGTGAGTAATGGATTCGAGGGTGATCTGGTCGGGTTGACCGGCCACATGTTGCGTAACCATGTGCACCGGCATGACGCTCGTTCCCAGCATGATGCGGTCGGTTCCATCCGGCGCTCCCGATGGAATTTTTTCGATGTCTGGCCATTGGTGCGGCGGAGTGGACTGGCCAGAAAAAGGATCGAATCCCTTAGGCCAACCAAAGCCCAAGTTATTAATGTCCCCGGTGCGCACGACGAGGTCCGCCTCCGGGCCGCCAAGCGTGCGCTCATATTTGAGCGCCCAGTCGTGTGCCTGATTGCCCGTTGCAGCCACGGGCTCAATTGGATCCGCCTTCGGCATGGGAAGAGCCTCGGGGCCTTTGGCCGGAACGAGCTTGCCATTTTCAAGCGTCCAGCCGTAAGGAGCGGACGGTTTCGCCGGCGCCGCAGGATTTGTGTTCGCTGTGCCTGAATTGGAGGGCCCGCTATTCGCTCCAGCGTTGTCGGACTTTGCTCCCAGCGCGTTCGCCGCCGCCTGCATTTCCGCCAAATTCTTCTGGAGGTCAGCGTCGGACGATGGACTCGCTGTTCCTTTTGCCTGCGAACCTTTTGAGTCTGCGGCAAGATTCTTAAGACTCTTCTCGATGTTTTCCGCGCCTTCTTGTTCTTGCGCCCTTTCCCGTGCGCGATGCGCTGCGTGGATGAAGCCGGCGATCCCCACGACCAGTACCAACACTACGACCACGAGGGCGCCGCCAAGGATGGCGACTTTCGGAATTCCTGCGGCTGATTTCGCCACCGGAGCCGGAGAAGGCGTAGCCTGTGGCGTCGTCTTAACCGTCGCGCTGCTCGATGCGCCTGCCATCGCCTCTTTCAAGAAATCGCGTGCGTTTTCCGCCGCTGAGCTGGAGCTGATCTCAGCCGCCGCTCCGCACTTCGTGCAGAACTTGGTTTCGCCGCTGAGAGCCGCCCCGCACCGGGTGCAAAACCGCTGCCTCGTGTCCGGTTCCGGCGCGTCCCCGCGCCGCGCTCCGCACTTTGTGCAAAATGCATCGCGCTCCGTCAGCGCCGCACCACATTGTTTACAGCGATCGGACATTACAGCCTCCGCTGTCTCTTGGCTCGACAGAAGCGCGCCATCCAGCCGTGCTCACTTCTTGATCCTCGCAATTTCGTAGTGCCGTTTCTCAAGCCGGTTGTCGATCGGCCATCCTTCATCCAACACGACTTTCACCGCGCAACCGTCCGGGCCCATCCACACGGTGCCTTTATCGAAGCTGCCCTTGCCGAAAAGTGTTTCGAGCGTTTGCTGGTCCGACGCATTCGCGCGCGCAGTGTCGATCGCATATTTAGTGGCGTTATATCCGTTCACCTGCTCCGCGCCCTGGCTGGCAATTGCGGAAGTCCCATCGAGCCCAGCAAGCCTGCCCGTTAGGGCTGTGAACGTGAGGCTGGATAGCGCCAGCACTCCGGTATCCCAACTGTTCGAGTCCGAGCGGACCGCGTGGACGGAACTCGATCCCATTGGACTTTTCGTGGTTCCTTCAATCGAGGCGGGCGTGATATCCGCTTCATAGTTGGCCCAGGTGGAGGTGCTCGCATACTTATAGGAATAATGGAAAGCTTCCGACGCTTTATCGACGCGATCCATCATGCAGCCCACGTCCAGGTGAATGCCTGAGCCGCTGTCGCTTGCGGAATCAGCACCGTTCGGTTTCGAGCTGGAACTGCAGCCCGAGAAAATCAACGCCAGCCCGGCGGAGATTACGCCGATCATCACGCCCTTGCAGTGTCTTCGATATGGCACGTTCGTTCTCCTCATTTCATTTAGGCCCGCAAATGTTGTTGTCGGGATTCCTCCACCTTTTCGAACTTTTGAACCATTCCACGGACGGGGATTTAGCCTGGATCGCTAGCACTTGGGCATCGGCTCCCGCCTGAGCGTACATATTGAAATCTGTCACTTTGCAAGGCACAAGGCTTAACGGGCCAGAAGCGGCATAGTCGAACTCCTCGACCAGTTGAACGTACGTTCCTCCGTTAATCTTGAAAAAGTCGCCCGGGCCCTTCTGAGCAGACAGCTTCTTCGAAAACAGGTTTTGCTGTAGCCGTTGGAACCAAGACCAGGATGTGATGGTCTGCGGCAGCAGTTCATTGATTGCCTCTTTGAAGCTGTCCGTGCCGATCGAGAGGGAAATCTTCGGCGCGTTCACGGCCAGTACAATGCCGTGAGCGGCCATAGATTCCGAGGTTGTGGTTTGCACGGAAGGGTTGGCTTGCATGTTTCCGTTGGTGGAACTTTGTGAACCTTGGACAATCAGCCCGCCTGCGCCGTCATAATCCAAATCAAATCCGCCCGACGCGGCATCGTGCGGCGTTCCGAAACCCGGCTTGAAGATGAGATTCGCATTGATTTGGAACAGAAAGGGAAGCCCATAAACGTCAATCACATCTTTCGCCAGAGGCGGTAGAGCGAGCCGCGATTCGCCAATTCCCATTGTTTGGCCCATTGTGAGAGCAGCCCAGGTCACGTGCAGACTCCCTTTCAGCGGAGTGTTGTACTGAAAGCTCTGCATCTTTCCGCCTTGTACACTGGCGTCGAATGACGACGAAACTCGACTGACGTCTCCTGAGGCAGTGATTTTCGCTTTCAGGCCTCCCAGGTCCTTAGTGGCCGAAAGCGACATATTGATGCCGTCGCTCTTCCGGGTTGCGCTCGCCTCAAACTCCCAATCATCAACCTTGCCCTGCGCGTGGAGACCCACAGACCCTTTGTTTGGCGTGTCTGCATACGCGAAACGCGGCTCGAGCAGCAAGGCTCCCAGTCTTTCCATGAGGCTGCCAGCATCACGCGAGGGGAAAATCTCGGCATGAGCGGGGAGCATATTCATGGGCGCGGTGAATTTTATGTGGCCGTCCTGGATGAAATCGGAAAGCGAAGCGGCATCCGTTATGAGGCCGACCTGCGAGCCTTGCTTTTCGACATCGAGCACGCGTCGCGCTCCTAGATGTTCCAGAAAAAGAACCTTTCCCGGCGCCAAGCCCTGCAAGCGGGGATCAGAGGAATCAAACACCAAAGCGCTCCCGTCGGGACTCACCGCTCGAAGGGTCTTTTGAACCGTGGGCAAATCAACTCGCACCGTGTTGGGGGTGTAGTTCACCTCGTACACAGCGTCGCGCGGCGTGTAGAACTGCACCGGTGTGCCCGCAACCGGCGCGCCGCCGGAAGCCTCGCCCGATGGACCTGGTGAGTTCTTTTTTGCGCACGATGACAGCCACGTCAGAGCTGCCAACAGGGTTACAACCAGCCGCAGACTCGCGGTCCTGTGTTTTGGGCGTAGCATCGTCGCCTCCTCGGGGAAAATGAGCCCCAATTGGAGCCCCATCTACTTGACTTGCTTCGCTGCAATCTCTCCAACCCACGGAATGCGATATTCGCGCTCGCTATATGCCTGAAACATCAAGAACAGCCACAGCACAAAAACTCCCAGGCCAAAGAGCCAGTCCAGCGGCAAAGCCACGGTAAGTAGCCAGAATCCCCCGATGCTCACCAAAATTCCCACAAAGATGTTCCACACAATCGCGAGCGCCACGATTGCCACGTTGAGAATGATCGACTGAATCGCGTGAAAGCGCACAAAGCGATTGTTTTTGTATGGCTCCAGGACTAGAAACAGCACTCCGGTAATCGCTCCCAGCGCATACGACAAAGCTGCCGCCATATTCATCGTCAGTCCCGGCGCACTGACTGTACCGGCCGGTGCTCCGCTCGAAGCTGTGCTGCCGCCCACGGCCAGCGCGGGAGCAGTCGAAACCGAGCCGCCTGCTGGCGCGGCCGCGCTTGCTTGCGCCCTCGACTGCCCGCACGCTCCGCAGAACGCGCTGTCGTCTGCTATCGCTGCACCACACTTCGCGCAATTTGCCATGTCAAACTCCTTTCGTTCCTCAGTCCATCCTCAATTTGAGCCGTTTACCCGCCCTCTTACCGTTTCGTGACGTTGCCCTCGAAATGAGTCTTCTTGACGCTGCCGTTTTCCTCATCCTGTTCAAAATCAATTGCGTATTTCACCAGGCAGCCCGTGTCGCTCGTTACCCAGGCGAATCCCAGAATCTTGTAATCCTTCACCGCCATCAGGGAAAGGAACGCGGCCTTCCGCGCCGCTGGCTCGTTTGCCGTGTCGATCGAGTATCTGATCGTGTTGTAGCCATTGACGCTCTCCGTGCCGGCGGATTTCGCGGCGTCCTGTGCCGCCACCAGTTCTCCGTGCCACGGCACTGGCTTCATCAGGTCAAAATCAACTTCCATTTCCGTGACTTGCGCCCGCACCAGATGTTTGGTGTCGGTGGACGTTTGTCCGGCGCTAGTGTCATGTTTCGTATAGTCAATGGTGGCCGGCGTGACGTCCGCATCAACAGTCGAGGCGTCCTGCCCCGACGATTTCTCGACGAACGACACATGGAACGGCCCCGGCGGATTCTTAATCATTCGCTGCAGACAGACGCTCGCGCCGGTCGGACTGAATCTGTTCGTCTGTGTCACGGGAACAGCGGTTCCGGAACTTGCCTTAGCCGCGCTCTGCGATCCGAAATTGCATCCTGATGCCATGGCCAGCGTTGTTCCCATCGCAAGGCACATTACGTGCCGCGCAAAAAAAAATTCGCGTCGTCGCATCGGCGCTCCTTTGCTCCGCAGGCTTCTTGGCGCCCTCACTGCTTACTAACGCTCGCGGTATCGCCCGGCGCTACGCAGTCTCCCGTCCTTCTTCCCCTCACCGTGAACTTCAGAGACACTCCTTGGCTCGCTCTTGGCTTCACCGTTCTCACCACCGAAAATTCCGTGCCGCTTAAATTTCCTTCGACATGCACCGTCCGGTTCGAGCACTCCGCGTCGTACGAAATCTTTCCGTCTGCGCTTTTCAGTCCATGCACCGAACACGATTCCTCTTGCTTCGCGGCCGCCGCGATCCGGTCGGTGAAAATATTCTCGGGATCGTTCAGATCGCCTTGCCGAATGCATCGCATCGCCGTCCGCGATTGGTTCTGCCTTTCGCCCTGAACTTCGTAAGTCACCGTGAACGCGTATTTGCCTGTTCGCAAACCCACGTTGCGCGCAAACGAGGCTGTCGTCATCGAGCAGGTCATCGCCAGCACGGCCACTGTTTTCATTGCAAGATTCGCGCTCACGCTGGCTCCTGTCGAATTCGGCTGGGCTGCCGTTCTCTTCATTGAAATGGTTCAGCTCGGCCGCGTTACTGCGCGTTCTCCCCAACCTGGAACGTCCACACTGTGTCAAACATCATTCCCGCGCCTTGCCCGCGCGCTACTTCTCCGCCCGAAAATTTCTCATTCTTGGAGAGCGGCCTCAGAACCACGGCGTATTCGCCCGGGTAGAGCGGCGATTGCGGCGTAACTTCATACTGGCCCTCGGTCGTTTTCTGCACGTTCGCTGCGACGCGATCCTCGACGAATCCCGAATAAATCTCCCAGTCCGCGGCATCGTTCGAACGCGCATCCTCTTTCCCGCGCGTCGCGCCAACCAGACGGCATGTGTTCTGCGCCGGCGTGAGCCGCACAATTTCGGGAGCGAAGTCACTCGGATTCACTCCCGGCGCGCTCGCGAAATTCACCGAGAATTTTGGCGTAGTGGTTTGCAGCACATTCGCCGAAGCCGGCCCGGGCACGCCCCATACATATGTCACCGTCGGCTTCCGGGAGCCGAGCATTCCGCCTAATATGCTGCCGCCCTGCTGTACGGCCGTTCCGCCCACGGCATTGTTCATGTGTGACGCGGCGCTCCATGTCGCATCATTGACTCCCGCCTGTATGCCTTGCGACACGGCCGAATCGCCGGAGAGACTCGCGAGCGATTGCGGCTTGGCTTTTGTTTCGGCCAACTGCGTCTTTTCTCGCGGAATTTCCTGCGAACCTGCATCCTGCACCAGCGTAACCGTCGGCATCTGCCATCGCGGCTTTGCCGCCTGCTGCGCCTGCGCGTACACGCCGCCGCAAACGCCCGCCGCAACGCTCAACAGCACCGCCAATTTCAAATTCGCACTCTTCATTCCTTCCTCCTCTGCAAATCTTTTGTTTGCGGCAATTTCTAGTTCTTCTGAAGTATCTGCACCGGCTGGAGCTGCTTGACCGCCAAGCCGTTCACCTTGCCGCTTGCCCACGGGGTAGCCCCCCGCGGCCCTAGAATCCTGATTTCAAGCGCATATACCGAGACACTGCCGTAGTCCAGCGGGCTCACACCCTGCGTTCCGGCTTGGGGCCAGCAAGCTTGTTCTTGCCAGGAAACCTGAAATGATTTTTCGGAGCTGTAGCTAATGGCCCAGTTCCCGCTTGTGTTGTATTCGCCCTGGTAAGCCGTTTGGCATTGAGCTACGTCGATTTGCGTGTGGCGCATCACGACTCCGTGTTGAGGGTCTAATTGGAATCCCGGAGCGAGGTTGAGCTGATAGGTGTCCGTTCCCCCACCAAAAATGACTTTTGAAGGTGTCGATTCGCCGAGCTTTGCCCGTATGACGTCAACTGTTTCGTTAGAAAATATAGTGCTTGCTGACGGTGACTCGACCGTCGGCACTATCTGGTTCCCGCTGGAATCCGTAACCGTGGTCAGGTTAATGGTCGCAGTCGGACTTGATACAGACGATGTCTGCGAAGCAAACCCGCTGTACCCTGCCTGCGCCGGGACGATCCAGTTCAGCAATTGATCCTCGCGCCCGGCCAGAAAATTCATTCCCGTCGCTTGATAAATCTGGCCGCTCGCCGTCTTCACGTTCAGCGTGACGTTATTTGTGTCGTAAAGTCCGCCGGCGTTCGGGTCGATCTGCGCCACGATCTGGCGGTCGCTCCATTCGTTTGCTGGAGTCTGGAAATACACGTGGTCAGGCGAAGTTGAAGAGCCCACGTGCTGCACGATCAACCGTGCATGCGCGGGATCGAACTGCACTCCGCTCAAGTAGACTTCACCGGGCGCATTTCCGAAGCCGCAGCCCTGAATCACGAACTCCCCGTCTTGACCCGCGACGGGACTGAACCAGATTCCGTTCGCTCCGCCGTCCACAGTTGCAATTCCGGTCCGGCAAATCGTAGTGATTGGCGCGGGCGCTCGTGTCCCGAGTGGGGGTGGTTGCCGCCCAGCGGGAGGTCGCTGTGCGGTTGGTCCGCTCGGCGGATTCACCTGCGTTGCTGTGGGATTTGTGGATGGCCCCGCGCTCTGCGTCCCGGAAGCTGACATTGTTTGACTCGCGCCAATTTGTGGTTGCGAACCTTTGGGTGGATACGGTTGCGGATTCAAGCTTCTCGTTGTCCCAGGATTGAGCAGTGTGCCAGTTTGGTTTGCCCCGCCAGACCCGTTCAACATAGGGCCGCTCTGAGTCGGCGCGGCAGCCAGCATCGCGCCTTTTGCTCCATTGGTTTGTCCGCTGCCTGGCTTCACGCCTCCTGTGAATGCCGGCAAGAGCAGGGAATGAGCCGTCGCGCTCTGCCTCTTTAAGACTTCAATAATCGCCGAACGCGAGGCATCGACGCCAAGTTCGCTCGCTCGCGGGCCGACCTGTACTGTGTGCGCTAGCGCCTTTTGAATGAGTCTGTTGTTTTGCAATTGTTGGCGAGTAACACTTGACGCTGTCTGGACCGCAGAATGCGCAGGTTCTTTGCCGTACTTTGAACCTGCGCCACCGATCTTCTGCAGCGTCCTATCCGATGGATTGAGCCGCCCATAGCGTGAGCCGCCGGAGCCGCAGATGTTGGCGGGCACCTGAGTTCGAATTGAAAGCGCTGGATCGGTGCCCGTGAAAGAGTGGTAGCCATGGTGGCCAATTGGGACGCCAAAACCATTCCCGATGGCCGCAATCTCAATATCGCCCATGTGCCAGTTGTCCGGCGATTGAAACCCTTCTGCGATGGCAAAAGGAGCGGCCAGCGTGGCTAACTCGGGGCTGATACTGAGATTGAAGCCACCATCTGCTATGTGAACGAGCCTGAGTCCGCTAATTTGATTGGGGGGAATCGGCCGTTTCAGCGTAATCCCAACCGTGTTGGTGCTGTTGTTTGGCCAGTCCTGACTACGATTGACGTTTGGCGCAAGCTGATAGCCGCCATTGGTGAAATAAATGATTATGTCCAGATTATCTTTGCCCCCTCGCAGATCGTCGTCTGCCGTTGCAATCGTTAGCCGCAGCCTGGTGACTTCACACAACCCGACGTTTCCACCTTGGGCGTGCGCCGCGCTCCTCTGTATTCCGCCGCCGCTCTGCCCGTACATCCCGCTGGCGAAAAGCAAGACCGGAATCGTCATGAAAATGGCCAATCGAAAGCTTCGTGCGGGGCTCTCAACTCTTGTTTGTTTCATAGTTGCTCCTCCTGTTGCGTTTCGCATTCTCGTGGCCGCCAATTCTTGAGCCCGGCATTCCTCACCGTCCAATCAGATAGAAACCGTGGGCTAGTGCTTTGCCGGCAAGCCAGTCCACGGGTCTATGCCGCGCGGTCCTTCGACCCATACGTCGACACCATAGTCCGTGTTCGGACCCCAAAAGCAGTCACCCTGAAACGCGCCTCCGCAACCCACGTTGGCGCAGTTCTGACCTTGCCAATCAACCCACAGTTGGGAAGCTTGCCAGGTAAGATTGAAATTTCCCGACGTATAGAGTGTCCCGGCGTAACAAGTGTTCGGCTGCCACTGCAGCGATGCATTGGTGGGTACAAATCCCGGCTGCAGGTGGCTGAAATCATAGACATCTCTCCCGCCCTTAGGCATATTCGCGGTATCGAAGCCGTTCTTCATGAACGGCAGTCCTTCGTCCCAGTTCACCTGGGCCGTCATTCCCGGAAAATCCCATCCGTATGTTGCTGTGAGGGCCGGCGAGTTGTAAGTCACTTTCCAGGATGAGGTGCTGGCCGTAGTGAGTCCCCAAAGCGAAAATTCGGCCCGCGGAATGCTGTGCAAGAGGAATTCGTCCCGCGCCGCATAGAACTTGAACCCACCCTTGCTCGCTTGCTTTCCGTCAGCGCGCTGAATGACGAGCGTCAGATTGTCCTGATCAAATAAGCCGGTGAGATTCCAGTCCAGATCCAAATGAATCCAGTTGTCGTGCCATTCGAGAATTCGGAACTGCAAAGGAAAGCCAGTGCCTTTGGGGAGGTCCTTGTAAAGATATACCTTGGCATTTGGCCCTGGGTCGCCCAGCGAGCATCCCGTAATCGTGTATTCATCAAATCTCTTGATTGTGGTAAACGTTGCCGGCTGGTAGCTCCCGCTCACGTTCAGGATCCGCATTGTCGGATCGTGCCCGCAAACGACTGCTGCGCCATTGATGGGATCAGGAGCTTTCAGAATTGCACTCGATACAGTCCCGCTGCCCATCGTTCTCTCGGGCCCGATGGCGCCGGGTCCCGCAGGCTTTAGAAGCGTGGATGGAGCAGAACTTCTTGTTGCGACTCCAGCGTTTGTGCGAGGCACCGTAGATGATGGCGGTGCTTTCACCGATGGCATTGGCGCCTGCGCACTCATGGGAACGCGGCTTGTCCCGGCATTGCCGCTGTTCGGCGATGGCGAAGAGAGGAGCGTGCCCGTTGGCGCTGGGCGGACACCCAGCTTCACTTGCGAGAGTTCTTTGTCTGTCGCTTTGCGCTGTTGATCAAGCTGCATCAGAACGGCTGCGCTTTTCTGGGTGGCGAACGGGTTCGCTACCTTCGGCCCGCTTTTCGGGGGGCCAACTTTCGGTTTCGCAGCTTTTGTCGCCAGCTTGCGTGTCTGTGCCGGGACGCGACTGGCCGTCGCGGGCGTCCGTGAAACTTGGGCCAGGCACGCTGGAGCACATGTCACCGGTGGTAGCATCGCAACAAGGCACACCGCCCAGAACTGGGCCCTTCGCATACCGCTCTTTCGCTTCATCGCCGCCTCTTCCTCACTTTGCGGGCTCCTCCGATCGCTTACTGCGTGAGCGGATTGATCCCCACGGGCCCGATCACCCAAATTTTCAATCCGTAAATCGAGTAATAGGCCGTCGAATTGCCTGCCTGGATGGAAACTACCGGGTAAGTGACGGTGATCGTATTTCCGTTGACGGTTGCGGGCTGGCTCTTCACGTTTGCATTTGCGTCCGAAACGAGCAAATCCGTCTGCGTGCTGTCTATAGCGAAACCGGGAGCCAGCGGCAAAGTGAAGTGGTCTTGGCCCGCAACTGGCCCCGCCAATCCTTGTCGCATCACCGCAACCGTGCTGTTCAATCCGTAGTAGTTCGAGACGGGAGACAGAAAATAGGGAGAGCCTGATTGATAGAGCGCCGATTCTTTTTGCGGAATGCTCGTCAGCAGTACGGCCTGCTTGGCGGAGGTAAACTGGCCGGCCCACCAATAAGCCGCCGATTGCGTTGTTTTGACCTCAAGCACCAAATCACCAGACCAATCTGGCACGCCGGACGTATTCGGTTTGACCGAGGCTACGATTTCATGATCGCTCCAGCTTTCGATATTGAAATTGACTGTATAGATTATAGAGCCCCATTGGCCCTCTTGTGCTCGGAGCAGAAGATCTACTTTGCCGCTATTCCCAAATCCGCATCCCACGATCGTGTGTGGATTCGTTTTTGGATCCGGCGAGTAGTTTGGCGCGGTCGTCTTGCCATCAACGCGGAGAATCGTCGGATCCGCGCCTTTCGCTTCTTGCAACTCACACTCGGTCTTTTCTTTTGGTGAGAGCAAGTCCGAGGGGACAGACGCAACCCTCAAATTGCTCTCAAGCCTAGGTGCCCTTGCAAGGCGCGAGCTAATCCCCGTTTCCGGCGCGGCCATCGTTTTCCCTGCGGAAATCTGTCCGCCTCCGGTTTGCTGGCGCAACGGGTTGACTCGCATCGGCGTCGGAGAAAGCGCGTAATGCGTGCGCTGTCCAGAGACAACTTTGAGTGCGCCTTGCTTCCTCAGTAGTCCGATCAGAGCCGACGGCGCCGTTGCAGGTGCGGGTGTATCAGTAATATTAGTGATCGCGCGCGAGTCGCCGTTCAAAGAGGCTGGACCCGTGTTCCTCGTTGTGCCAGCACCAATTGGCCCGGGATTCCTTAGCAGGGGTTTCCCGACAGGTCCTGGCTGTTTTAATCCGCGCGTCCCTGGAGGAATTGACGTCGGAGTAGCCGCTTGAGAACCTATGGTCGGCGCGACTGCCGGCAGGAGCATCCCATTGCTCGGCGCAGACGCGCCAGGTTGAGAATTCGACTGCGAAAGCATCGGCTGCGGTGCTCCCGCCTCTTGGCGCAACAGAGGGGTGTTTTGCCGCGGGAGGGTTGCCAAGCGGTTTCGAGGCACGAGCTGAAAATTCACGTTGTAGGCACCATTGCCGCAACCTACCCAGCCCGATTCCAAGTACGTTGACGATGTTGCGCCGCTCGATGAGTTGCTGCATGCTCCGCCGGGAATTTTGATCAGTCCGCCGGTTGCGCCAAACGGCCCTGTCACTCCCACGTGAGAGGAAAAAGGATTTCCAACTGCGACCTGCACCTGCAGAGCTACGCCCTCCGGCACTCGGCTAAAGCTGTAACTGCAAAGTCCGAGCCCGTGGCCCTGCCGCGGTGACTGAGTAAATTGAAATTGATTCGAAACGCCGAACTTCTGCAGGCCTGTAGCGGTTATGACGTCCAATTCCACCTGTAAATCTTGGCAAGGGGCCGTCGGGTTGTACGCCACGCGGTCTTGTTCCCAAAAGATGTACCCCGACACATTTCCCCCAGCTCTTTGAACGGTACTCGGCGCCCTCGTCTGCGTCATAGGTATTCGGGAAGTCTGAGCGCGGCTTGCTGAAGGAGAAATTATGGAGCCCAGGGCGATGAGAAGAACGGCCCAGCACCGCTCCATCTTTGCTTTCACGTCAACCAATCGAGTCATTTCGTCCTCCCCTGCGCGCTTCTCGCAAATGCATGTGTCCTGAATAAAGCCGAAGCGACAAAACGTCAAAGGACGGGCTGCCGACGCGTTTATGACCTGCTAATTGCCGCAAAATGAAAGCAATGCACCCTCGTCTGACAATATGTCCGCTTCCGCACATCGTTCGTGATATACTCCGCCGCAAACAGTTAGGTGCCGCGAGGCCCGGTGAGCACCAGCGCTACATCTCGTCTAATTCGTTTTGGTCTTTTTGAAGCTGACTTGGAGAATGCCCGCCTGACGCGCAAAGGCATCCGCATCCGCCTTCAGGAACAGCCTTTCCGCATTCTGTCCCTGCTTCTCGAACGCCCCGGGCAAATTGTTACGCGCGAGGATTTGCGCCGGGAGTTGTGGCCCGCGGGAACTTACGTGGATTTTGATGGCAGCCTAAACGCTGCGCTCAAACGGCTCCGAGCAGCGCTTGACGATGACGCGGATAATCCTCGATTCATCGAAACGGTTCCGAAGCGCGGCTATCGTTTTATCGCACCGGTAACGTTCCAGGAGAATCCAGCGCTCGTCGAATCGGAAATCACCGCGCCTCAGATTTCCGCTACTCCGCCAGCTACTCTGAAGCCAGCCACTCCGGCGCCACCGCCGCGTCCATCGAGCCGCCGATGGCTCCTTACTTTCGCCGCTCTTGCCACGGTTGCGGGCCTTACCTTCTTCCTGTTGCGCGTCCGGCGCGCTCCGGCGCGAAATCCAGCCGACCAATCCACAATTGATATTGGAACAACTCGCCGCTCCGTTGCCGTGCTCGGATTTCAAAACGCCTCGGGCCGCTCGGAAGACGCTTGGCTCTCCACCGCGCTCGCCGAAATGCTGCGCACCGAACTCGGCGCGGGCGGCAAACTGCGCGTCGTCCCCGGCGAAAATGTCGCGCAATTTCGCATCGATTCGCCGTGGTCGGAAACCGATTCTCTCAGTCGCCAAACCGCCTCGCGAATCGGCGACGCGCTCAATAGCGACGTCCTTGTGCTCGGTTCCTACGCCGCCGTCGGCGATTCGCAAAATGGCACGATGCGCGTCGATTTTCGTTTGCAGGATGCGCAGACCGGCGAACTCCTGTACGAGGGCGCCGAATCCGGCAGCGAAAAGCAGTTCTTCGGCCTCGTCGCAAAAATCGGCATCGCTCTTCGCGAACGCCTCGGCCTTCCCATGATTTCTGAATCCGAAGAAGCCGGCGTCGTCTCTTCGCTGCCCTCCGACGCCGACGCGAATCGTTTCTACTCCCTCGGCCTCGCCAAATTGCGCGACGCTGACGTTGCCGCCGCCAAGGATCTTTTTCTCCAAGCCGAAAAGCTCGCGCCGCGATTTCCTCTGGTTCATCTCATGCTCTACCGTACTTGGGGTGGTCTAGGGTACGACCAAAAGGCCAACGACGAAATAAAGACGGCATATCAACTTTCTGCGGGCCTTCCTGAAACCGACAAGCTGCAAGTCGAAGGCGCTTATTTTCAGAGCCTGAAGGAGTTGGACAAAGCCGCCTCTGCCTATCGCGCCCTCTATGCTCTCTACCCGGACAGTGTGGATTACGCCGAGCAGTTCATCGTCGCGCTCAATGCCGGGGGCCGTCGTGAAGAAGCCTTCGCTGTCGTCAAACAGCTTCGCAATCTTCCGCCGCCGGCTTCCGAAGACCCGCGTATCGATTTCTGGCAGGCCCAGCTCATCAGTTACGACAAGGGACCAGATGCGCAGCCATTTTTCGAAAAAGCCAGCGCGGAAGCGGCTTCCCGCGGAGAAAGACTGCTTTACGCGCGCTTCCGCCTCGGCCAATGCATCAATCTGGTCTATGGCGACCATCCGCAGGGTGCCGTGGCTTACTGTCAGGAGGCCTACGATATCTTCATGGCTGCCGGCAACCGCCTATACGCCGCAGACGCTCTCCGAACGATGGGCGACCGCCGTGGCGCCAAGGGAGATATTGGCGGCGCTCGCCAGTTTTACAATCGTGCGCTCGCCCTTCTTGGTCAGCTCGGCGAGCACGAAAAAACCGGCGTGGTGCTCAACAACATGGCCATCACCTATGAGAACCAGGGTCAAATCGAGCAGGCCGAGAAGCTGTTTCGCCAGGCCGCGCAGACGTGGAAGGAGTGCGGCGATAGCTTCCACGAGGCGGTTGCTTTGGGCAATCTCGCTGACATTTTCATGAGCCGCGGCGAACTCCGCCGGGCTGAAGAGCAGTACCAGCGCGCTCGGAAGCAGATCGAGCTTACTGATCCGAACGATGTTGCTTATGAACTCTACAGTATTGCAGCGGTTCGCTTATATCAGGGCGACATTGCCGGGGCGAACGAGTACGCCACTCAGGCTCTCTCCATTTCGCAAGCTAGGCGCCAGATCACTGACACGGCACAGGTCAACGCTACACTGGGGGATATTCGATTGGCGCAAGATGATTTGAATGGAGCGAGGCAGAATTACGAGCAAGCGCTGGCTCTCCGCCAGCAGTTGGGTAACAGCGGAGGCGTCGCTGAAAACCATGCTGCGCTGGCCGATGTCTCGATTGAGGAAGGCAAGTTTTCGGAAGCGGAGCAGGAGCTCAAAAAATCGCTGCTGGAATTTCAATCTGAAAAGATTCAAACGGATGAGCTCCACGCCGAAACCGATCTCTCCCGCACGCTTCTCCACGAAGGCAAAATCGTGGAGGCGCGCGAGGTGATTTCTGATGCATTGGCGCTCGCTCGTCCTGTCGGCGACCCCGCGTTGAAGTTGCCCGTCGCCATTATGGACGCGCGCATTGAAACCGCCGAGCTCTCCTCTCGCGCAAAATCCAAGCCCGATTTGTCCGATCCGCGCCGCAAGCTTCAGAATGTGCTCTCCACCGCGCAGCGTCTTGGCTATTACGGAATCGATTGCGACGCGCGGCTCGCGCTCGCCGAGATGGAACTCCACGATGACCCTCGGGCCGCCCGCTCACAACTGGCGTTGCTTGCTCAACAAGCGCACGATCGCGGCCTGAATCTTGTTTCGAGGAAAGCTGTCCAACTCTTAAAGCCCTCCCCTTCCTCATCGCAGCCGGCGCCGCTGCCTTGACGGCGCGTGAAGGCGCTGCTTTCACGACCTTCCCAAACTAGTGTCATTGGCATGGCCATCTACTGGCCATTCCCTAGAACTGGGCAGGGTTACACTGAAGTAATGAAGAAGAAAGTTGGTGGACGTGGCCGGGATCGAACCGCGACCCACTGCCTGCAAAGCGGTTCGAATTCGACCAGCTCTACTGAAGGTAGACTCGAGTTCTATTTGAACTCCAAAATATCTCCGGGTTGGCATTCGAGGGCCTTGCAGATCGCTCCTAACGTCGAAAGCCGGATCGCCCTTGCCTTGCCGTCTTTCAGCACGGAAATATTGGCCATCGTAATGCCGACTTTGTCGGCCAACTCGGCGACACTCATCTTCCGCTTTGCCAACATGACGTCGATGTTAACGATGATTGCCATACCGGTCTCGATTACACTGTTAAGTCGTTCTCGGATTTGAGGTCCACGGCATTTTGTAAAATCCGTTCAAACAGCGCCGCCGCGGTGGCGATCACAATCGAGCCGAAGATGAAGAGGATGCCCATGAAAACCCCGCCTGCACGATCATCTGAGTTGCCAAACATGATGAAGATTTCTCCTACCGCAACAAAAACAATAGTAGCTATCGCACAATATTTTATCGTCCGCAAAGCTTTTACGGCCGCTTGCGAGAATGCCTTATTTCGTCCGGCATATCCCAACACTTTGAATGCTTGATAGAGCGCCACGAAAAATGGAATGGACGCGATATACGCATACGCCAGAAAGGGATCTTTGAAATAGATCTCAAAAAGGGTGGTGTGCGCGTTTCTGCCCTCGATGTGAGGCTCCCAAAGCATGAGGGCAACAGCGGCAATGCCGAAGAGCACGATGACTACTTGGAGAAATATTGTTGAACTTCTTTTCAAACGTAGTCCCTTAAAACGATATTCCATCTACACATAGCGCTTATCGTTCGTCAATATATTACTTATCGTTATAATTGAATGGGGAAATAAGCTGCCCTCTTACCGTGAATTAGCGGAATCGCTGGGACGATCGGGATTCTTGAAACTCTTCGTAGGACGAACGCGCCTGCTTTCCAAGCAACATCGCACCTCTTCAACATTATCTAGTCATCCAAACATGTTCGTTGATTTCATTCGCGTGGCCTTCTCATGATTGTGCACAGTCGCTCTCTTCAGACCTTTCTTGCACAGTTCCATGGACAGACGCGAATACGATACGGCGGATTATTTGCTAAATCTTTGAGAGTGAAAGAATTTGGTGGACGTGGCCGGGATCGAACCGGCGACCCCCTGCTTGCAAAGCAGGTGCTCTCCCAGCTGAGCTACACGCCCATCGTGAGGTTCACTTCAATTCTAAAGCACTTTCGCAATTGGCCGCCACTCCAATCCGCTCATTCTAAGGGCAGCGAGCATCAATAGACACGATTTTTACTCAATCCGGTATCAAATGTTAGTTCAACATCCGAGACCGCGAGTTTCGCTCGTCTGATCGAAAATGCTGCAGACTTCGGCTCGGAATTCAAACCTTATTTCCTTCGTCCGCTGAAATTCCCACTCTTGAACATTAGGTCCAAGGAAACAGGCCCCACTACCAACTCGGCACATACGCTGCAAAATTCCAGCACTCGCGGTATGATGCCCGTTTGTCTGACCGCACTGGGGAGCGGTGGAATGAAATTCGCAGGGCTCGCACTCTTGCTCATACTTTCCGTCTGCCCGGCTTGCCGCGCGCAGGCGGACCAGCAGGAGGTGAAGCATCACGGGATGATGCATGCCATGGACGCACAACATACCGTGTCCGACACTGCGAAGTTAAGCGTGTCCAACAGCGCCGCCGCGAGCGCATTGACCGTCCGCGTCGGACCTGTGAATTTAGCTGCTCACGCGGATCACATGGCGGTTGCTCAACCGCCGGTTTTTTTCCTTACCATCCCGTTCGATGGCTGGCTCACTGCGTTTCATCCGCGAGTCGCAAACTTGCGCGGCCAACCGCTTCCCAACAAACTTCTGCACCACGCCGCTTTTTATGACACGGAGCGCCCGGATTTTCTTTGCACCAAAAGGGAAGAACATATCTTCGGAGCGGGCGGTGAAATGAACGATTGGCCTGCCATCCCTGGCTTCGGCTATCGGGTCAAGAAAGGTGACCGCATTCGCATCAGCGCAATGTTCGCCAATCCAACCGCTAAGAATTACTCGGACGCGTTTCTCGAAGTCCGCATCGATTATCACCTCGCACAACCCTCCTCAAATGCTGCTGCCTTGAAGGATATTTATCCTGCTTGGTTCGACGTGATGGGCTGTGGCAAGTCCGAGTACGATCTTCCTCCGGGACAAAGTACTAAGACAGGCGAATTCAAACTACGCTTTTCAGGCCGTCTCTTGGGAGTCGGCGGCCATCTCCATGATTACGGCGAATGGCTCGTGCTCAAGGATTCCACCACAAATGAAACCATCGCCACTCTTGCCGCGAATCTGGACCGCTCCGGCCAAATTCTTTCGATGCCCGTCAAGCTTTTCACTGATCTCTCTGCCGATGGTGTTGGTTTCGCGCTCCATAACGGCGACGTTGTCAGCGTTACCGACGCCTATAATAATCCCGCCGGTAAGTCCCTTCCTGGTGCCGCCATGGGAATTGTCGTCGGCTACTTCCTTCCTGACGACCCCACTGCCTTCACCGCTCTCGGACATCAGCCGCATCGCTGAAGCGGAAACCTGCGGGTGAGAAACTTGCGGCAGAACGCGAAGGGTGCCGCGAGTCCCAGTCTTCAGAATTCGGTTCAGCGGAGGCCGGACCAATCGTCAGCGATGAGGATCGAATTGCTGGGATTTGACGGATCGTATTTGACGCCGACGGGTTGCCCCGCGACGGCGCGTTCGAGACAGACTTGTTCTTCGAGTCCAGTGATGTCCTGCGCCGCCTCGTAGGTGACGCCGGAAATCGAATACGAATAGAGAAGCATGCGGTGATTCATCGTCCGGTTTGCCGCTTTCCATTTCGCAGCGTGACCCCGTGGGCCTGCGTCCTGCTCGGCTGCGCGTTCGACAATCTCTACAACTTGGCCATCAACGATGCGGCCAATGCGATTCAGATACGACCGGCGCTCGCGCTCCACTTCTCTCGAATCCTTCTTGCGGCCGAACAACCACGCATACGCGAGCGCCGCCATCACCGCGACAGCGGCGAGTGCGAGAGCCAGTTCGTGCCAGTGCGCTGCAACGATCTTCAAGAATGTTCACCGTCGAGAATTGGATGTCGTATGCCGGAAATGCCGCCAGCCGCGACGGACACCTGCACCTGAAAATTATACCCGCGAAAAATCGTTACGATTTCGCGAAGCAAGAGCAATTCATCGGAAGAGATATCATCAGGATCGGTGAGGAATTTCGTCGCGCGTTTTATTCCGGCGCCGCGACCGGATTCCGCAACGCGCCAACTCTGCTAATCGCCACTTCGACCACATCGCCGGCGGCAAGCGGGCCAACGCCGGAAGGAGTCCCCGTGGCGACGACGTCGCCGGGCAAAAGCGTCATCACTTGCGAGATCCATTGAATGATCATGTCGACGGGGAAAATCATTTCGGCGATGCGCGCGGACTGGCGCCTCGTGCCATTGACGAAAGTTTCCAGGGTCACACTGGAGAGATCGAGTTCAGTTTCGATGAAAGGACCAAAGGGGCAAAAAGTGTCGAACCCTTTGGCGCGCGTGAACTGCACATCCTTTTTTTGGAGGTCCCGCGCGGTGACGTCGTTGAGGCAGGTGTAGCCGAGGATGTAGGACTTGGCGTCCGCCGGACTTTTTACGCGCGAGCAAGTTTTTCCCATGACGATGGCAAGCTCGCCTTCGTAATCGACGCGCTCCGAGTGCGGCGTCAGGATGATGGGTTCGCCGGGCGCGAGGATGGAGGATGGCGGTTTCATAAAGATCAGCGGTTCTTTGGGCAGATCGTTGCCCAGTTCGGCGGCGTGTTCGGCGTAATTGCGACCAACGCAGACGATTTTGCTGGGCACGCACGGCGGCAACAGTTTAACGTCCGAGACCAGCCAACTTGCGCCCGTTTTCTGTTGTTGAAACGGGGAGGCGATTTCTAAGAGACGTTCGCCGTCGGCAATGCCGTAATGCACAGCTTCTTTGTCTTGATTTGGATTTTTGTTAAGGAGCTGGAAACGGCCTAGCTTCATCGATGATGATGGGTGGTGTGAATGTGGCGCGCGGCTGGTACAGCGGGCTCTTGCGACACAGCGAGAACCATCCAGGCGACCCAGGAAACTGCGGCGACGGCGCCGTAAAAGACAAGTCCGAGGACCAGAACTTCAAAAGGAGTGCGGCCCAGAGCGGAAAACAAATTCGAGAAATACACGCCGGCGAAATCATAGCCAAGTGCGAAGATGCTCCAACCGAACAGTGCGGAAGCGAACATCCGCCGCGCATGCGACAGAAAAAGGAAGATTGGGATCAGCATGACCACGCCGAAAGCGGCGCGACAAATATCATTACGAAGCCCGGCCACGGATTCGAGCGCCGGCAAACGATTCGCCACGAATAGCGACACGAGCATCACCAGCACCAGAAGGCCTCCGGTGAGCGAACCGATGCGCAGCGGCGCAATCGCGTAAAGAACGCGCATCCGAGACCTGTGGGCCTCTGGCGAGCTCATGGCTTCTCTTTCTCCTATTCGTTCATTGCGGGAAGGCTGACGTTGACGGAAGCGCTCGGTGCGCTTTCGTTCCCAAAGATGTCGACCACCGTGACTCGGTAGAAATACTGCTTACCCGACACTGTTGGAATATCACGAAAAGTGGGGGTAAGCAATGGGCTGCGGGTCAACCTGTCCCACCTGTCCGCTGAGACAGTGTCGGCGATGCTGCGATAGATGTTGTATCCCGCAACGTTCGGTGCGGAACTAATGTCCCAGGAGAGATCGACGTGCGCCGGAGTCGATTCACTGGCCGGCTCGACGGCCGCGACCAGTCCAGTAGGAGCCGGCGGCGGAAAAGTATCGCGCGCGGTGATTTCGACGGTTGGCGAAGCCTCCGATTCGACCGCCGCTGCGGCGTATTGCGCCACGCTGACTACGTAGTACGCGTAAGTTTGCCCAAAAGTGAAATGGGAGTCGCTATAGCGTGGCTCGGAGAGTTCCGCTACTTGTTGGAAAGGAATTGAGGTGGCGGGAGCGGAAGTGCCTTTGGTGACGGCGCTCAGGGGCGAAGCACTTGTCGCAACACTTGTGTTGGACGAACGATAAATTCGATAGCGGACGGAGACGGGGCCGAGCGTTGCCGCCGCTTGTGGAGTTGCAACCGGCGTCCAGGAAAGAATAATCGCGGAGCGGGTGACTTGGCCTTGCAAATCCGTAACTGGCTGTGGCGCGGGAAAGATTGGGACGGCGACTAGATTCGAGTTCTCGGAATCGTGCTTCCCGGTGCGGGTGCGGACCATGTAAACGGCTTCGCTGCCCGCGTGCGCCGAAAGATCGGCGGGCGAGAGCACGTCCGAAAAGGAATACGGCTGCCCAACGCGATATTGCTGAAGCCTCTGCGGAGGAATCGCTACGATTTGCTGGCTTGGAGGAGCGAGAGAAATACTCTGAGTCGCTGCTGGCACGGGGACGAACTGACGATAGATGTCAATTTGCGGGGGAGCCGTGAGCGGGCGGCCCTGCACGGTTTGTTTCGGGAGCGTGAATGTGACAGAGACGCTGTCGCCGACTTGACGCACGGAAAGATCCGAGATCGGCGTGGGCGCGGGCGGCCGACGCGTAATAGGTTGCCCCGGCGCGGCGCATCCGGCAAGCATTACCGCGGCGATAAGATTTACGCATAGAAAAGCAAAAAGCAGCGATGCGGGAGTGTTCCGAGCTCGGCACAGCCGCTTGAGATTCCGAAACATTGGTGTGTGCTCAAAATTTATGTGCAAGTCACGATCGCTCAAGCCTCAGCGGCAAGTGCATTCCTCGTCGCCGTTGTCTTCGAATTGAGAACGAAAATTGTTCTTCGAAAGCTATCAGAGGATGTAGCGGCTCAGGTCTTGATCCTTGACGACGTCGGTGAGTTGCTTCTGGACGAAGGCCGCGTCGATTTTGATGCTGCGCTTCTTCATGTCAGGCGCGTCGAAAGAAATTTCCTCAAGAACTTTTTCGAGAATAGTGTGCAGGCGGCGCGCGCCGATGTTTTCCGTCTGTTCGTTGACGAGCGCGGCGAAGCGTGCAATGGATGCCACACCATCATCGCTGAAATTCATTTTCAGGCCTTCGGTATCGAGCAGCGCGATGTATTGCTTGATAAGCGCGTTTTTCGGCTCGGTGAGAATGCGAACGAAATCCGCCTCCGAAAGCGAGCTGAGCTCGACGCGAATCGGAAAGCGTCCCTGCAATTCAGGAATCAGATCGGAGGGCTTGGTGGTGTGGAACGCGCCGGCGGCGATGAACAAAATATGATCCGTGCGCACCATTCCGTAGCGCGTATTCACCGTCGTGCCTTCGACGATGGGGAGAATGTCGCGCTGCACGCCTTCGCGCGAGACGTCCGGACCGTGGCCCGATTCGCGGCCCGCGATTTTGTCCACTTCGTCGATGAACAGAATGCCCATCTGCTCCACGCGGTCGACAGCGATGCGCGTCACCTGCTCCATGTCGAGCAGCTTATTTTCTTCCTCTTGAATTAAATAGTCGTAGGCTTCGGCAACCGTCATTTTCCGTTTCTTTTTTTGCTGGCCGAACATTCCGGAAAGCATGTCCTTGACGTTGATGTCCATTTCCTCGACGCCCTGGCTGGAAACGATTTCAAACGCGGGCATCATGCGCTCGCGGACTTCCACTTCCACCATTCGCTGGTCAAGTTTGCCTTCACGCAACTGCACGCGGAGTTTTTCGCGTGTGCGCTGCGCTATTTCCTTGCCCTGAGCTTCGGATGCGGGCGTTGTGGCTTCGATCGTTGTCGGTGGCGGCGAAGCGGGCAGCAACAAATCGAGCAGCCGCTCCTCGGCGGCTTGCTCGGCGCGCTCGGCAACTTCATCCAGTTTTTCCTCGCGCACCATGTCGATGGCCACTTCGACCAAATCACGCACCATGGATTCCACGTCGCGCCCCACGTAGCCTACTTCCGTGTATTTCGAGGCTTCCACTTTAACGAAGGGGCAACCCGCGAGACGCGCCAGCCGGCGCGCTATTTCCGTTTTGCCGACTCCGGTGGGCCCGATCATCAAAATATTCTTGGGCAGGACGTCTTCGGCCATTTCGGGCGGCAATTTTTGGCGGCGGACACGATTGCGAAGGGCGACAGCGACGGCGCGCTTTGCCGGCGTCTGGCCGATAATATATTTGTCGAGCTCAACGACGATTTCGCGCGGCGTCAGCTCGTCAAACGAAGGCATCGGCTCCGGCTCCGCCGCTGGAGCTTCGCCGTTGAGATAAATCACCATGTCTTTTCCGTCCTTACCCTTTTCGTTCACGGAGCCTCGCTTGCGTGTCCATAACCGGCTGCACTACAGTTCCTCGATGGCGAAATTCCCATTGGTATAGATGCAGATTTCGCTCGCAATGCGCATGGCCTCTTGCGCGATGTCTTTCGCGTTCATTTTCGTGTGCTTCGCCAACGCGCGCGCGGCCGAAAGGGCGTACGGGCCGCCGGAACCTATCGCGCAGATGCCGTCGTCGGGCTCGATCACGTCACCGTTGCCGGAAAGCAAAAAAGTGGATTTGGCGTCGGCGACGATCAAGAGAGCCTCGAGATGGCGCAGAGAACGATCCGTGCGCCATTCTTTCGACAGCTCCACCGCCGCGCGCGCGAGGTTGCCGTGATACTCCTGCAGCTTGTTTTCGAAGCGCGTAAAGAGCGAAAGCGCGTCGGCGGTGCTGCCCGCGAATCCCGCC
>Ga0134128_10002191_pt1 | contig 24335 bp, 16 predicted proteins | sample KB31754_FD_96462 | JGI IMG/M metagenome (GOLD analysis project Ga0134128, IMG submission 96462) | Terrestrial soil microbial communities with excess Nitrogen fertilizer from Kellogg Biological Station, Michigan, USA - KB3-175-4 | ecosystem: Environmental > Terrestrial > Soil > Unclassified ...
ATTTCCGACGGCGCCGCGGCGCTGGTGATGACCCGTGACTCGCTGGCAAAAAAAGGCGGCACGGTGCCGGTTGCGCGCGTCATCGGTCACGCCACCCATGCCCATGCGCCGTCCCTGTTCACCACCGCGCCGGTGTTTGCCGTGCGCAAATTGCTGGACCGGATCGGCTGGCGCGCGAGCGATGTGGACCTGTTCGAGATCAACGAGGCCTTCGCCGTGGTGGCGCTGATTGCGATGCGCGAATTGGACATCGAGGCGGCACGCATCAACGTCAATGGCGGGGCCTGCGCGCTGGGTCACCCGATCGGCGCGTCGGGAGCGCGCATCCTTGCCACCCTGATCGCGGCGCTCGAGGCGCGCGGCCTCAAGCGCGGCGTCGCCAGCCTCTGCATCGGAGGCGGCGAAGCCACGGCCATGGCGGTGGAAATCCCGCGCTAAAAAGTCCCGCCCGATTTGGCTATTGGCGTGGGCAATGGCCGGAGCTTATTGGCGTGCCCGGCGTTTGACAAATTCCTGAGCCAAGAGGGGCTGATGGTTGCTCTGCCGCTTCCGGACCTGCCGCCGGAACTCTCCGAATTGCGCAATTTGGCGCTCGATCTGCGCTGGACCTGGAGCCATGAGGCGGACGCGCTTTGGGATCAGGTGGATAGCGAATTGTGGCGCCGTACCCGCAGCCCCTGGACCGTGCTGCAGAGCGCCTCGGTACAACGCCTGCAACGGCTGGCAGCCGACCCCGAATTCTGCAAAACGCTTGCCGGCTTTTCAGCGGCCCGGCAGACATATCTCCAAACAAGGGGCTGGTTCGCTTCGACCTATCCTTCGACGCTTCGGGGCGTCGCTTATCTCAGCATGGAATTTGGCCTGGGCGCGGCCTTGCCGCTCTATGCCGGAGGGCTTGGGGTGCTCGCCGGTGACTATCTCAAGACCGCCAGCGACCTCGATCTTCCCGCAGTGGGCGTTGGCCTGCTTTACCAGGAAGGCTATTTCCGCCAGGCGATCGACGCCAATGGCGCGCAGCACGAGCTCTACCCCTATAACGAGCCCGCCACCATGCCGGTCGAGCCGGTCATCCTTCCCGATGTGGGCTGGCTGCGCGTCCGTCTGAACTTTCCCGGGCGCACGCTGCTGCTTCGCGTCTGGCAGGCCAATGTGGGCCGGGTGAAGCTTTATCTGCTGGACAGCAACGATCCGCTCAACAGCCCCGCCGATCGCGGCATCACCGCCAAGCTCTATGGCGGCGGCCACGAAATCCGCATCATGCAGGAAATCGCGCTGGGCATCGGCGGCTGGCGGGTGATCGAGGCGCTCCATTCCAAGATCGAAATCTGCCACATCAACGAGGGTCATGCCGCACTGGCGATCCTGGAGCGGGCCCGGCATCTGGCGGCAAACAATGGGCTTTCCTTCTGGGACGCCTTCTGGGCCAGCCGGGCCGGAAATGTTTTTACCACGCACACGCCGGTCGCCGCCGGATTCGATCTCTTTCCGGTGGAGATGCTGCGCAAATATCTGGATTGCCTGAAGGCCGAATGGGACGATCCTGACGTCGCGGTGGACGACCTTCTGGCACTGGGCCAGCTCGCGCCGGGCGATCCGTTCAACATGGCCTATCTGGCGGAACGGGGCGCGGCGCTCACTTTGGGGGTAAGCCGCCTCCATGGCGAGTTCAGCCGGCGCATCTTCCAGCCGCTCTTTCCGCGCATACCCAATTGCGAAGTGCCGATCGGTTACGTCACCAACGGCGTGCATATGCCCACCTGGGATTCCGCCGCAGCCGACCGGATCTGGAGCGAGGCTTGCGGGAAGGAGCGCTGGCGCAGCATGCCCGCCGACCTCCGCCAGCGCATCGCCGCCGTCAGCGACGAGGATTTATGGGCGATGCGTGGCGAAGGCCGCCAGCGGCTGGTCAAAATCGCCCGCGAGCGCCTGCAGACCCAGCTTCGCGAGCGCGGTTTGAGCGCCGATGCCCGGGCGCGGATGAATGGCATTCTCGATCCCAACATCCTCACCATCGGCTTTGCGCGGCGGTTCACCGAGTATAAGCGTCCCACGCTTCTGCTCAGGGATATGCGCCGGCTTGATGCGCTTCTGAACAATGCGGCGCGACCCATCCAGATCGTGGTGGCGGGCAAGGCCCACCCCGCCGATCACAAAGGCAAGGAAATGGTCACCGCCTGGATCAATCTTTCCGCCCAGCCGCGCTACCGGCGCCATGTCGTGTTCCTGGAGGATTACGACATTGCCTTGGCTCAGGAATTGATCCAGGGCGTGGATGTGTGGATCAACACACCGCGGCGGCCATGGGAAGCCTGCGGCACCAGCGGCATGAAAGTGCTGGTGAATGGCGGGCTCAACTGCTCCGTCCGCGACGGCTGGTGGGACGAAGGCTACGCGCCGGAGCTGGGTTGGGCGATTGGCGATGTCACAGGTGGCGAGACCAAACAGGTGGATGAAGAGGACGCGGACAGTCTCTACACGCTGCTGGAGCGCGAAATCGTGCCGCTCTTTTACGATCGGGACGCCAGCGGCCTGCCACGGGCATGGCTCAAGCGCATCCGCGACAGCATGGCCGTGCTGACGCCCCAATTCGCGGGCGGACGGATGCTGCGCGACTATGTGGAGACGGCTTACCTGCCTTTGGCGCAACTTTTGCGCAAAAGGGCCCAGGACCGATACGCCTCGGCCAAGGCGTTGCGCGTCTGGTCGGATGAACTCACCCGGCGCTGGTCAAGCCTGCATATCGGCCAGCCCACCGCAACCCGTGGCGATGAAGGATGGCAGGTTTCGGTTCCGGTGGTTTTGGGGGACGTCCCGGCAGACCAGGTCCGGGTCGAGCTTTTTGCAGACGCCGAGGGCGACACGCCTGCCGAAGCGATCGCCTTGCACAAGGAACAGACCATCCCCGGCGTCATCAATGGCCATATTTATGCCGGCGCGGTATCTGCGTCCCGAAACATCAACGATTACACGGTACGCATCGTCCCCCATCATGAAGACGCGCAACTTCCGGCCGAACTGCCGCTGATCGCCTGGCAGCGCTGATTCACGAGCCGCTCAGGCGGCGCGAGAACGGTCCAGGTGGGGAAGCTTGAGTGAAGTCAGTTTGCGGGGCGGATAGGAGATTGGCGGCCGCGGCGATACTTGCTGGCGATATTCACTTTGGATCGCCGTGAACCGTTCGGCCCTGAATTGGCCTTCCAACTCGGTTTTCGCCTGGAACCAATGCTGGGCCGAAAGCCCGTCGGGACAGCCGGCCTGCTGCCAAATCTCGTAGCTGCGCTGACGCACCAACTCATCCGGAATATTCATGACGCACCTCTCCTGGACGGATAACGCGCCTTCCGTGCTGCAGTTCCTCCGAAGGTGAGAAATTTGGCGGCGAAATTCGCGTCCAATTTCTCTGTTGTGTCGCCAGATAAACGCCCGCACCCGATCCGCGTCAAGTGCATGATTGCGCGCGCGCAAAAAATAGGGCCACTTATGGTTTGTTATATCAAGTTCTCGCGGTCGCAGGCGTCCGCGCTACGAAATTTTGTGCCTGGGAACTTTATCGCGTCAGTGCCGCGAAATATTCGATCGTGCGCTTCAGCCCGGCCTCGAGCGCGATCGCCGGCTGCCAATCCAGTATCTGTTTGGCAAGACTGGTATCCGGCCGCCGTTGCCGCGGATCGTCCTGCGGAAGCGGCATGTACTTGATCTTCGCGCGGCTGCCGGTCAGCGCGATCACCTTTTCGGCCAGTTCCAGCATGGTGAATTCGCCGGTGTTGCCGATATTCACCGGCCCGGTGAAGTCGTCGCCGCTGTCCATCATGCGAACCATGCCTTCGACCAGATCATCGACATAGCAGAAGCTGCGTGACTGTTTTCCATCGCCATAGATGGTGATGTCCTCGCCCTTGAGCGCCTGGACGATAAAGTTGCTCACCACCCGCCCGTCGTTCGGATGCATGCGTGGTCCATAGGTGTTGAAGATGCGCACCACCTTGATGCGCAATTTGTGCTGGCGCCAATAATCGAAGAACAGCGTCTCGGCGCAACGCTTGCCCTCGTCATAGCAGCTTCTGATGCCAACAGGATTGACCCGGCCCCAATAGGATTCGGTCTGCGGATGCACTTCGGGATCGCCATACACTTCGCTGGTCGAAGCTTGCAGGATCTTCGCCCGGCAGCGCTTGGCCAGGCCCAGCATGTTGATCGCGCCATGCACGCTGGTCTTGGTGGTCTGGACCGGATCGAATTGATAGTGGATAGGGCTGGCGGGACAAGCGAGATTGTAAATCTCATCCACTTCCACATAGAGCGGAAACGTCACGTCATGACGCATCAGCTCGAAATGGGGATCGGTCAGGAGATGAGCGACATTGTCCTTGGTGCCGGTGAAGAAATTATCGACACACAGAACGTCTTCGCCCCGCGCCAAGAGCCGTTCGCAAAGATGCGAGCCGATAAAGCCGGCTCCGCCGGTCACCATCACGCGCTTGCGTGTTGCGGTCTTGCGGCGTTCGGTCGGCATCGCGACTCACTCAATGGTTTGGAACTTTCTTAATATGGCGCGAACCGCCGGGCAAGCACATCAAATCAAGCAACGCCCTCACAGATGCAGTGTCTCCAGCGCAAGGTCGCGGTTCAAGCCTCGTAGAATTTCCGGCTGCCCTGCAAAGGCGCGCGTCACCAGTTCGGGACCGCCACGCTTGTCGAGCAGGGCGCGAAGATCGCTTCGCCTCTCCTTGTCCATCGCTAGCCGACGCGTGTCCTTCAGGAGGCGGGCCTGGATGCCGGGCGGCAGATATTGCCACAGGCCGGCGCCAGCAAAGGTTCTGGGCAGGATCAGATAGTAGTCGATGGGAGCCAGCGCGAATGCGAGCGAAAGATCATGCGCGGCGTGCTCGGGATCACGGTCGCTGAGCAATGCCGCCAAAATGATCCACCCCCGCGCGGAACCGGGTGAGCGGGCGAGCGCGGCCTTGGCGATGGGAATGATCGATCCAGAAGGTTGACCGGCATCCATGGCGGCTTCAGCGCGCAGAATCTGGGTATCGCCATCGCCGGCGGGCGCGCGCGCCAGAATCTCGGCCGTCTGGCTATAGGCGGCAGGCGTCATGGGAGCGTTGGCGCTGATCTGGAGGCCTGCCAGGGATGTCTCTTCCAGGGCCTCACCAGAAGCCAGCCGGGGGATCGCCACCGCCACCAGGACCAGGAACGGCAGCACCAGGGCCGCCGAAAAGAGCCGGCTCCGCTTCGAACTTCGCGCACCGTCATCATGCTGCCGCCCCGCAGGCTCCAACTCCCGCGGCGGGAAGGCCTGGGCCACGCCCAGCCCAAGGATCGCCGCAAATGTCACGGCGATGGCCGGCATCTGCAGGCTGAAGTCGAACATCGCATGGACCCCGACCAGCACCGAAGCTCCCACTGCCAGCATCGGAAAGACACGATTGCGTTTGCGGACCAGCACACCCCGGAGGCAGATCACGAACAGCCACCCCAAAGACGCCCACCAAAGGATGGCGGCCGGAAGACCCCATCCCGCCGCCAGCTCGACATAGTCGTTATGCGCCTTGTCCATGATGAACGGCAGCGTCGCATGCGCATAGGAAGGATAGGCGATCTGGTATGTGCCAAGCCCCAGACCGCCAAGCGGCGCGTCATGGATCATGCCCAGGGCGGCGTTCCAAAGCAGGAGCCGGGTATTATCTTTCAAACCCAACGCCGCCATGTCGTCGAGCCTCGCGCCGAGAAGGGCTCCGCTAATGGCAAACAGGACAACCAGGCCGGCGCACAGGGCGAAAATTATCCCGAGCGCATAACCGCCCCGGGCTTGGCGGAATGCCAGTCTGGTGGAAAGCAACACCAGCACCCCTATGGCGGAAAAGGTCGCAAAATTGCCGCCCCGGGAACCGGTCGCGATCACGGTCGAGAGCGCAAGCAAGGCGGCTGCCAGCCACAACCCGCCTTGGCCAAATACATAATGCAGCCCCGCCAGGATCAGGCGGCGAGGCCCCGCTGCGACGGCAAACTCGCCCCAACCCACGCCCACCAGCCGCACGCCAGCACATAATGCGATCAAGCCGGCATAGGTGGCGTAGCTATTGTGATTGACGAAAGGCCCGGCCAGATTGCGGACCTCAGACCGGGCATCAAGGCCATAAAAAATCGCGAATTGCGATTGATTGAGCGAAGCCAGCACAAAACCATAGACGATGTAACAGGTGCCGATCCCGATCAGCGCGTTCAATAGGATGTCGGGCCAGCTTCTGGCGAAACGCGATGCCAGCCAAAGGACCATCACATAAGATACCAGCTTCATCAGTTCGCTGATGGTCCGCCAGGGGGCGAGCGATATCGTGCCCTTTAGCGGCAGGCCGAGAGCCGCGGATGCCGTCCGCCAAACGGGGTGGGCCCAGCTTTGCGGCAAGAACGGCAACACTTGCGCCACGCCCCAGATCAGCGCCACGGCCGCCAAGATCAAGGGGATGGCAAGTTTGCGGACCAATGCGTCCGGCGGGCCCCTACGCCGCCATAGCGAGATGCACCATGAGAGCCACGACGCGGCGATCAAAAGGGAAAGGAGTGACCAGGCCCAGGGCCGGTTGCTGCCGAGCGGAAATGGCGCCCATGCCAGGACGAGAAGCAACAGGATGAAGGACAGGCGCTCGAATACCGAAGCCGGGGCTGATGAGATGCCGCCTTCACGGTCGTCGGATGAGAGTCCCAATGCGCTCACGGCGCCTATGTCAGTTCAGTCGCTATAATATTTGTCGTAGGCGTAATAATTCTGATAGCCGTGGCCGTAATAGCGGTAACGCCGCATATCGGCCCGCGTCAGGACCGCACCCGCCACCGGCGCATCGATATCGGTGAGCGACTTGGCGGCTGTCGCCACCGCTTCGCGCGGCGTCTTTTCCCAGCGCACCACGAACGCAATCGTATCCACCAGGCGCGCGAGAATCTTGGTGTCGTTGACGGGAAGGAGCGGCGCGGAATCCAGGACCACCACGTCGAATTCGGCTTTCACTTTGGCGATCAGCCGCTCCATGGCGAACGAGCCCAACACGTCGGTGGGATTGCCCGGAATGCGTGAAGCCAGAAGACATTGCACCGGCGAGCGCGGGTCCTGGACCAGCGAATCTTCCAATGGTTTCTCGCCGGCCAGAACGTCCAACAGGCCGTTGGGATGGTCGGCGGGCACTTTGATCCCCGCGCCGATCCCCCCACTCATGCCCCTCGGCTTGTCCTTCAAGCCCAGGGCGCCGCGGATAGATGGCCTGCGGAAATCGCAATCGATCAGAAGGACACGCTTGTTGCCCCGCGCCGCCACACGCGCCAGCGCGAGCGCCACCGTGGTCTTGCCCTCGTCGGGCACCGAAGAGGTGATGAGAATGGTCCGCGGTTTCTTGTCGATATTGGAATGGGCGATCGCGAGATGCATTCCTCGCAACGCTTCGGCAAAGGACGACAGAGGTTTCTCGACGATCCGATCCGCCGCCTGCTGCCGGCGGGCGCTGCCTTTTAGTTCGGGGACCGTGCACAGCACAGGAAGATTGACCAGCTTTTCCAGCTGATCGGCTGTGCGCAGGCGATTGTCGAGCCGCTCCGCGCCCACCGCCAGGAGGAAGCCCAGGAAGAGGCCGCCCGCCACCGCCATTTCGAAATCCCGCATCTTGTCGGGCGCAGACGGCGCAGACGGAACGACGGCGCGCGAGATGACGCGGGAATCCGCCGTCTCGGCGCCTTCCTGGCTTTGGGTTTCCTTGAATTTTTCGAGGAACGCTTGATAAAGCTGGTGCGCGGAACCGGCGCGTGCTTCCAGCTCCGTCAGCTTCACCTTGGCCTTGTTCTCGACGCCGGATTCGCCCTCGATCTTGGTGAGGCTGCCCTGCAGCGACTGGACGCGGGCATTGGCGACCGCCACGTCATTGGCGACGGTAGCGACCACGCGCGCCACTTCCTCGGTGATCTTGCTGTCGATGTCGCGCAGTTGCGATTCCAGGTCCAGCATCTTGGGATGCTTGGGCCCGAACGTGGTCAAATACTGCGCCTTGAGCCGAAGCAGCTCGGCCTGCTGGCTGCGCAATTGCGCGATCATGCCGGCCTGGAAAATCTGCGAAAGGTCCTGAGCCTTGCCGCTTGCCTGCAACTGCTTGGCCTGTTCGTACTTGGCCTGGGCTTCCGCCAGATCCGAACGGGCCGAAACGAGTTGGGCGTTCAACTGCGCCAACTGCTGATCCACGACCGATCCGCCGTTCTGCGTCTCGTTGATATTGTTATCCGATTTGTATTCCTGCACTGCGGCGTCACTCGCCTGCATCTGCGAGGACAATTCCTGCAGCCGGTCGGCCAGCCACTGCGACGTCTTCTGGGTCGCCTGGAGCTTTGCCGAGACCTGGTCCTGGACATAGGCGTCGGCGATCGCATTGGCGATTTGCGCCGCGCGCTTGGGATCGCTCGAACGGAAGGTGATCTGGAGCGCCGACGACAATTCGAGGACGGTTACGGTTTCGCTTCCCAGAATCGAATTGATCAAGGCCTCGCGCCGCTGGGCCTTGGGCGGCAGGATCGGATTGACGGCATTGGCGGGACCGAACCAGTTGCGCGGATTGGCCCAATGCATCGCCTGGGACAACAGGGTGGGCCTGGCGGGCGGCGCGGCGGCGGTCTCTTTGTCGAGGCCGAGCTTGTCGATCACATGCGCGATCAGGTCGCGGGACCGCAAAATCTGAAGCTGATTGCCGATTGAGGTTTGATCGGTGGTAAGGCCGGACAAAACCTCATTGACGTCCATGACCTTGTTTTGGCGCTGATCCAGCAATACCAGCGCCTTCGCGTCATACTGCGGGGGAATGTTGGCGACTTCGACCAGCGTCAACGCCACGATGGCCAGCGCTACGCCCAAAATGAGTTTGTAGCGCACCGCAATGATCTGCAGCACGCTGTTGAAATCGAACCCGCCTTCGATTTGCGGGGGTGCGTCTTCGGCCCTTTCCAGGGACAAAACCGGCACACGCGGAATATTTCTTTGCGCCGTCATAAATCAACTACGCCCATTTAAAGCGTGCCACCTACGCAACTCGCTCCGTTCGTTAAATCCGTAGTAAACCCTTGGCCTATTCCTGGAATTTCAAGCCCAGCATGGCGGTATTGTCGTTAAAATTCTGGCCATTTACAGAAGAATTGCGGGTTTGGAAAGTGTCCCCCAATTCAATGCCCAGAAATGGATTGATGTGATAGCTCAACAGGATACGGCCTGTCAGATACTGGTCCTCGCGGCCGGAGCCGTCGAAAGCCGCGTCCAGATAGGTCGCCGATCCATTAATAACAATGTAAGACGTTAACCGGTAGTCCGCCGACAGGCTGGCCTGCTTGTCATCCTCGGTCGAGGCTTGCTGCAGTGTCGTGTTGCTCAAGGTGCGCGACGCCACGAGGTGGAAAGTCCACAAGGTCGTGGCATACCAATCGACATTGCCGCCGAAATCGACGCCGGATTGTTGCTTGAACCCAGCCTTGAAGCGCTGATTCAGGAATCCGACAAAGGCCTGGCCGCGGATCAGGTCGGTGACCAGCATGTCCACGCCCGCATTGGCGGTGTAGCCCCGGTTGTTGCGATCGATCCCGGCGCGATCGACCCCCTGGTCGTACTGGGACATGTTGGCGGTCGTCTGGGCGAACACGGCGTATCCCGGTGAAATCTCATAAGAAGCTTTCGCGAACGCCGTGTAGTAATCGTTGTTTCGATCCGAATTGTCCGCGGTGCCGCCGCCCACCAGTTTCGACGCCTCGTAAACATAACGAGCGTAAGTTCCGCCCAGATAGAAGCCGAAATGATAGGGGTTGTAAGCGGCGGTGAGACCGGCTTCCGCGACCGAGAACGCAGTGGGCGATTTCACCGTGATGGGCTGGTCCGGCGAAGAATTGGCGAGATGCTCCTCGGAATAGGAGCCGTTGGCGCTGAGATTCAACCCCGAATAAACGTCCAGCCGTCCGTCAGCGCCCGCATCCCAATCGACATGATCTTGGCCGGGGAAGTCGGTATATTGATAGAAGCTTCCCGCGCCATAAACGTCGAGCTCGTGGCGCGACCAGTCCGAACGCAGCAACAATTGCGGCGTCTCGCGAAAGAAATAATCGCTCTTCGCATCGATCGAGCTGAGGAAGATGTTGTCGTCATAATTGCCGACGGCATCTATGGTTGGATACAACCTCAATCCTCCAAGCGGAAGGCCCTTCGGGGCATAGGGATCAACAAAAGCTTGCTTTGCGAGTGAGCCTTCCGGCGTCGGCGCGGCAGTGGCCTCGGCCGTGGTCGGTGTCGGAGTCGACTGGGCGAAAGCAGGCGAGATGAAGCCCGCGCCCAAGGCGAGAATGAAGGGACTGTAGCGATGATTCACAGATATGCTCCCAGCAACTCCGGTGAAGATATTGACTGAGCCCCCCGCGCCGCATCTTGGTCTCAATTACAGGAGGGGCTGGTACAGGTGATGGTGGTGCCCACCGCCGATATCAGCTGCGAGGCTCCGTTTCCGTTTGTGGTCGTGGCGGTATTTGCCGTGGCGACGGCAAGCGTGCTGCTGGCGCTGGCAGCGGCGCGGGTTGTGCCCGTCAACGATGTGGCGTTGGGATTTTGCTGGCCGGCGCTGGCAAGCTGCTGGGAACCTCCGGTGGAAACCACCGTGGCGCCGAATGCCTGTCCGGTGCCGGCCGTTCCCTCATTGGACACGACCGTGGCCACTTGATTTGCCGCGCCCGCATTGTTGGATTGTGACAAGGTGGTCGCGGCCTGTCCCAGGCCCGAACCTACCGCCGCGCTGGATGTACCGGCTTGGGCGGCGACGGCGATGATCGCCGAGGTGGTCTGGCTGGCCGAAGCGCCGGCGGCAATCGAGCCAACCGTGATGTTGGCGACAATCGTGGGAATGGACACACCCGCGCTGCTCGCCGCCGGAAGGAGGGCCGCGATTGCTTGAGGGGGCGGAACATTGTTGGTTATGGCCGCGGCAATGATGGGCGCCACCACGGCCGCGCCGGCCGCCGCGATCTGGGTTGACGCAACTGTTTGGAGCGCCTGGGTAACGGCGGCAGTCTGGGCAGCGCCCGTCAAATTCGGATTGACATTGGCAAGGGCGGTGCCGACTGCCGCCTGGATCGCGGTGACTTGAGCGGCTGTAACCTGGCCCTTGGTCGCGGCCGCCAAATCCGCGGAGGTGAGGGCGGTGGGTGGCCCGGCGATGATGGCGAGATTTTGCAGCCCGTCATTGGCAAGCTGGGGCCGGGCGTTTGCAGAGGCCACTGTCGCGGTGAGTGCCTGGCCGACGCCCGCGGGGCCCTGATTGGGCGCAATCTGAGTGATCTGGACCGCGGCTGCGGAGCTTGCCGAAAGAATGGCCGCGGCTTGGCCAAGGCCGGTGCCTACCGCCGCATTGGAAGCACCGACTGTCGGCGCCGCCGCAATGACGGCTTGAGTCGTCTGGGCCGGCGAGCCGCCGGCGGCAATCGATCCCACCGTGATGTCCCTCACAGCGGTGCTTGCGGGCACGCCCAAGGCCGTGGTGGCCTGGAGAATGGGCGCTGCCACCTGCGGCGCGGGAATGCCGGCGGCCACGGCGGCATTGATCACCGGGGCAATGGCGGCCAACCCATCATTGGAGATGATGCTCGCTGCGATCTGACTTAGAGCTTGATTGATGGCCTGCGTTCTGGCTGCGCCCGTCAATGCGGGATCCACGGCAGCGATGGCGGCGCCGACCTGCGCCTGGATCGTCCCGATTTCCACGGCCGAAAGACTCTGCGGTTGCCCAAAAGCGGCTGTCGGCGTGCCTGTGACGGAATTCGGGTCCCCTTGTCCCCCATTGGCGAGTTGTGGGAATCCGTTGGATGCCACCGCCGTGTTGAAGTTTTGACCGATGCCGGCAGCAGCTTGGCTCGCTACGGCTTGAGAAACCTGATTTCCCGCGTTGACGCTTTGGCGAAGCGCAACCACAGCCTGCCCCAGTCCGGTTCCGATCGCGGTACCCGAAACACCCGCTTGTGCCGCCGCCGCGACAATAGCCTGTGTCGTCTGGGTGGGCGAACCACCTACCGAGATCGAGACCTGGGCAATGGCATCGACCGCAGCGGCGGGTGGCACGCCGTTATTGATGGCCGCCGGCAGAACCGGACCTATTGCTTGGGGCGCGGGAATTCCGGCCGCGACCGCGGCGCTGATGATGGGCACAATTGCTGCCGGGCCATCGGCGGCAATTTCGCTCGCCGCCACTTGGCTCAGGGCTTGATTGACCGCCTGGGTTCTCGCTGCGCCCGCCAACGAAGGATTGAGGTTGGCAAGTGCGTTGCGGACGGCTGTCGTAGTCGCGGCAATCTGGGCAGTCGAAAGAGCCTGCGTCTGGTCGAAGGCCGCAGGTGTGGTCAATGTCCCCGAGATAAAGGCGGCGGAGGTTGTGAGCGTTCCTGCATTGGTGGTCGGGCTCTGGCCGTTCGCGGTTTGCGCAAATGCGAGTGGGGAGGGCCCCACCCCCGGCAACGCTCCCAGCATTACGCTTACGAAAACCGTGGCCGCCCGTTGGGGCTGGCACCGGCTGTAGAGCAACTTCATTGCGAATCCGGCTCCCGGGGATCACTAACTATTGGGATTCCTTGCTAAATTTAACATGGGGGGTTCCCAATGGCAAATTATCGCAGCTTACGGCGTTACACTGGGAAAATCGGCCCATAATCATGTGCGTCCCGGGCCATCACCAGGCTTGTCCTGACAATGGCGTGCCCCTTTCAGAAGAATCGCTCCGAAATACGGATAATGTCGCCGGGATTCACTTTCGTGGTCTCATCCGCGGGGAGCTCGACCTCCTTGGAGGCGCCGTTCCGGCGAATATAGACCTCGCTTTTGTCCGCCCGGTCGGTATAGCCGCCGGCCAGCGCCACGGCATTGAGGATGCTCATGCCGTTCACATACGAATATTGCCCCGGCGATTTGACCTCGCCGATGATATAAAAGGGCCGATAGCCGGTGACTTCGACGGCGACATTCGGATTGACCAGGTAGCCGTCGGCATATTTGCTGGTCACTTCTTTCTGGAATTGCGCCACGGTCAATCCCGCCGCCTGCATTTGCCCGATCAGGGGCAATTGAATGAAGCCGGCGCCATCCACGATATAGTCGCCGTTGAGATCCTGCTGACCGAACACGCTCACGTGAATCTTGTCGCCGCTGCCCAGACGATAGGCGTTGGTGGACGATTCCGCGGCGGCAGGATTTGCGGCGGTTAGCGGGGCAACCGCCGTGGAAGCGGCCGGATTCGCGGCCGCCTGGGCGTTGGCGCTGCGCGCCCCGGGCACTGCCAGGGCCAGCAGGAGCGCTACGAGAACCGGTATGAAGAGGCGATAACCCATCCGGCGGCGGTTTCCCCATCATTCGCCGGAATTCGGGGCCCGGCGGCCACCAAAATAACCCAGACTCTCAAAACGCGACAACCACCGCCTTGCCGCAGTTTCCAAATGACACAAGTTCGACCAAATCGTTAACGGATGGATAATTTTCCGGATAAGAGACGATGGCCGCGAATCACGGACGGGCGCCACCCGAGACTACATACAATTTGATTCGAACGCGCCGCTAAAATTGATTCGAATTCGCATTGCGCTTGAATCGAGGTTGAGTTGAAGTTGATTCAAATCGCATCGCGCCCTCTAAAGCGACTTCAATGCGCACCGATGCAGTGTTCGCCTGTCATCACACATGCGAACCTTCATGCGCACGCTCATCGCAATGTCTGTTCTCCTAACTGGCGCCGGCTTGAGCGCATGTGCGACGGCGCCCAATTTGCCGCCGCCCGTTTCCCCGCCACCGGCGAGCACGCCCATGCCGGTGGGAGCGCCGGCGCCGGATTCGCCGCTGGGCTTCGTCAGTTTCTGCCTTCGCTTCAGCGACCAATGTTCCCATGATGCCAACACGCCAAGCATCGTCACACTGGATGCCAAGACCTGGGCGCTGGCCAATGAGGTCAATGCCGGACTGAATGCCGGCATCCGGCCCGAACATGACCAGCAGCATTACGGCCGCACCGAATATTGGACGATCCCCGCCGACGGGTTCGGCGACTGTAAGGACTACGCCTTGGCCAAGCGCAAGGAACTGGCGAAGATGGGCGTGCCGATGAATGCTCTCAGAGTCGCGCTTGTCTCGACTCGCAGAAACGAACTGCATGCCGTCCTCACCATCGCCACCGACCGTGGCGACTATGTGCTCGACAATCTTACCGATGCGATTCTGCCATGGAGCGCGACCGGCTACCGCTGGATTGCACGGCAGGATTCGCAAAAGAGCTGGAATTGGGTGTCGTTCGACGGCACCTCCAGCGAGATTTCACTGTTGGAAACGAAGGCCGGCTTCCGGTTGGATTAGCCCCGCTCGCCTCAATAGGCGTAGGCGTGGACCAATAGAACGTCGTTCGCCAGCCAGTTGCTGGGCGTCATTGCGGCGCTGAACTGCGTCAGCGTGCAGCTCGATCTGGTCGAAACGGTCTGGATGGTTTGTGCCACGGCAGTCGAATGCGTGGTCAGATCCTGGGCCTGGCAGATCCAGCCATGGGCAGCGGGTGGAAAGTTGATCGTGCCGGCGTGCCCCGGCCCGCTGCCGATGGTGATGGAAAAGGCCGCCGTTCCGTTGGCGACGATCTTGGGCGTTCCGCTGCTGAAGCCGGAACCGATCGAAGGATTGGTGCTGCTCATCAGCGGATTTGCCAGCGAGAATTCCGGGAATTGCGCCGAAGCTGCCCCGCTGGTGCCGGTGTGAGAGAAACTCAGCGTGCTTGTGCCATCGCCGCCGCCCCCCACCACCACCTGCTCCTTCCAGCAGTCGGGTGCGATATGCGAAGGCCCGTTCACATAAAAGCCGCATAGTTCGAGGGCGGGAGAATTCTGATTATCGGTCTCCCCGGAATGGGCGATCGCGCCGAAAAGGATCGGATTGGACCCGTTCGATATCCCCTGCAGGACCGCATCCTGGCAAGGACCGCCATGGTCCGAGACGTTGTTCCGCATCCAGAGATAATAGCCCCGATAGCCATTGGTGATGGCGGGGCAGGTCCCCTGAAAATGTGAATTGAGAATAGTGAGATTCCCCCCGCCGGCGATCGGTTTGATGCCGTTGCGGCCACCGAAAGTGACCGCATTGAGCATCTGCTGCGTCGTGCCGCCGGAAAGGGAAATCAGGGTTCCGGGGTTAGGCGAATTGAAATTGACGTGATCGATGGTGAGATCGTGAACCGCGCCGCCATTCTTCTCGACGATGGCATCGGTCGCGTTTGATGATTGAAAGTTGCGGAATACGATATTGAATCCGCTCGCCTGATTGGCGAGATAGAGGTCGGTATAATCCCAGCCTGACCCGCTGCCATCCATGATCAAGGTGGCGACGGCGCCTTCGATGTCGTAGGCGCGGCTGCATTGGCCGAAATTTATGCCCGTGGAGGTGGTCTGGTAAGGCTCGGCCGCGCCACCGGCAAACAATATGCCGTCGCCATTGCTGGTCGAGCTCCGCGGCACGGTCGCGGTCGAGCATTGAATGAAGAGCCGGCGGAACGTGCCCAGATCGACATTTCCGACGCTGTTATTGTAGCCGACCCGGACGCCGACGAAGCTGGGATTGGCGCCCGCCGGTCCGTTGATCACAATATCGTTGAATGTGTTCTGGGTGTTGACCGGCGGGTGCGGCCCGGTTTCGGTATCGTCGATCGCGATATCGGCTTCGCCCACATTGATGGCGACATGCTCGATGATGGTGTCGGCCATGCCGTCGGCGGAAAGCATCACGCCTCCCCGCCCCCCGCCCCAAATGATGGCGGGATGCTGGGTGTTGCCTCCCATATAGGCAACGCCGCCAAAGCGCAGCCCAGAACAGCCGCGAAAGGAAATCGCACCGCTGATCTTCATCACGAAGTCGGGAGGGATCGGGACTACCGCGCCTTGCGAAGGCGATGCGCAGGCCGCCTTGATCGCAGCTTGCAGGGGGGCCGTATCGTCGGCTGTCCCGTTGCCGCTGACGCCATACGATCTGAGGGCGAAAACCCGAATGGGGGAAGCCGGCGCCGTGTTCTGGGCCGACAGAGGATCATTGGCCGAGAACGTTGCCAGGGAGACCGCCGCGATGAGGATGCCGGAATAAAGTAGGCGCATAAAGTGAAGTTTAGGCCCTAACGCCGGATCATGTAATCGCCCAAGACAAGGACATCCATCCTTGTCCTCAGGAAGCAATCGAGCGCTTCTTGCGGCTTGCACACCACCGGCTCGTTCTCGTTGAACGAGGTATTGAGCACCATGGGAACGCCGGTGATGGTCTCGAACGCCTTGATGAGTGCGTGATAACGCGGATTGGTTTTGCGGTACACCGTCTGCAGCCGTCCCGAGCCATCGACATGAGCCACGGCGGGGAGTAGCGGCCGCTTTTCCTCGCGGATCTGGAAAACCTGCATCATGAAGGGAACAGCGTCGTCCTCTTCGAACCAGTCCTTTACCGCCTCGTCTAGCACGGAGGGGGCAAACGGCCGGAAGGATTCGCGCCGCTTGATCTTGGCGTTGAGGATCGCCTTCATATCGGCCCGCCTCGGGTCGCAGACGATGGACCGGTTGCCCAACGCGCGCGGCCCCCATTCCATGCGGCCCTGAAACCATCCCACAACATTGCCGTCCGCCGCCAATTGCGCGGTATCCCGGCATAGCCGGTCTTCGTCGGCGATTAATTCGGTCCGGCAACCGCTCGCTTCGATGTCGGCCTGACGTTCCTCCAGCAATCGGGCGATCTCTCCATCCGTGAATTGCGGACCCCAATAGGCATGGTCCATCACAAAATCGCGCCGCCCGCCCAGTTTCTGCCAAACGGCAAAGGCGGCGCCGATCGCGCCTCCCGCATCCCCGGCGGCCGATTGCACATAGACGCGCTGGAACGGCGTGAGGCGCCGGACCTTGCCGTTGGCGACGGAGTTCGCCGCGCAGCCACCTGCCAGCGCCAAAGACGTGGCGCCCGTCTTTTGTTGCAGGGCGTCGAGCAGGTGGAAAAAAGCCTCTTCGTACATGGCCTGGACCGAACGGGCGATGTCGCGGTGACGATCTTCCAGCGAGTCGGAAGGTGCGCGCCGAGGTCCCAAGAGCTGTTCCAAGTTCGCCGTGAACAGATCAGAAAATTCCGGAAGACCATTGCTCCACTGGAAGGGAATCTCGTCCCGGTGATGCCGAAAATAGGAAAGATTGAGGGCAAATCCTTCGGCTGTCAGGCAGACGATCTCGCGCATGCGATCGAGGTAAGCGGGCCGGCCATAAGGCGCCAAGCCCATCACCTTGTACTCGTCGCCGTAATGGGGAAAACCCAGATATTGAGTGAGCGCCTGGTAGAAAATTCCCAGCGAATGAGGAAAGTACACTTGGCCATCGATGGAAACCTCGCCTGCGCGGCCCATGCCCCAAGCGGCGCTGGAGAAATCGCCGAAGCCGTCTATCGAGAGCACCGCGGCATCGGAAAAAGGCGAAACATAATATGCCGAGAACAGATGGCAGAGATGATGCTCGACATGATGCAATTGCGCGCGGCTCGCTTGACCCGGGAATGACGTGGCAAGATGGTCCGGGATATTTTCACGCCCCTTGCGGGTGCGCAGGCGCTCCAGGATAAGCGCCGGATCGGGCCAGTGGCCGAGGATATAGAAAATCTTGCGCCACAGATGCGCACCGCTGTCTTGATTGAGCGCGATATGATCGACTTGGCGCAGGGAAATGCCCGCCTCTTGCAGGCAATAGGCGATCGCATTGGCTGGAAAACCCGCCCAATGCTTGACGCGCAGGAAGCGCTCTTCCTCGGCGGCGGCAATCAATTTTCCGTCCCGAACGAGAGCCGCGGATGAATCGCCATGGAACGCGTTCAGACCCAGGATGATCATGGCGCGGACCGGGCCTGGATTTTGTCCTGCCTGTCCAACAGAGCCTGGAAATCACCGAGCATTCTTGCGGCAATCAGGGGCACGCGGAATTCGGCGGCTGTGACCCGGCCCGCCGCGCCAAGCCGTTGAACCAGCGCGGAATCCGATATCAGCTCCCCGAGCATGACTGCGAGCCGTTCCTCCGGTGCGTCCGCCCGGTGATCGAATTTCAGGGCGTTGACCCGATCGGCGATAAAATCGTCAAAACAAGCAAGATCGGATACTAAAACCGCACAGCCGGATGCCATCGCCTCCAGGGGCGCAAGGCCGAAAGCTTCACCCCGTTCCGCGATACTGGGATAGACGAAGATGGCCGCTGCCGCATATTCGAGAGCGAGTTTCTTTTCGTCGAAAATCGGGCCCACAAATTCGCATCGCGAGCCCAGAGGCGCTGCAAGGCGCTTGAGCTCATGCAAATAGTCGGTCCCATCACCACCCTGTTCCGGCACGTGCGGGCCGACCAGGCGCAATCTCCAATCGGGGGCCTCGGCCGCGAGAAGGCAAAAAGCGCGAATGAGCAATTCCACGCCCTTTTCCCGCGCCAGACGGCCGGTGAAAAGGATGGTGCGGGATTTTCCGCCGTCATTGGAAAAAAACGGTTCCGGCACAGGATTGCCGGTCACCACGACCTTGCCTGCATTTTGCGGGTCCTGCCTGGCGATGGCTTCGGCCACCGCCCGGGAAACCGCGTGAAACCTGTCCGCGCGGCGATAAAGAAAAAACTGGCCCTTGGGATATCGCGCCACATGAACGCAGACTTTCCCCGCTTTTCGTTTCGGCAAGAGCAAGGGAAGAAAGAAGGAATTCGTCACGGTGACATCGGCGACTGGCATGGCTCGCACGGCGCGGGTATCGTAGATCAAACTCAGAAGCAAATTGACCGGCAATGACCGGGTACGATTGAAGGATGCGATCCGCACGTGACGCACGCCGGAAACCGTCTCGCGCGCCGGCAACGCGCCAAACCGGCGCGATACCATGGTCACGTGATGGCCGGCGGCGGCAAAGGCGGCCGCGAGGTTGGCCTGCACCTTTTCCACCGCGCCCCCCAATATGGTCGGCACGGGATAGAAGGCCCCAAGAATGATGACGATACGCAAGGTCGGCTATCGGCCGTTCAGCGCAAAATCGCCGGATCGTCGGGACGGGACTGGGGACGAAAATGCGCCTCCAGAAAAAGCAAGGCGTAAATCGCTTCGGCGATTGTGCGCTGAAGGGCGTACATGATCCCCCTCCGGCCACTGAAGATCAGGCCTTTGACAAAGAGGCAATAGAAAAAGGTAGCGGCCGGCATAAGCGGCGGATGACGCCTCAACCAATCGCGCAACGATCGCTTGCGGCGTTTTCCTGCCTGAAGCTCGCGCGACATATAACGCATCTGCGCGGAGACCCAGTGAGACATGGACTTCCAATCGTCATGCACGATGCGGGCCTTGAGGCTGTCGATTTGCCCCCTGACCTCCCAGGATTCGGTATGTCCTGCGTCATGCACGGTGAAAGACCCACGGCGGAGCAGGACAGTGTTTTCCGGATACAGCGAGGCGATCAGCATCCGGCCATAAACGGCATAGTCGAATCCAATGCGATAGGCATTGGCAGGCGCACCGGGATTGAGCCGGCTCATTTCCTCGACAAGGGACGGCGGCAGGAGGTAATCGGCATCCAGGCGCAACAGCCAGGGGGACGTGATTCCCGTCTCCGTGGTCGCGAATTGCCATTGCTTCTGGTGGGTATCGAACTTGCGCGTGAAAACGCGGACCCGCGGGTCCGCCGCCAATATCGCTTGCGTGCCGTCGTTGCTGCCGCTATCGACCACGACGATGTCGGAGGCCCAGGCCAGACACGCAAGCGTGCGGCCAATGTTGGCGGCTTCGTTCCAGGTTAGAATAACGGGCGTGATCGCGTTCAGCATTGACCGATGCTTTCAGGGGATACGCGGCGCCGGGACACAACTTTTCGATACAGTATTTCCATGGCAGAGGCGACCGCATCCCAACTGCAATTTTGCCGGACATAGCGTTCGCCGGCGTGTCCGGTTTCTTTCGCGAATTCGTGGTCTCTCAAAAAGCGATCGAGCGCGGCGGCGAATAGCGCCGGTTCTGCGGCAACAACTGCGCCCCCTCCCGCCTTTGCCACAATCTCCGCCGAGCCCAATTCAGGCGTGATGACGACCGGCAGGCCCACCCGCATGGCTTCCAATACGGTATTGCCGAAATTCTCGGAGTGGGACGGCAACGCGAAGACGCGCGCCGATCGATAGAGGTGTTGTTTGTCGGTGCCGGAAACGGTGCGGGCCAGAATGTGGATTCGATCAGCGATGCCCAAATCCGCGGATAATTTCAGCAGCGGCCGGGAAAGGCCCTCGTCGTCCGTTCCCGCGATGACGAGAAAGCCCTCGCCGACGCGGGAAAAAGCGTGGATCAACCTGTCCAGGCCCTTTTTCCAGCTCAGCCGGCCGAGGAACAGTGCATAGGGCCGGTCGCGCGTGGCGGCGGAGACATCGGAGGAAACCGCACCGGCGGGCGTTTCGGCTTCGATCCCGTTGGGGATGGTGACGATCGGAGGAAGTGTCCAGCCAAAGCGCAAGAGGTCCTGCGCCTCGCGCTCGGAGGTCGCATGGATGGCGGAGGCGTGCTGAAGATTGCTTTTCTCGATAAGGGCAATCCAAGCCGATTTTACCGCGCGATTTCGCCGGCGGATCAGATCCTTCACCAACATGCCGCGCGGCGACACGATGTAGGGCCGGTTCGCGGACCGGGCGAGCCGTGCACCCTTCCACGTCGGCCAAAGGAAAACCGATTGGAGATGAACGACATTGAATTTTCCGATCTCGCCTCCCAGCTCGCGGCCCAGGGACGGCGCCCAGGCCAATCGCCTGAACCATTCGGTGCCAAAATAGTGGACGACGACGCCATCCATCTCTTGCCTGCCGGGCGGGGTGGGTGCGCCGTTTTCTCCCGTCGCGCCCGTCGTATAGACTTCGACCGCATGACCGCGCGCCACCAATGCCTTCGACAGCGCGTGAGTCGCGAAGATAGGCCCCCCGTAACGAATGGCGGGAAAATAACTTGGAATGACCTGCAATATCCGCATCGGCGCCGTCAGCGCGGGTCCTTCAGATAGAGCCCTTCATTTCCGGCAAGCTGCTTTTGACGCGGATTGAAGACGAACGTGACGCCGAAATAGAATGCGGCAATCGCGATGTAAGACTGGAAGAGGATGCTTGCCAGGTAAGACAAGTCCGCTTCCATATTGATGACGGCGACCGTGGTGGCGATCGCCAGCAGGGTAGGCAGGGCGGTCGCACTTCGGCCTATGGAGAGCGAGGTGAAGTAACCCGTGAGAAGGCCGAAAATCATCCCGACCAGGGCGACGCCGATATAACCCAAATTCGCATAGGCTTCGGGAACGAGATTCACGCCGACCGCGGTCAGTTTGGTCTGCTGAAGCGTCAGAAAGCCATACCGGACGTCCAGCAAATTCATCACGACCTGGGTAGGTGATTTGCTGGGGTTGATCAGGCGCGGGACCAGCATGCTCGGCATATAGGTATAGGTTTCGCCATTGAGATAGGGCACCCGCGCGGGTGTCCATTGCTCGACGCGAATAAGCTGATTGATGAGAGAAGCGCGATCGGCGACGCTATGGCCCGCCGCGGTTTGGTTGCCGTTGAAACTGTTCACGCCGATCTGGAACCATTCCACAAAAAGCGTCGGCATGATCTGAGGGGTGACCGTGATATCGGCATAACGGTCCCGCATCTCTGCCTTGCCCGCCTGCAGCACCGACACGAAGGCAAGCACGATCAGTCCGGATATCCAGGGTATCTTTTTGGCGGTGTATATGTATCCGGCCAGAAGGGCGGCGATCTCGGTGACGCCCCCGATCAAGAGAAGGCTCGCGGTTTGCAATACCACGGTTACCGCAAGAAGAAACAGCGCGATCCCCCACTGGACGTCGGTAAAAGCTTTTTTCGCCTTGCCATATCCCATGAGATAACAGGATAAGAGCATGGGTGCGGCCGTCACCGCGCGCAGGATGCCGAAAAGGCTCCCTGCCATCTCCGCGAGATTGGCGTAAATGGCGATATAAAAAATCACGCCCAGAATGAGCCCAATCATGACGAGATAAAGCACCGCGCGGTTGTTCATCGCTTCGGCTTTCCTGCTGGTCGAGATTTTTTCCCGGCGGAGGAAGCAAGCCCAGGCTATGGTTGCCGTCACCAGAAACAGCGCAACGGTGAGGTTGGCGTTGACCACGTCTTCAGCGGAATAACCTTGCGCTTCCGCAACACCCCGCAGCGCGGGAACGCCATAGTAGATCCAATAAAGAATTGCACCGGTGGGAAGGACCGGTATCCCTGGCGCGCCGTACTGAATCCATATGATCACCGGCGCGACTGCCGCGGCCAGGCTGATCAGATAACCAAGAAAATCCTCGAACCGGGTGGAATTGAAATATCCGTATCCGACAAGGAGAACCATCCCCAAGGCGAGCACCTGAAACAGCCGGACATTCCGGGCGTGATGAGCGCGCGCGTCAGCCATGGAGCGACAGCCGCATGAGGCCCTGCAGGAGCGCCGCCTCGGTTTTTTCCAGGTCGAAATCCCAGGCCCGGGCCGATGCCGCGCCACGCATCGCCCGCAATAAGTCCAAATCGTCCAAAAACGTGCTCAACGTCTTCGACAAGTCTCCGCTCTCGGCCCACGAAAAAACCCGCCCACAAGACTTGTCCACCACATCGGCTGCGCACCCGACCTTGTCGCTGACCAGAACCGGCCGCCCGCACGCCAATGCCTCATTGACCGCCAAGCCCCAAGTTTCACCATTGGCCGAAGGCAGAACGAAAAGATCGGCCAGCCGGTAGACCACCGGCATCCGGCTTTGATTCTGAAACGGTAATATCTTGAACAAATCCGGACGGGCTTTTGCGGCGGCCTCGATCTCGGCCTGCAACTCGCCTCCCCCCACCATGATGGCGACGGCGTCCTTTCTCTTCAGTTCTTCAACGGCCTTCATGAATTCGAGAGGCCGTTTTCTCTGTTCGAATTTCCCGGCGAACAGCAAGACGGTCTGATGCGAGGAAATTCCCAAATCTTCGCGCCATCGCCGAGCCTCATCCTCAAAGACGGCGGCTGACGCCGCAAACCGGGATACATCAATCGAATGGGGACAATTCACCAGCTTGCTGCCTTCGACACCGAAGGCCTGATAATAGGCTCGGTTCGCCTTGCCCGTGACCAGGAATAAAGCCGGCCAGCGGTAAATATGCCGTAAGAACATTTTCTTGAACCACCACCGCATTCCCACCCCGCGATCGTCCAACAGATGAGAATCCCCACGAAACAGCAAGGGAACCTTGCGATCGTGAAGCGCTTTGAGCGCTTTCAAGTGAGAGGCCCAGGCCCAGCCGGTGACATGCACCGCGTCGGGCCGCCAATCGAGAATCCGGGAAACGAGCGAGGGATTGCGCAATCCCCAGAAATGATGGGTGCCGGGATCCCGCGAGACATTCTCGACAGCTTCGAAGTCGTAACCGCCTGCAAGCGGGATATCCCACGCCACCGGCATGCCGAAGCCATGGTCATGCACCGCATGCGTTCCCGCATGCCATGTGAAGAAGACCTTGATCTGGACCTCATGGCGCCGGGCCAAGCGCTGATAGAGCGGCGCATAATATTGGATGGGATGTGAGACGATAAATGCCACCCGGAGGCGGCGACCCTTGCCGGCGCGCAATTCGGCCGTATCTTGATCAGACAAAGGGCGCAACGGCTTCCCGGACGCGATGGCGATAGGCCGTCCAAGTAAACGCTTCCGCCTGAATCAAGGCGGCCTTGCCCATCGCCGGAAGCAGATCGCGATTGTCGCTCGCCCATCGCAATGCCTCGACCAGTTCTTCCTTGTCGCCCGGCCTGACCATGCGGCCCGCGGCGCCGGAAGCAATCGCCTCGACCGCGGCCACATCGGAAGCCAGGACCGGCAGCCCGCAGGCCATTGCTTCGAGGAGTGCCAAACTCAGCCCTTCGAAGTAGGAGGGCATCACAAACATGTCAGCCTGCCGGAACCATTCGCGCAACTGTCTGGGCGCGCAGGGGGGATGCCAGTGGACGTGCGGCGGCAGATCGTGGCGGCGCGCATCGGAAAGAAACCAGGACCCCACTAAAAGAAGCTCGGCGTCATCCACATTTGCCGCACGCCAGGCTTCCAGCAGGTCCGGAATCCCCTTTCGAAGGCCAATTTGCCCGGCATAAAGAAACGTCAAAGGCCGCGCCGCGCCGCTCTTCTGTTGGGGGCGCCAAAAATCCAAATCCACGCCATAAGGCGCCTGGGCAATCACCTTATCGGGGTCGTATTCGCGGACCGTCCTTTGGACAAAGG
>Ga0134128_10002192_pt1 | contig 24327 bp, 18 predicted proteins | sample KB31754_FD_96462 | JGI IMG/M metagenome (GOLD analysis project Ga0134128, IMG submission 96462) | Terrestrial soil microbial communities with excess Nitrogen fertilizer from Kellogg Biological Station, Michigan, USA - KB3-175-4 | ecosystem: Environmental > Terrestrial > Soil > Unclassified ...
GGAACCGGGCATACCGGACGGAATTTCATGATCAGGGGGAGTTTCCGCCGCCCGCGCGGCAAACTCTTCCCGATCCGGGCCGCAGCCACCCGTACCAGCACCGCAAACCCGCCAGCCGGCCCGCCCCGAATCACCTCATTCCGGAACGACTGCAATCCAGGATGAATCTGCGGATTCATCTGCCCGCACAGCAACCCGGACCGCCCGGCAGCTTCACCGCCAGCCCCGCCGGCCACACCAGCCCCACCGGCCACACCAGCGCCGCCGGCCACATCAGCGCCACCCGCCCCACCGAGCGGTCCCGACCCCGCCCCGCCACCAACGAACGACACGCCCACGAGTCAATAAACGGCAGGCCCGGATGGGAAGTGGCGGAGACGAAATGCCGCGAACGGTAACATTACCGGCAAACCAGCGCCGTGCCCTGCGCGCGATCCGGTCACTGACCAAGATCGCCGCCCGCACCACCACCACCGGCTCACCGCCGGCGACCCCGGCGAGCCTCGCCACGATCAAAAGCGCTGACAGCGGCGCGCACTAGCCTGATCAAAGTCGGGAGCGCCGCCGCGCTTGCCCTCGCGGGCACGGCGGCGCGCCTGCGCCGCCGCCGGAAAAGCGCAAGTGCGCCCCCGCCGTCGTGGCGGGGGCGCACCTCGGGGAACTAGCGGGCGGGGTGGGTCAGGTGGTCTGGACCTGGGCCCGGGTGGCGATCTTGGGCAGGATCTCGGTCTCCGGGGCGGTCTGGCGCAGGTGCCGGTAGCCGAGCAGCGAGAGCAGCAGCATCACCGCGCCGGCGATGAAGGCGATGACGGCGCTCCACAGCATGATCTGGCCCATCTCCCAGTAGCCGTAGGCGTTGAGCAGCAGGCCGCGCAATGTCTCGCCGCGGAAGATGGTCTGGACCTGGGCCTGGAGGGCCGTGTTCTTGGGGTCAGCCAGCGCCTTGCCAGACAGCTGGCTGTAGGTCTGGCCGCCGCCGATCTTGGCCAGGTGAACGGCGATGAAATGGTCGGCCCAGGTTTCGGCCTGCGCGCCTGTGGCCAGCTGCAGGCCGGAATACTTGCTCATCGCGGTCGCGTCGGCCTTGGGCAGCGAGGTGACCTCGGGGCTGTTCTTGGCCGGGAAGAAGATCTTCTGGGCGGCCAGCTGGTTGCGCACCTGGCTGGTCACGAACGAGTGCCCGAAGGCCAGCAACCCACCCGCTATGACCAGTACGGCCGCTATTGCCATTCCCATCGATGCGACGATCGCGTCGAAAGTCCTCCTGCGCATCTCTGCCTCCTAGATTTTCTTGTTAGCCCGCTTGGTTACATCTCCACCATCGCGTGCGGATTGCCGGCAAAGCAGGGCACAGGGACCATTTCCTCAAGGACAAAGGTCCCGTACTTGGCCATGTGACCTTCATCGCGGGTCATGTGACCTTCGTCCCATCATTCGTAAATAGGTACTAGATGAGGCCGTTCGCGAGAGAAACGATCTTGCTGATGCGTCGGTCAGGGCCGGACGGCACCTACCTGACCCCAGGCCCCGTGACCCCCTCTGGCGGTCAGGCGCACCGGAACTGGATCTCGGCGATCGCGTCCTAGGGCACGGTCTAACCCCGGGACTTCATGTCCGGGGATGAAATCAGTGCTCACTTGCCAGCTGCTGCCAGTAACAAGCCTCCCGAACCAGGAATCTCATTCCTCATCCAGGCGACCTGCTAGCCCCCATTAGAGACGCCTAGCCGTGATTACGCGGTCTTAGCCCTGATTACGCGGTCTTAGCCCTGGTTACGGGCCCCGGAACCATGATAAAACCGGCAAAATTTTGCGCTAACCCGGGCTAAGACGTCCTAATCCGGGCTAAGTGGTCCGTAACCCGGGAAAATGTGGGCCGAAAGAGGGGCGATAGCGGTCACTTGTCGTCGGTGGCGACCACGTATCTCAGATTCTGGACCAATTGTCCGATCACGACCGTCCAGTGCTGTTGTAGCCGCCTGCGCGGGGCGCAGGCGATCCTGATGGCCTGCTAGGAGCCATCAAGCGCCTTGCACCGCGACCCGCCGCGCACCGATCACGCCGCTGCCGGCCACGGCAACCGCCGCCACCACGGCCAGCGCCACCAGTCCCCAGGCGTAGGAACCGCTCGCGCCGTAGATAGAGCCCATGACCAGCGGCGGCACGAAGCCGCCGAGTCCTCCGGCCGCGCCGACAATACCGGTGACCGCGCCAACCTGCTGCGCCGGAGCTCGCTGTGCGACCAGTGCGAAGACCGCGCCGGCGGCCGCGCCGAGCGCCGCGGCCAGGGCCAGGAACGCGATCGTCCCGGCCGGAGCAAGCGTCGGGGTCAGCGACTGCCAGGCCGCGCCGGCCACGACAACCGCGAACGCGATGGCCAGCACCAGCGTGGGAGCGATCCGGTCGGACAGCCAGCCGCCGACCGGCCGCATGAGGACGGCCAGCAGCACGAATCCGGCCATCTTGTCGGCGGCGCTGGTCTGGCTCAGCGCATAAGCGTTCTTCAGGTACGTCGGAAGGTAGACGCTGAAGGCCACGAACCCGCCGAAGCCGATCGCGTACAAGGCCGACGCCTGCCAGGTGATGCGCAGCTTGAGCACGGACGCCAGCCGGGCTATCGCCGGCTGAGCCGGGACCGGGCGGTCAGGAGCGTCCCGCAGCAGCACGGCCGCGACGACGCCATAGACGGCCAGGGCGCCGACCACGATCAGGAACGGGGCGCCGATGCCCAGGCGCGTGGCCAGGCTCACGGTAGTGAGGGCACTGATCGCGGTGCCGCCCATGCCCATGCCGAACAGGCCGATCGCCAGCCCGCGCCGCTGCGGCGGGAACCACGCGCTGACGAACGGCACCCCGACGGCGAACGAGGTGCCAGCAAGGCCGAGGAAGAACCCGCCGACGAGCAGTCCGGCCAGCGACCGGTATCCAGCCAGGCCGAGGAACAAGACCGGGATGATGGTCGCGAACGCGACGACCGGGAACATGGACCGGCCGCCAAAACGATCGGTGAGCGCGCCAACCGGAATCCGGCCCAGCGCGCCGACAATCACCGGCACGGCCACGACCAGCGCCTGCTGGAAGCTGGTCAGCCCGAGGGCCTCCTTGAAATGGGAGCCCAGCGGGGAAAGCAGCGCCCACGCCCAGAAAGTCAGCGCGAAACCGGCCGCCGCCAGGCCGAGCATGGCGTAGGGGCGGCGAGCCGCCATGTGAGTGCCCGCTACCTTGGTCGGGCTGGCGACCGTTGTCACTGCTTGACTCGGGTTGCCGGGGGGTTGAAGGGGGGTCGTCCCCCCTCGGCCTGCACGGCATAGACGGCGGCTTGCGTGCGCCGCTCAAGTCCCAGCTTGCTGAACAACACGGACACATAGTTCTTGACCGTCTTCTCGGCCAGGAACATCCGCTCCCCGATCTGCCGGTTCGTCAGCCCTTCGCCGATCAGCTCGAGAATCCGCCGTTCCTGGGGGGTCAGCTCGGCGAGCGGATCTGACCGCACCGCCTGCTCGCGCATCCGCCGCATCACCCTGGTCGCGGCTTCCTGGTCGAGCAGCGAGCCGCCAGCGGCGACCGTACGAACCGCCCCGACCAGGTCGAGCGCACGAATCTGCTTGAGCACGTAACCGGCGGCGCCCGCCATGATCGCGTCGAAAAGCGCCTCGTCGTCCCCGAACGAGGTCAGCATCAGGCACGCGATCTCGGGCAGCTGGGAGCGGATCTCCCGGCACACCGCGACGCCATCTCCATCGGGCAGCCGCACATCCAGGATCGCCACGTCCGGCCGTAGCGCCGGGATCCTGGCCAGCGCCGACTGCGCGGTGCCGGCCTCGCCGATCACGGCGATGTCCGGCTCGGCCTCCAGCAGGTCACGCACCCCGCGCCGCACGATTTCGTGATCGTCGAGCAGGAACACCTTGATGGCGCCCGCGCCCGGCTTCGCCTCTGCTGAACTCGTCATACTCCGAAGTCTCACTTTCGCCGCGGCACTCACGGCAGAGTACTGTGCCCTAGGCTGTCAGGACCTTGGTCCCTAACCGTCCGTAGTTACTTCTCTTCTTATATTGAGAAAATTTTGCGGGGGCCTTTGGCGCAGTTTCGGCAGGAAACTGATCAGCCGGCTTCTCGCTAGAACAGCACCTCGCCGACCGGCCGCCGGACGCTGATCGCCGCCCGGCTCGTGACGCCCAGCCGGACCACCAGTTGCGGGCAGGCTCCGTCGCAGAACTGGCCCTTGATGAACTCGCGCAGCTGCGGGATCTCGAGCGGCTGGCTGTGCAGCGCGGCCGAGACGCCGTAGGTCGCCGCGAACAGCAGCATCCGCTGCAGGGCCTGGCCAGCGGTGACCCAGTCCTCTGGCCGGTCCGCCTCGGTCGTCAGGATCGCTACGGCGCCCGCCGACCACGCCGGCCGGCCGTCACCGGTCGGCGGGAGGCCCCAGCCGTGGCCGTGGGCGAAGTCACGGGCCGAGAAATCCGGCTCGATCCGATCCGGCCGCGCTGGATAGGCGGTCGGGGGAACGCCGTCGCGCCTCGCGCTGCCAGGTGCGGACGCCCACTTGGCGAGCTCGCGGGCTCTCGCCGAGTTGACCCGGGTCGCGTACTCGCCGGCTTCCACGACGCCGGCCAGCGCGGTCCGCCGGGCCTCGTCGCCCAGCATGAGGAGCGTGGCTCCCTGCTTGGCGACCTCGTCCCTCAATGCCGTATGAATCCCTTCCGGCAGCGGCGTGGGATCGAATCCGCCGCGATGGGTCCGGCGACGCGGGATCTCCGCGAAAAGGTCGCGCTCGTATTCGACCGGCGCGACCACCTCGTCCCAGTTGATCCTGGCGACCAGCGTGCCGATGCCGACCTCAGGAAACAACCTGACCTTGGGAACGAGGCCGATGTACCGCATCGCCACCCGGGCGGTGAACAGCGCGGCCCCGCAGCTGATCATCATCTCCCGGCCGTCGGGGTCGGCGATTGCCAGCCTGCGCTCATCGTCGGCGTGAATGCCGATCTCATGATCGACGCCGTAGAACCACCACGGCTGGGTGTTATGTACCGACGGCGCGCTCACCGCTGCCTCGACGACAAACTGGGCGATGTCCTCGGCCGAGCTCGAGGCAGCCGGGGGCCGGCCGAAAGTCGTGCCGGACTTGCTCATGGTTCTCCTTAATTCGGCCCGGACCTACCAGGCCCCGTGCCCCAGATCGGCTTCCAGCAGCGAGCTGACGTAGTCGCCGCGCTCGCGAGCCGGATGGCCTTCGGCCAAGGCGGCGGACAGCAGCCCGCGCACCGCCGCCAGATCGGTGAATCCCCGGTGTGACATCCAGTCGGTCAGCCCGTCGAGCAGTACTCGCGCGTGGGCCGGCCCATGCCGGAGCAGCGCCGACGCCGTCATCACGACATCGGCACCGGCGAGCAGGTATTTCACCACGTCACCGGCGCTGTCGACGCCAGTCGAGGCGGCCAGCGAGGCCGTCACCCGGCCGGCGAGCACCGCGATCCACGTACGCGGCAGCCTCGCCTCCGACGGCGCCGACAGCTCGATCCCCGGGGTGACGAGCAGGGTCTCGGCGTCGATGTCGGGCTGCATGAACCGGTTGAACAGGACCAGGCCGTCGGCACCGGCCGCATCGAGGCGGTGCGCGATCTCGGCCATGGAACTGAAGTAGGGGTACAGCTTGATCGCTACCGGCACGCCGACGACGGCCTTCACGGTCGTGAGCAGCTCAACGTAACGCTGCTCGACGTCGCGGCCGGTCAGGGCCGGATTGCCGAAGGGGTGATAGACGTTCACCTCGATCGCCGCCGCGCCGGCCTTCTCCAGCGTGGTCGCGAAGTCGGTCCAGATGCCGGGCGTGGTCCCGTTGAGGCTCGCGATGATCGGCACGTCCACGGCCGTGGCGGCTTGCTCGACCAAGCTGACGTACCGGCGAACTGCGCCGTCGGCCTCATCGCCCCGCAACTGCTCCTCGACGAGCGAGTACAGCACGATCCCGCCGATGCCGGAGTCGGCGAGCTGCCTGATGCCCGCGATCGTGTTCGACAGCGGCGAAGCCGAGGCGACAAGCGGATTCCGTAGTTCCAGGCCCAGGTAGGTGGTCGTGAGCTCCATAACGCCGACGCTACGCAGGCCCAGGTTCTGCTCTTAGGGTCCAAAGTCCATCGATCCCCCGCCGATAGGCCCGAGCCATCGGACCGTGGAGGCATCTAGCTTGACAACATGATCGACGTTGTCCGGGCCGCGATCGCCGCGCCTTCTCTGCATAACTCGCAGCCGTGGCGGTTGCGGGTAACCGACTCCGGCTCGAGGATCGAGCTCTTCGCCGACCCGGCCAGGATGCTCCCGGTCAGCGATCCGCACGGCCGGGCGGCCTATCTCGCCTGCGGCGCCGCCCTGCTCAACCTGCGCGTGGCGGCCGCGGCCGACGGCCGGCAGGCGCACGTCACGCTGACCCCGGATCCGGACCGCCCCTTGTTCGTAGCGCGGGTCGAGCTGTCCGACGGTCAGCTGGCCACGCGGGCGGACCGCGAGTTGTGCGCGGCCATTCCGCGGCGGCATTCCAATCGCGAGCCCTACAGCGACGAAGTCGTGCCGCCCGACGTGAAGGCGGAGCTCGCCGCCGCGGCGAAGTCCGAGCAAGGGCTGCTGCGGTTCCTCGATGAGAACTCCTCGGCCCGAGTGCGGCACCTTGCCCTCGATGCCGAACGGCAACTGCTCAAGGATCATGCCTACCGAGCCGAGCTGGCCCAGTGGGTGAGCCGCGACCGCCACGCCGACGGCATTGACGTCCAGGCGCTCGGGCCGAGATCCGAGATCGGACGTGACCCGGTGCGTGACTTCGCCCCGACCCGGCCCGCGCCGACCCGCTACGCCGACTTCGAGGATCAGCCTCAGCTCGCCATCTTGTCGGTGCGGGCGGACAACCTGCTCGGCTGGATCGCTGCCGGCCAGTCGCTCGAACGGGCCTGGCTGACCGCGACCTGCCGTGGCATCTCGCTGTGCCCGCTCACCCAGCCGCTCGAAACTCCCGACGCCTGGCTGGTCAGGGACGCGCACCGGGGGTTCGAGTACCCCCAGATGATCATGCGCATCGGCTACGGGCCGCCCGTGGATGCCAGATCGCCGCGGCGGCCGGTCCAGGACGTCGTGACCTGGCTCTAGCCCTGGCTTAGCGCTGTCTTAGGACTGCCGACGCCGTCGGCCGGCGCGGGACGGTAGGGTGACGCCTGTTTGGATTCAGACTTACTTCTCAGAAATGGCGAGCCCGGCCAGCGGGAGAGCGAAGACGATGGGTCGCGAGGTATCACGAAGGCAGTTGCTCGGCCAGGCTGGGTTCGCGGCCGCCGGGCTGGCGGGACTGGGCGGACTGGGCGGACTGGCCGGATGCACGTCCCACAAGACGGCGGCCACCAAAACCCTGCCAAGCGCAAAGGTCGTGGACAGCAGCCGGCTCGTAGACGGCTACCAGTCTTTCGTGACCAGGCCTGACCTGCAGCCGCCGGTGGTCGACATCGTCAGGTCGGCTCCCCCCACGCGAGCCGGGTACTACTTCCTGAACGCCCCGCTCTCTGGACCGGGTCGCGGCGGCGGGCTGATCACGGACCTCGATGGCGGCCTGGTGTTTATGCAGCCGGACACGCCGACCGCGCACGTCATCGACTTCAACACCCAGATCCTTAACGGCAAGTCGGTCCTCACCTGGTTCGAAGGCGTCGAGACCCATGGCTGGGGCCAGGGGGTGGCGGTCGTCGCCAACCGCGCGTACCAGCGCAAGCACGTCATCCACGCGCACACCGGCCCGCACGACGAGGTCAAGCTGCACGTGGACCACCACGAGTTCAACATCACGCCCGAGGGCCACGCGCTGATCTCGGCCTACCGCACATACTCCAACATCGATCTGCGCCCGGTTGGCGGTCCGGCCAGCGGCGTCATGGTGGCCGGCGTCTGCCAGGAGATCGACATCGCCACCGGCAAGCTGATCTTCGAATGGGACAGCTGGCAGAACGGGGTCCCGCTGGAAGAGGGGAACCAGCCGTTCGACTACAACGGCGAGAAGTTCGGGATCGCCGACAACCCCTACGACTACTTCCACATCAACTCGATAGCGCCGACCGCCGACGGCCACCTGCTGATCTCGTCCCGCAACACCTGGACCATCTACAAGGTGAACCGCACAAACGGCAAGATCATCTGGCGGATGAACGGCAAGAAGTCCGACTTCACGATGGGGCCGGGCTCCAATTTTTACTGGCAGCACCACCTGCGCCCGCATCCGGACGGCATCTTCACGGTGTTCGACAACGGCGCCGCGCCGCCCAAGGAAAAGCAGTCCAGAGCGCTGATCCTGGCTGTGGACGAGCAGAAGATGCACGTCACGCTGCGCCACCACTACTCCCATCCGGACCAGGTCCTGCTGGCCCAGGCAATGGGCAGCACCCAGTTGATGCCGGACGGCAACGTGGTCGTCGGCTGGGGCACGAACTACTACTTCTCCGAGTTCTCCCAAGACGGCACGCTGGTCGCGGCAGCGACCATGACCAAGCACAACCCGTCCTACCGGGTCTTCTCGCACAACTTTTACGGGCATCCCTCCGACCCGCCAGACGTCGTCGCCCGGCATCGGCCAGGCGGCGCCACCATCTACGCGAGCTGGAACGGCGCGACGGAACTGGACTCCTGGACGGTCATGTCGGGCCGGTCCCGGTCCTCGGTCAGCGCCGTGGCTACCGCCAAGAAGCACGGCTTCGAGACCGCGATCGAGGTGCCCTCGGCCGGCCCGTACTTCGCGGTCAGAGCCCACGACGCCAGCGGCAGGCAACTCGCGCAGTCGGCCTCGGTCAGGATCAGCTCGCACCACTGATTAGATGTCCAGATGGCCTGCACCGCATTTCTTGCCTGGACCGACCGTCTGATCGGCTACAACTTCGGGCCCTCCCACCCGCTCGCGCCGGTCAGGGTCGAACTGACGATGCGGCTGGCCCGCGAACTCGGGGTGCTCGACGCCGAGGGTGTGACGATCAGCGAGCCGGAGCCGGCCACCGACGCCGAGCTTGAACTAGTGCACGAGCGCGACTACATCGAGGTAGTCAAGAAGGCCAGCGGGCCCGACGGCGACCTCATCAGCGGCCGCTACGGGCTCGGCAGTGCCGACAACCCGATCTTCCCCGGCATGCACGACGCGTCCGCCCTCGTCGCGGGCGCGACCCTGGCGGCGGCCCGCGCCGTGTGGGAAGGCCAGGCCGATCACGGCGTGAACATCGCCGGCGGCCTCCACCACGCGATGGCCGACCACGCCAGCGGTTTCTGCATTTACAACGACCCGGCGATCGCCATCGGCTGGCTGCTCAACCAGGGGGCCGAACGCATCGCCTACGTCGACATCGACGTCCACCACGGCGATGGCGTCCAGGCCGCGTTCTACAACGATCCGAGGGTGCTCACCATCAGCCTGCACGAGAATCCGGCGACGCTGTTCCCCGGCACCGGCCGTGCCTCGGAAACAGGCGGTCCGGACGCGCCGGGCTACTCGGTCAACGTCGCGCTGCCCGCCGGCACCAGGGATGACGGCTGGCTGCGCGCGTTCCACGCCGTAGTGCCGCCGCTCCTGCGCGCGTTCGACCCCCAGATCCTGGTCAGCCAGCATGGCTGCGACACCTACTGGCGGGACCCGCTCGCCAACCTGGCCCTCACGATCGACGGCCAGCGCGCCGCGCACGTGGCCCTGCACAACCTCGCCCATGAGGTCGCCGGCGGTCGCTGGCTTCTGACCGGCGGCGGCGGTTACGAGATAGTCTTCGCGGTCCCCAGGACCTGGACCTACCTGCTAGGCGAAGCCTGCGGTCATCCCATCGACCCGGAAACCCCGACCCCCCAGGCCTGGCGCGACTTCGTACTGCAGCGGACCGGCCGAGTTGCCCCAGAATCCATGACCGAGGGCGCCCTGGCGACCTACCCGCCCTTCGAACAGGGCTACGACCCCGGCAACCCAGTAGACCGTGCCATCCTCGCCACCCGCCGAGCCAGCTTCCCCCTCCAGGGCCTCATGCCCTAGGCAGTCGACGGAGCTGGTGCGGGCTTGGGGGCGAGTCTGGCGCCGAGTACGTAGGCGACTACCACCGCGACGATCACCAGCGGCATTACCCGGACGCCGTCTGAGTACAGCAGCAGGGTCGCCAGCAGGACCGAGGTGAGCGGCAGCGTCAGCATGATGGCGGACATCGCGCCCATGCCCATCGCGGCTCCGGTGACCGGGTCGAGTCCCGGCAGGTGCGAGATCAGCAGGCCGATCGCGGCTCCGATGAACAGGGAAGGGAAGATCGGCCCGCCCCGGAAGCTGCTCAGCGAGACGACGTATGCGATCGACTTGCAGGCGATCACGGCGAGCAGCACCAGAGCCGAGTAGCGGACGCTGTGAGTCAGCAGCGGCCCGATCGCGACCTGGCCGGAGAAGAGCACCAGCCGGGCGGACTTGGCGGAGCCGGCGGCGAACGCTACCGCCAGGCCGCCCACCACCAGGCCGGCCACCGGCAGCGCCATCATGGTGTTTCGCGAGCTCACGAACTTTCGCAAGGCCGGGGCTGCCCACCGGATCCCTGAACCGACCAGCGCGCAGACCAGGCCGATCACCAGGGCCCAGCCGAACTCACCGATCGTCGGAGTGCCGACGTGCGGCAGCCCGGGTATGGCCAGCGAGAACGTGCCGAGCCCGGTCCAGTGGCCAAGGCCAACGAAGATCAGGGCGCCGATGCCCGACGCGAGCAGGCCGGGTACCAGGACCAGGATCAGCATCGTTCCGCCCAGCCCGGACGCCTCCATCAGCAAGAACGCCCCGACGATCGGCGAGCCGAGCAGCACGCTGATCGCGGCGAAGCTTCCGCTGGACGCGATAATCTGCACCGCCTGGTCGGGCAGCCCGTGCTGATCCTTTCCGCGCCTGGCCAGCGGCGAGGCATTGAGCAGCCGGGTCGCCGCGACTCCCAACCCGCCGCCAAGCGCGATCAGCGGCCCCTCGGGGCCGAGCACGATGCCGAAGCTCAGTGTCGCCACCGCGGCCAGCACCACACCTGGCAACAGGACCGGCGTCGGCGGCTTGTGCACTTCGAATCCGTGGGCGGGCGACGGGCCGCCATCGCCCGGCAGGTACCTGATCGCCAGTGCCACCGCGACGCCGCCGATCACCAAGATCGGCAGCGGCCACCAGATCGGCGCGGCCGAGTATCCGAGCCCGTGCGGCCAGTGGACGAAGATCTCCTTCTGCAGGTAGCCGACCAGCGCGAGGAAACCGTAGGCAGCGGCCGAGACCGGCATGCCGAGCACAGCCGCGAAGATGAGCAGGATGAGATAGCCACGCGAGCGCAGCAACGCAGCCGGATCGCCCGCGGGCCTTGTCACAGACGGATTGTGTCCGGCACCGCCTCGGCCGAGATCATCCCGAGCGGGTGAGGTTGCTCCAGCGGCCGGCCAGGGGATGGCTCCGTGGGCATCGGGCAAAATGGTCTCATGGCGGAACTGAATACTGCGCGTGCGATTGCCGACCGTTACGTCACCGAACTCGCAGAGCTAGATCCGCTCATCTCCACCAGGCTGGGCCTGCGTCCAGACGAGGACCGGCTCCCGGACTACTCGCCCGGCGGCCACGAGGCACGGATGTCGCTCGTGAGGTCGACCCTGGCCGATCTGGCCGCCGCACCAGCCCCGACCGATCCCGACGACCGGCGGTGCGCCAAGCTGCTGAAGGAACGGCTCGAATCGCTGCTGGCGATCAGCGAGCAGGGCGAGCAACTGCGCGCGATCTCCAACCTGTTCGGCCCGCCGCAGGGCATGCGCAACGTCTTCCTCGACATGCCCGCCGCGACCGCCAACGACTGGGCGGTGATCACCCGCCGCATGACCAGGTTCGGCCAGGCCCTGGCCAGCTACCGGGAAAGCCTCACCGAGGGCATCGACCGCGGCCTGATCGCCGGGCCTCGGGTCGTCAGCGCGGTCATCGACCAGTTCGGTGACTGGGCGGCCGCCGGTGACGGCAAGGGCTGGTTCGCCGAATTCGCTGCCGGCGGCGCCCATCGCGAGCTTGATCAAGCCGCACAGTCAGCCATCGGGGCCATCATGGAGTTGCGGGACTGGCTGCGGCAAACCTACCTGCCGCTGGCCGCCGGCCAGCCTGATGAGGTCGGCGCCGAACGCTACCTGGCCTGCGCGCGCCGGTACACCGGCGCGAACCTTGATTTGGCCGAGGTATACGAGTGGGGCTGGTCGCAGTTCCTGGCCTTGCGTTCGGAAATGCAAGATGAGGCGGAACGCATTGTGCCGGGTTCTTCCGTAGCGGAAGCGATGGCCTATCTGGACGTCCATGGCGAGGCCGTCGAAGGGGTCGATGAGATCCGGGACCGACTGCAGCAGCTCATGGACACGGCCATGGCCCAACTCGACGGTACTCATTTCGACATCGCCGAACCGGTCAAGACCGTCGAGGCGCGGATCGCGCCGGCGGGCAGCGCCGCCGCGCCGTACTACACCAGCCCGTCCAGGGACTTCACGCGGCCCGGCCGGACCTGGCTGCCGGTGACCGGTAGCACCCGGTTCCCGCTGTGGAGCCTGGTCAGCACCTGGTATCACGAGGGCGTGCCCGGCCATCATCTGCAGCTCGCCCAGTGGATCTGCCTGGCCGACCGGCTCTCGACGTTCCAGACCTCCATCGGCGGGGTCAGTGCCTGCAGCGAAGGCTGGGCGCTGTACGCCGAGCGCCTGATGGACGAACTCGGCTACTTGACGTCGGCCGGCGATCGGCTCGGGTACCTGGACGCGCAGATGTTGCGGGCGATCCGGGTCGTCATCGACATCGGCATGCACACCCGCGCGAGGATCCCGGCCGACTCGCCGGTGGGCGCCGGCCAGACCTGGACGCCCGAGCTGGCCAGGGAGTTCTTCGGGATGCACAACGGCAGCTCGGCCGCGTTCTTGGACAGCGAGATCATCCGCTACCTGAGCATGCCGGGCCAGGCGATCAGCTACAAGCTGGGCGAGCGGGCCTGGCTGGCCGGCCGGGACGCGGCCAAGGCGGCCCGAGGCGCCGACTTCGACCTCAAGGCCTGGCACATGGCCTCGCTCTCGCTCGGCGCCCTCGGCCTCGACGACCTAGCCGTCGAGCTAGCCCAGATCTAGGGACCTCATTCCCTCCTTATAGCGTGGGCGGGGACCGGCAGTTCGGGGGGACAGCCGGAATCGGGGGATTGCATGGAGTTCGCGCGGAAGGCGGCGCACGTCCCGACCGGGAAGTGGACCAAGTGGGTCGTGCTCGGATTCTGGCTGGTGGTGCTCGTCGTCGCCTTCCCGCTGGCCGGCAAGCTCACCGGAGCCGAGAAGAACCAGGCCAGGTCCTGGCTGCCCGCGAACGCGGAGTCGACCAAGGTACTCGACGTGCAGTCGCGCTTCCAGTCAGCCAACATCTACCCGGGCGTCGTGGTCTACCAGCGGAGCTCGGGCCTGACCCCGGCAGACCGGGCCAAGGCGGCCGCCGACACCCGCAAGTTCGCCGGCGTGCGGCACGTTGTCCCGAACCGGATAGTGGGACCGATCCCCTCCAAGGATGGCAAGGCGCTCGAAACCATCGTCCAGGCCGATCTGGGCGGTCAGGGCTTCAACCGCGCCGGAGACACCGGCAAGGCGCTCGTCTCCATCGCCAGGTCCGACGCCGGCGGGATGAACGTGTACCTCACCGGTCCGCTGGGGAACGCGGCCGACAGCTCCGAGGTGTTCAAGGGCATCGACAGCACGCTGCTGATCGCGGCGCTGGCGGTCGTCATCGTGATCTTGCTGATCACCTACCGGAGTCCGGTGCTCTGGGTGCTGCCTGTGCTCTGCTCAGGGGTCTCGCTGCTCGTCGCCCAGGCGGTGATCTACCTGCTCGCCAGATACGGCGGCCTGACCGTGAACGCGCAAAGCGCGGGCATTCTCGACGTGCTGGTGTTCGGAGCCAGCACGGACTATGCGCTGCTGCTGGTCGCGCGCTACCGAGAGGAACTGCGGCGCCATGACCGCCGCGGCGCGGCGATGGCTGAGGCGCTGCGCCGGGCGGGCCCGGCGATCTTCGCGAGCGCGTCGACGGTGATCATCGCGCTGCTCACGCTGCTCGTGGCCGAACTGCAGTCCACCAAGGACCTCGGTCCGGTGCTGGCCGTCGGTGTCGCGGTGAGCCTGCTCGCGATGCTCACGCTGCTGCCCGCCCTGCTCGTGGTCGTCCCGCGCGGGGTCTTCTGGCCGTACCGGCCGGGCTACGGCTCCTCAGAGCCGACTCATCGCGGAGTCTGGGCCCGGGTCGGGTGGAACATCGCGCCCCGGCCCCGCATCGTCTGGATTACCACGGCCGTCGTCCTCGGCGTGATGGCGATCGGCCTTACCGGCCTGAAGGCCCAGGGCCTGACGAACGCGCAGTCCTTCCGGGGTCACCCCGACTCCGTGGTCGGCGAGGCCGTGCTGGCCAGGCATTTCCCGGCCGGTGCGGGCCAGCCCGTAATCGTGATCAGCAAGGCGAGCGCGGCGCCAGCGGTGCGCTCCGCGTTCGCCGCGACGCCGGGGATCGCCAGCGTGACGCCGCCGGTGACCAGGGCGGGCTTCGCCTACCTGCAGGGGACGCTGGCCTCGCCGCCTGACAGCCAGGCGGCGTACGCCACCATCGACCGGACCCGGACGGCCGTGCACGCCGTTCCCGGTGCCAATGCCATCGTCGGCGGCAACACCGCGATAAACCTGGACGTGCAGAACGCGTCGGCGCACGACCGCAACCTCATCATCCCGCTGATCCTGGTCGTCGTGCTCGTCATCTTGGTGTTGCTGCTCCGCTCGCTGGTGGCGCCGCTGATCCTGACCGCGACCGTGGTCCTGTCGTTCGCCGCCGCGCTCGGCGTCAGTTCGCTGTTCTTCAACCACGTTTTCGGCTTCGGCGGAGCCGACAGCTCGTTCCCGCTGTTCGTGTTCGTCTTCCTGGTCGCGCTGGGCATCGACTACAACATCTTCCTGATGACCCGGGTACGAGAGGAGGCGATCAGGCGGGACGCCAGGCACGGGGCCATCGTCGGCCTCGCGGCCACCGGCGGAGTGATCACCTCGGCTGGCTTCGTCCTCGCCGGCACGTTCGCCGTCCTCGCGACCATCCCGTCCACGTTCCTGACCGAACTGGGCTTCGCGGTCGCCTTCGGCATCCTCCTCGACACGATCATCGTGCGCTCGGTGCTGGTCACCGCGCTCAACCTCGACCTCGGCCGGTGGATGTGGTGGCCGAGCAAGCTCGCGGGCAAATCGGACCCGCCGCCCGGCGAGCTCAGTCAGGAAAAGGTCGCTGCGCTCACCCGAGGCTGAGCGCCCGGCTCCCGTGCTCGTCTTTGCCTGATGCTGACCAGCCCTCTCGCTGGAGTTGCCGACTGCCCGGGTAGATGCCGGTCGGCAGCTCATGTGAGGGAGGGCGAGAATGGAACCAGCACCATATCCGGTGCAGTTCTCGGTCGATTACCCGGACCGCCCGCTCAACCGGGTCACCACGTTCTTCCGGATCTTCGTGATCATTCCGATCGCCATTGTGCTCGGGACGGTTTCCGGCCAGGCCACGTGGTCCCAATCGGGCCGGGAGGTAGCCGCCGGAGCAGGCGGCGTGCTCTTCTTCGGGCCGCTGCTGATGATCTTGTTCAGGAAGAAGTACCCGAAGTGGTGGTTCGACTGGAACCTGGAGTTGCAGCGGTTCAGCAGCAGGGTCGGGATCTACCTGGCGCTGATGGACGACGAGTATCCGTCGACCGACGACCACCAGGCCGTTCACCTGGACTACCGGTATCCCGACGCCACCTTTGAGCTGAACCGCTTCTTGCCGATAGTGAAATGGCTGCTGGCGATCCCGCACTACATCGTGCTGTTCTTCCTCGACATCGGCGCGATCGTAGTGACCATCGTCGCCTGGTTCGCGATCTTGTTCACCGGGCGCTACCCGCGCGGCCTTTTCGACTACACCGAAGGCGTGCTGCGCTGGCATAACCGCGTGTTCGCCTATGCGCTGCTGCTGGTGACCGACCGCTACCCGCCATTCAAGCTGGCGGCCTGACCCGGCCACCCAGCAGCAGCTGGGTGAGCGCGCTGCGGGTGTCCAGCAACTGGTCGAGTGCCGCGCTCATGTGCTCGTCGGTGACCCGGATCGGGGCGTCGTCTGGGGCACCGTTGTTCGAGGCGGTGTCGTCGGCCTCGGCGGCTGCGAGGGCGGCTCGCCTGAGCAGTTCCTTGATGAACGACGCCGTCACGCCTTCGGTCCTGGCTATGACCGCTGGCAGATCGGCCAGGTCGAGTTCCAGGTTGCCCTGGTAGAGCCGGACGAGCCGGGCCCGGGCCTCGGCGTCGGGCACCGGCAGCTCGACCGCGTGGTCTACCCGGCCGGGCCGGGCGGCCAGGGCTTCTTCCAGCAGGTCGGCCCGGTTGGTCGTGAGCAGGAACGTCACGTCCATGTCCTGGCCGAGCCCGTCCATCTCGTTCAGCAACTCAAACAGCAGCGAGCTCTCACCGCCGTAATGATCACGCTCTTCCGCGATCAGGTCCACGTCCTCGACCACGATGAGGCAGGGTTGCAGCGCGCGGGCGACCGAGCAGGCCGAACCGATCATGCCGAGCGCGCGGCCGGACAGCAGGACCGCGGTGACGCCGGGCAGTCGGCTGAGCAGATACCGCAGGGTGTGGGTCTTGCCGGTTCCCGGTACCCCGTACAGCAAGACGCCGCGCCGCAGGTGCTGTCCGCTGGCCCGCAGCCGGGCCGCGTGCCTGGCCACGCCGAGCACCTGCCGCTCGATCCCGTCGATTACCCCGTCCGGCAGGATCACCTCGTCCCTGGTGACCTCGGGCCGGTCGACGAAACTGAGCAGCGAACCTCGGTGGTACTCGAATACCTCGCCGCCGAACTCGATCACGTGACCGCGGAACACGTTGTGCTCCTGGCCCAGGCGCTTGATCTCGGCCACGATCTGCGGCGCGCGATCGGGGCTGGGGCAGGCGACCTCCAGGTGCACTTGATCGCTGCCGTGCTCCTCAGGGCCGCGCAGCAAGATCACCGCGGCACCATCGTCATCGCTGGTCAGATAGAGCCCGATCTGCACGCACGGCATCGTCTTTCCGCCGGGGCCGGACGCTAGCGCCTCGGTCTCCACGCTGCCGATGCCCGCGCCGTATCGGCCAGGGCGCATGAGGTCGGGCAGGCTGATATCCCGGTGCCGGTAATCGATCAGCCCGGTCAGCGTGTGGGTGCGGCCGGGCTCGGCCAGCCACGCATCGACCGCGGTCTGCACGTTCACCTGGTCGTACGCCTGCCAGGTCGCCTTGGCGACCACCGGAGGAGGTTCGAGCGTCCCGAGGTGCCCGGCGATCAGCCGGCTCGCCGACGCCTCCTCGGCCCTGGCGGCGCCGATCGTTCGCGTCATGAAGCGCCTGGTGAGCCGGCCGATGTCGGCGAGTTCGGGCCGAAGTTCCGAGTTACCCGGACGATTTGGACGTAGTTCCGCTTCGATACGCACGTCCGCAGCCTATGCGGACGCATCGGCCGGGCCTAGCCAATATCCAGCTAGATCAGGCTCAGGCCGCTAGCCGAAATGCGCCCGCAAAGCTTTCTGCAAAAAATCTTGAATGAATTTACGGGTAGGTCACCACATCGCTTGGCCCGCCGAAGCTCGAACTCACCGCCGCTCCGGTGCCGTTGATCACCGACTGAATGCCGCCTGATCCGTTCAGGAACACGGTGAGCAGGTCGTGGAAGACCACTCCCGACGTGTTCGGCGCCTGGAAGGCCATCGCGTTCTCGATCGCCACGCCCTGGTTGAAGAAGCTGTAGCTGCCCATGCCGTAGCCGGTGAACGAGGTCACGCTGTTCGGCACGAAGAACGCCGGATAGCCGTTCTGGGTGGCGCTCGACATCCAGGCCGACTGGCTCGGCACCTCGTACGGGTTCTCGTTCTGGAAGAAGATCACCTCGCCGCCCTGGCCGTTCCAGATCACCTCGTCCTTCAGGTAATGCTCCACGAACAGGCCCGTGGCCGTGACGTTGTTGCCGTTGACGATCACGCCAGTGTTGGCCTGATCACCTGTGAAGGTGCCGGCGCCCGCGCCGTGGTCGGCCCGCCAGGCCCAGATGTCGTCGATGATGGAGTTGTTACTGTTGTCGATGAGGCTCGTCGCGGCGGTGCCGGCGGTCGCTCCTCCGATACGGAAGAACACGTCGTCGATCGAGACCGGGTCGCTGGCGTGGCTGACCGTCGAGCCCTGGACGCCGACCTGGAGCAGCGCGGACGAACTGGTCGGGCCCGCGTCGAAGATCAGGCCGGAGATGTTCACGCCGCTGACGTCGGCGACGTTCATCGTGACGTTGCCGCTCGAGGGGACCAGCGTCGGGAAACCCAGCCCGATGATCTTGGTGTCGGCCTTGGTGACGTTGATCGTCGATCCGATGCTGTACACGCCGGGGGTGAAGATCAGGTTGTCGCCGGCGGCCAGCGCCGCGTTGATCGTGGCCACCGAACTGGACGGGCTCGCGACGTAGAAGGTGCTGAGCGGCAGCGAGGTGCCCGGCGTGTTGCTGGTGGCCGTCCAGGTCGGGCCGGAGGAGTTCGTCCGCAGCGACGGCACGAACACATTGAAGTGGCCCGAGGCGTCGGTGTAGAGGTAAGGCTCTTCCTCGGTGACCGGGCAGTTAGCGAGCGTGGTGTACGAGCTAGGCCCGCCGCTGTCGCCCGAGTTGGCCGCGAAGCTCTGGGCCGGGGCGCCCGGGTCGCCGCAGAACACCTGGTTCCACACCGAGTTGCTCCAGCCGTCCAGGCTGGAGTCGCGGGTGACGAACTGCTGCTGGCTGCCGTTGGTGACCGTCCCGCCAGTGAACCGGGAGTCGGAGATGAAGCCGCCGCTGGCGAAGTCCGGCCCGCCGTTGCAGTAGTCCATCAGCGACAGGTTGCCGTTGACCTGGACCCGGCGCATCGGCGCGGCCTGGGAGACGGCCCAGAAGTCATCGCCGGCCTCGCACCCGGTGTTGCCCATCACGTTGATCGTCAGGTCGGACAGCGAGCGCCAGAAGTTGTCGGTCGCGTTGCAGGTGGTGCCGGCGCACTGGTTGAACACCTGAACCGCGCCGTTGATCACGACCTGGCTCGGATTCTGGCCAAGGCCCGCTACCTGCGTGTAGTACCCGACGGTGAACAGCAGCGGGCTGGAGGCCGAGCCGTAGGTGCCGGGCTCGAAGAAGATCGCGTCCCGCTGGGTGCCGAACTGGTTACCGACCTGCTGGCTGGCGATCGTGTTGAGCTGACTCTGGATCGAGGCCTGGCTCTGGCTGGGCGTGAAGACGATGACGTTGGGGCCGAGGCTGCCGCCGGTCGGCGGTCCAGAGCCGCCTCCGCCTCCGGCGGAGTCGGTGAACGCGGTGAACTCGGCGATCGACCACCAGTTGGTTGTCGACGCGGCGGTCAGCACTACCCGGATGTACTGGGCGGTCTGGTCGGCGAAGGTGATGGTCTGCGGCGACGCGGTCCCGGTGCCGGTCGCGACCGAGGTGAACGTGCTGCCGTTGGCGGACACCTCGACGTTGAAGCCCCGGGCGTAGTCGCCGGCCGAGCCGCCCGCGTTGAGCACGATCTGGTTGAAGGTCTGGGACGACCCCAGGTTGACCTGGAAGAACATTCCTGAGGCCTGGTCGGCGTCGGAGCTGAACCTCGTGCTCGCATTCCCGTCGATCGCGTTCGCCGGAGCGTCGCCCGCCGATGAGGTCGTGTTCGAGCTGGCCGTCCAGCCGGTCTCGCTCAGCTGCGTCTCTGGCGTGCCGCTGAAGGCGGTGAACTCGGCGATCGACCACCAGTTGGTTGTCGACGCGGCGGTCAGCACTACCCGGATGTACTGGGCGGTCTGTGCGGTGAACGTGATGGTCTGCGGCGACGCGGTTCCCGTGCCGGTCGCGACCGAGGTGAACGTGCTGCCGTTGGCGGACACCTCGACGTTGAAGCCCCGGGCGTAGTCACCGGCCGAGCCGCCCGCGTTGAGCACGATCTGGTTGAAGGTCTGGGACGACCCCAGGTTGACCTGGAAGAACATTCCTGAGGCCTGGTCGGCGTCCGAGCTGAACCTCGTGCCCGCGTTGCCGTCGATCGCGTTGGCCGGCGCATCGGCCGCCGACGAGGTCGTATTGGAGCTAGCGACCCAGCCGGTCTCGCTGAGCTGAGTCTCGGCCGCCTGGGCCGATGGGGTCATCGCGAAGAACTGCGCCGTGCCGAGCGCGAGCATCGCCGCTATGGCACCGCTGACTAACCGGGATCTGGCTGTGTTGGTCAGACTGATCATGCTTCACCAGTTCTTTCAAAGCTTGAATTAACTCGTGAAGTTACTACGCTGCCCGGCTAAGTCAATACCTCCTGAGTCAATAGCCGCGAGGGCGTGGTCGGCGATGAACTCCCGGTACCAGTGCGCGCTGGCCTTCGCGATCCTGGCCTGCGACCCGAAGTCCACGAAGATCAGCCCGAACCGCCGGCTGTAGCCGTCGGCCCACTCGAAGTTGTCGAGCAGCGACCATGCGAAGTAGCCGCGCACGTCGACGCCGTCGGTGATGGCTCGCCGGGTCTCGGCTAGGTGCTCGGCCAGGTAACGCACTCGCTCAGGATCGTTGACCTGGCCGAGCGGGTCGACGTAGTCGTGGAACGGAGCGCCGTTCTCGGTGACGTACAGCGGCAGGCCCGGATACTCATCGCGGAGCCGCCGCAGCACCCGCCCGAGGCCGGCCGGCCGGGCATCGATGCCGTTCGCGGTCAGCGGCGGATCGTCCGGCAGCAGCCGCGCCGGCAACACGATCGCCTGGTGATACGGCTCGCCCGGATCGGCTTCGACGGTCTTCGTCTCGTAGTAGTTAACACCGCAGAAGTCGACCGGGGCGGCGATCGTCGCCAGGTCCCCGGCCCTGATGAAGTCGATCGGCACCTGGGCGGCGTACCAGTCGAGCAGGTCGGCGGGGTAGCTTCCGCGTCCGACCGGATCGAGAAACCAGCGGTTCTCGTGCCCGTCGAGCCGGATCGCGGCCGCGATGTCCGCCTCCGTCGCCGAGGCGGGGCTGATGTCGGAGAGCAGCACCGAGCTCCCGACCATCGAATCGGGCGCGATGGCACGAATCAGCTCGACCGCGCGGCCGTGTGCGAGCAGCAGGTGATGCGAGGCGACCAGGGCCGAGTGCAGGTTGGTGAGCCCAGGAGCGTGCCGCCCCTGCAGATGGCCGATCATCCCGGCGCAGAACGGCTCGTTGACGGTCATCCACCGGGGCACGACGTCTCCGAGCGCCCCCAGCACCGCCTCGGCGTAGTCGCAGAACCGGCCGACCGTGTCGCGGTCAACCCAGCCGCCCGCGTCCTGCAGCGGCTGCGGCAGGTCCCAGTGAAACAGGGTGACCACCGGGGTCACGCCCCGGCCCAGCAGTGCGTCGACCAGCCGCTTGTAGCAGTCGAGCCCGGCGAGCCTGGCCGGCCCCCGGCCGTCGGGAACCACCCGGGGCCAGGCGATTGACAAGCGGTAGCAGTCCAGGCCAAGCCAGGCCACCAGGTCGAGATCGGTTTCGATGCGGCTCAGGTGATCGCAGGCGATCTCCGCGTTATCGCCGTTGGTGACCTTGCCGGGCGTGGCCGAGAACGTGTCCCAGATCGACCGTCCGCGCGTCGCCGCACTGCCCTCGATCTGATAGGCGGATGTCGACGCACCGAACTCGAAGCCGGGCGGGAACCGTAAGTCGGCCAACGACACTTCGCTCCTCCACGTGTTGACGGGTGGCCCGAGTCCGTCGCCGCACCAACGGCCCCGGGTCACCCAGCAGCCCGACTTCACTACTTAAACTAAGGTTCGGGAGAAGTGCCTTCTTGTCAACCCCGCGGCGGCGGACGGGGCCGCGGCACCGGTGTTGAGAAGCCGGGCGATCGGCAGGGTCGCCCCGCCCAGCGCGACCGCGTCCTGGCCCAGTTCGGCCTTGACGATCTGGACCCCGGAGTAGGGCAGCCGCAGGGCGTTGCTCTTCGCGGCCTCGCGGATCGCCGGAAGCAGCGGATCGCTGAGCGCGCGGCCAAGCCAGCCGCCGACGACCACTCGCTCTGGGTTGAACAGGTTCACCAGGTTCGCGATGCCAGCGCCCAGGTAGGTCACGACCTCATCGAGGACCTCGGCCGCGATCGGATCGCGCTCGCGGGACGAGATCAGCGCCGTGACCATGCCTTCCAGGCCGCCCGGGTGCAGCCCGGGGGTCCTCCCCTCGCGCAGGCACTGCGTTTCTTCGTCCCTTTTCAGCTCGGCGTACCTGGCCGCGATCGCACCCGCGCCGACGTAGGCCTCCAGGCAGCCGTTCGCCCCGCAACGGCAGCGCCGGCCGCCGACGACCACGGTGGTGTGACCCCACTCGCCGGCGCTGCCCATCGCGCCCCGGTACACCTCGCCGTTGCTGATGATGCAGGTGCCAAGGCCCGTCCCGAGCAGGACGATGATCGCGTGGTCGGTGCCGCGAGCGGCGCCGAACCACTGTTCGGCCTGGCCGAGCGTCTTGGCGCCGTTATCGACGAAGACCGGCAGGTCGATGGTGTCCTTCAGCATCGCCCCGACCGGAACCGCGTCCCAGCCGACGCTCTGCCCGTGCACCACGGCATCCTCGGTCCTGGTGACCAGGCCGGGTACCGCGACGCCGACGCCGAGGATCGACCGCTCGTCGACCTCGGCCTGGGCAATCACCGAGCGGATGCCGTTGGCCACGTGGGTGACCGCGTCGTGCGGATCAAGCGCAGACGTTTCAGCCACCGGCATGTCGGTCGCGGACAGGTGCCGGGCCCGCATGGTCAGCCCGAGATCGAACAGCTCGACCAGGAACGCGCTCTCCCCCACGTCGACCCCGATTACGTACCCGTACTCGGGGTTGGCCTGAAGCAGGCCGCGCGGCCGGCCGCCGTTGGAATCCTCAAGCCCGACCTCGGCGATCACCCCTTCCGCGAGCAGGTCGGCGACCAGGTTGCTGACCGTTGCCGGACTCAGGCCGGCGTCGGCGCCGATCTCCTGCCTGGTCAGTGGCCCGTCGAGGAAGACCCGCCAGAGCGCCCGGGACCGGTTGCTCCGGCGAAGATCCCGGACGGTGGTGGTGTGGGACGGCATGAAAGACAACGATAGTTCACACCGTGGAGAAAGCCAGGGCAAGGACGGGGCGGGAGGGGACGGGAGGGGACGCCCCGTCCTTGCCCAGGCGATCTCGGTAAGGACTACTTCCTTGGCTTCAGGTGCAAGATCACCACCTCATCGGTGCCAGAACCCGGGCCGTTGTTGGTACCCGATGGCTGGCCGGTCTCGTACGGGTTGTCCTGCGTCGGCCAGCCGACGAAGTGCTGCGAGTTGTACTCGAACCACTCCGACGCCGTGGTCGTCGGAATGATCGGCAGATTGTCCGCCACGTAGGTCTCGATCGGCACCAGGTCGGCAGTCTGCTCGGCCACCGTGGCCGCGCCGGCGAGCTTGGCCAGGGCCGCGTCGATGGCCGGGTCGAAGAGCCGCTCATAGTCGCCGGTAGCGGACTTGCCAGTGGCCAGTGCGCTGTCGAGCCAGCCTTCGTACATGTTGTAGGGAGTGAGCCCGCCGTTCGACCAGTGCATGGTGAGCTCGAAGTCGCCACTGGCGACGTTGGCGTTCCAGGTGGTCACCGCCTGACCCTGGAAGGTCGCGTCGATGCCGGCGGCCCGCAGTTCCTGCGCGACGATGGCGTCGTCCTCGGCGTAGTCGGTGTAGGCCGACGGGTCGGTGATCGTGATGGCGACGGTCTTGCCGCCCTTTTCGAAGAAACCGTTGCTGCCTAGCTTGTAACCGGCCGCCGTGAGTACCGCCTTGGCCGCGGCCGGGTTAGCCGTGGGCGAGTTCGTCTTCGACACGACCGGCCCGCCCCAGGCACCGAAAGTGGGCAGCGTGAGGCCGGTCGAGTTGAGCGACGGGTTCTCAAGGCCCGCTTCGCCCTCGCTCGCCAGCAGCGCGCGGTTGATGGCCAGGCTGATCGCCTTGCGCACCGGCAGCTGGTTGGTGGGCCACTTGCGGAGGTTAGGCATGAGGCTGTTGGTGCCGCCTGGCGCCTCCCAGTAATGGTGGAAGGCGGGGTTCTTGTCGACGAAATCCTTCTTCAGGCCCGGGATGAAGTTGCCGGTCCAGTCGATGGTCCCGGCAAACAGCGCCGAAAGCGCTCCGGTGTTTGACGTGTAGACCGGGAAGTACACACTCGGAATGGCGACCTTGGCCGCCTGCCAGAAGTCCGGATTCTTCTTCAGCGTGAATCCCTGCGGCGTGAACCTGCTGA
>Ga0134128_10002194_pt1 | contig 24316 bp, 17 predicted proteins | sample KB31754_FD_96462 | JGI IMG/M metagenome (GOLD analysis project Ga0134128, IMG submission 96462) | Terrestrial soil microbial communities with excess Nitrogen fertilizer from Kellogg Biological Station, Michigan, USA - KB3-175-4 | ecosystem: Environmental > Terrestrial > Soil > Unclassified ...
CCCGAAGCCGTGGAAATCCTGTCCAAGAAGAAGAACATCCGCCTGCTGGCGCTGCCCGAGGGCTACGACCGCTACCCGGCCGAGGTCCGCCAGGTCTCCGGCGGCATGCTGGTGCAGATGGCTGACAAGATCAACGCCGACGGCGACAACCCCGCCAACTGGACCCTCGCCGCAGGCCCCGCCGCCGACGACGCCACCCTCGCGGACCTCGCGTTCGCGTGGACGGCCGTGCGGGCCGCCAAGTCCAACGCCATCCTGCTGGCCCACAACGGCGCCACCGTGGGCATCGGCATGGGCCAGGTCAACCGGGTGGACTCCTGCAAACTGGCCGTGGAACGCGCCAACACGCTGGGCGTTTCGGTTGAATCCGACGTGGACGGCGCCGGCGGGGCAGCCGGCACCGGTGCAGTTTCCGAACAGCGCTCCGTGGGCGCCGTAGCCGCCTCCGACGCGTTCTTCCCCTTCGCCGACGGCCTGGAAATCCTGCTCGACGCCGGTGTGCGCGCGGTGGTCCAGCCGGGCGGCTCCGTCCGCGACGAGGAAGTCATCGCCGCCGCCAACAAGGCCGGCGTGACCATGTACTTCACCGGCGCGCGCCACTTCTTCCACTAATTAGAGAACGACGGCGGCGGGGCACCTTCCAGCGGGAGGTGCCCCGCCGCCGTCGTTCTTTAAGAGCGTTCGGGGGTGGACAATGCCAAACGCCGGGGGCGCACCGGCGGCGTTTGGCAACAACCGCTCCCGGGCCCGCGCCAGGGAAACGTGCCGGGCAGCTTTTGGCGGACGGGCCGCAGTGGGTCATAATAGCGCCCGCACGGCGGCCGATAGCGGGCTGGGGCGCTCCCTCGGGTAAGTTGGAGGGGATAGAAATCTCACCAGATTCGCTTTTAAGCACCTGATTTTTACAGGAGACGCCTCAACCCATGGCTAAAATCATCTACACCCATACCGACGAAGCGCCCATGCTGGCCACGTATTCACTCCTGCCCATCGTCCAGGCCTTCGCCTCGACTGCCGGCGTTGACGTCGAAACCCGCGACATTTCACTCTCCGGTCGCATCATTGCTGTTTTCGGCGACTACCTGGCCGAGGACCAGCGCATTGAAGACGCCCTGGCCGAGCTGGGCGCCCTGGCCAAGGACCCCGACGCCAACATCATCAAGCTGCCGAACATCAGCGCTTCCATCCCGCAGCTCAAGGCCGCCATCGCCGAGCTCCAGGGCCAGGGCTACGCCCTCCCGGACTACCCGGACGACCCCTCCACGGATGAGGAAAAGGACGTCCGCGCCCGCTACGACAAGATCAAGGGCAGCGCCGTGAACCCGGTGCTGCGCGAAGGCAACTCGGACCGCCGCGCGCCCCTGTCCGTGAAGAACTACGCCCGCCAGAACCCGCACAGCATGGGTGCCTGGTCCAAGGACTCCAAGACCAACGTGGCCACCATGTCCACGGGCGACTTCCGCCATAACGAGAAGTCGGTGGTCATTCCCGCCGACGACAAAATCAAGATCCAGTTCGTGGCCGCGGACGGCACCGCCACCGTCCTCAAGGACTCCTTCCCCGTCCTGGCCGGGGAGATCGTGGACGGCACCGTGATGCGCGCCGCCGCCCTGGACGAATTCCTGGCCGCCCAGGTTGCCCGCGCCAAGGAGGAGGGCATCCTGTTCTCCGCGCACCTGAAGGCCACCATGATGAAGGTCTCCGACCCCGTCATCTTCGGCCACGTGGTCAAGGCCTACTTCCCCGAACTTTTCGCCAACTACGGCGATGCGCTGGCGAAGGCCGGCCTGAGCCCCGCCAACGGCCTCGCCTCCATCCTCAACGGCCTGGACGCGCTGCCGGCCGATGTCCGCGAGGGCGTCCAGGCTGCCATCAAGAAGGGGTACGACGACGGCCCCGCCCTGGCCATGGTCGATTCCGACAAGGGGATCACCAACCTGCACGTCCCTTCCGACGTGATTGTGGATGCCTCCATGCCCGCCATGATCCGCTCCTCCGGCCACATGTGGGGTGCCGACGGCAAGGAGCACGACACCCTGGCCGTGCTGCCGGACAGCAGCTACGCCGGCGTGTACCAGGTGGCCATTGACGACTGCCGCAGCAACGGCGCCCTGGATCCCGTGACCATGGGCACCGTGCCCAACGTGGGACTCATGGCCCAGGCTGCTGAGGAATACGGCAGCCACGACAAGACCTTCATTCTCGATGAAGCCGGCAGCGTCCAGATCGTCAACACCGCCGGCGACGTGCTGATCTCCCACGACGTGGCCCCGGGCGACATCTGGCGTGCCTGCCAGGTCAAGGACATCCCCGTCCGCGACTGGGTCAAGCTGGCCGTCACCCGCGCCCGCGCCTCCGCCACCCCCGCCGTGTTCTGGCTGGACCCGAGCCGCGCGCACGACTCCCGGCTGATCGAAAAGGTCAACGAGTACCTCAAGGACCACGACACCGAAGGCCTGGACATCCGGATCATGACCCCGGAGGAGGCCACGGCGTTCAGCTTCGAACGCATCCGCCAAGGTTTGGACACCATCTCCGTCACCGGCAATGTGCTCCGCGACTACCTCACGGACCTGTTCCCGATCCTGGAACTGGGCACCAGCGCCAAGATGCTCTCCATCGTCCCCCTCATCGCGGGCGGCGGGCTCTTTGAAACCGGCGCCGGCGGCTCCGCACCGAAGCACATCCAGCAGCTCGTGAAGGAAAACCACCTGCGCTGGGACAGCCTCGGCGAATTCCTGGCCCTGGCCGTCAGCTTTGAGCACCTGGCCGTCTCCAAGGGCAATGCCCGGGCACAGATCCTGGCCGACACCCTGGACCGCGCCACAGGCACGTTCCTGCTCCAGAACAAGTCCCCGAAGCGCAAGGTCGGCGAAATTGACAACCGCGGCAGCCACTTCCACCTGGCCAAGTTCTGGGCCCAGGAACTGACGGCCCAGACCGACGACGCCGAACTGGCCGCCGCGTTCGCAGCCGTCGCCGCGGACCTGACCGACAATGAGGACACCATCGTCGCCGAGCTGCTGGCCGTGCAGGGCTCCCCCGTGGACCTGGGCGGCTACTACCGCACGGACCCGGCCAAGGTTGTCGCCGTCATGCGCCCCTCGGCCACGCTGAACAAGGCCATCGACACCCTGAGCTAAGCTCCGGCCCCAAAAAAGCCCGCCCGCGGGCCTGCACCGCAAGAAAAGCCCGCCTCCCACCGGAGGCGGGCTTTTTATTGTCCCCGGGCGCCGCCGTCGTGCCGTTCGGCGCAAAAAACCTTCCGTTATCAGATCTTTATGAGCAAATGTGTCTTGCACCACATTTGGGGGGTAGTGTCTGATGACGTGAAGAGTAAGGATCCCGGTAGGACGACGACGTCCGCCGGCCCTTGCGACATAGTCTGGAAGGCGAATCTATGTACCGTAAGAAAGTTATGACCACGCTGGCCGCAGCCGCCACCCTTGGCATGCTGCTCGGTGGTTGTGCAAACCAAGCTGCCACTCCAGGCGGCAGCACGTCGGGAAGCGGTGGAGGCTCCACCACCGTCAACATCCCGGCCCTGACCTCCATCGACACGCCGAAGGATGCGGTGCTCCCCGCAGGCAACGGCAAGGCCACCTGCCCCTCCACCACCACGCTGGCGTACATCGGTGCCGAAACCGGCGCCAATGCCCAGCTCGGCATCAACATCTTCAACGGCATCCAGCTGGCCATCAACCAGCACAACAAGGCCAACGCCGGCTGCCAGGTCCAGTTCAAGAAGTTTGACACTGAAGGCGACCCGAACAAGGCCACCGGCCCGGTCACCCAGGCCACCAAGGAAGCCGACATCATCGGCGTCGTGGGCCTGCCGTTCTCCGGCGAGTCCAAGGCAACCGGCAACATCTTCGAACAGCAGGGCCTGGTCCACATCACCCCTGCGGCGACGAACCCGACGCTGACCACCAACGGCTGGAAGACTTTCTTCCGCGGCCTGGGCAACGACGCCGTGCAGGGTCCTGCGGCCGCGAAGTTCATGACCGGCAAGCTCGGCGCCAAGAAGGTCTATGTTGTTCAGGATGACTCGGATTACGGGATCGGCCTGGGCAAGACCACCTCGGACGGCCTCGGTTCGGCACTGATCGGCACCGACAAGGTCACCACGGGCCAGAAGGACTTCTCGGTCACGATCTCCAAGATCATGAACGCCAAGGCCGACGCCGTCTTCTACTCCGGCTACTACGCCGAAGGCGCCCCCTTCGACCAGCAGCTGGTGGCCAAGGGCTTCACCGGAACGTTCGTCGGCCCGGATGGCCTGAAGGATGACCAGTTCATCAAGCAGGCAGGCTCGGCTTCGGCCAACGCCTTCTTCACCTGCCCCTGCATCCCGGGCGAGCTCATCCCGACGTTTGAATCCGCGTACAAGGCTCTGGCCAACGCGGAACCCGGCACGTACTCCATTGAGGGTTACGACGCGGCCACCGTGCTGCTGGCGGGCATTGACGCCGGCAACCAGGACCGGGCCAAGCTCGTGAACTGGGTCAAGACCTACGACAAGGACGGACTGAGCAAGCACTACAAGTGGGACGACAAGGGCGAGCTCCAGGCCCCGACTGTTTACGGCTACAAGGTTGAGAACGGCAAGATCGTTCCGATCGGCGCCATCGGCCAGTAATTCTGGCGCACAAGGCTGTGGGACGGGGGATCTCCGGCCCACAGCCTTTGCGTGCCACCTTATCCCGTTCTCCCTACCGGCAGCGGCCGGCCCATCCGATGCCGTGGGCGCTGCCAAGACCAGGATGTCCGCATGATTCCCACCCTCCTAACCGTCCTACCCGCCCTGTCCACTGACGACAATTCCTGGATCACCTTCGACATTCCGTCGCTGATACAGAACTTTTGGAGCGCCACCTTTGACGGGCTGACCTTCGGCTCCATCTACGCGCTGGTGGCCCTTGGCTACACCCTCGTCTACGGCGTGCTGAACCTCATCAACTTTGCCCACTCCGAAGTGTTCATCATGGGCTGCTACGGCGTCTGGTTCACCCTCAGCTTTCTGGGGTTCGGGCCGTCCGCACCCAACCTCTCGCTCGGGTCGATCGTCGTCAACCTGCTGCTGGCGCTGATCGTGGCCGTCTGTGCCTCCGCGCTTACCGCGTTCGTGCTCGAGCGGCTGGCCTACAAACCGCTGCGCAAACGCAACGCGCCCCGCCTGGTCTTTTTGATCACGGCCATCGGCGCGTCCTTCACCATCCAGTACACGATCTTCCTGGTCCGTGGACCCGTGCCGGAGCAGGCCTTGACCATGTTCAAGCCGACCCCGATATTTGACGTCTTCGGCACGATCGTTGACTCACAGCAGCTGCTCATTGTCATTGCCGCGGTCATCATGATGGTTGTCACCGAGCGCTTCATCAGCAAGTCCCGCACCGGGCGCGGCATCCGCGCCGTGGCGCAGGACCCTGACACGGCCACGCTGATGGGCGTCAACAAGGAAAAGATCATCATCACCACGTTCGTGATCGGCGGCATCCTGGCCGGTGCGGCGGCCTTGTTCTATGTCATGAAGATCCCCTCCGGCGTGCAGTACAACGGCGGGTTCATCCTCGGCATCAAGGCCTTTGCCGCAGCTGTCCTTGGCGGCATCGGCAACGTCCGCGGCGCGCTGCTTGGCGGCCTGCTGCTCGGGCTGATCGGCAACTACGGGCAAATCCTGCTGGGCAACTCCCAGTGGACCGACGTCGTCGCCTTTGTGGTGCTGGTGCTGGTGCTGCTGCTGCGGCCCGAAGGCATCCTGGGCACCTCTCTGGGAAGGAGCAGGGCATGAGCATGGTAGACGGACCCACACCACTCCACACCGCCAAGGCGGATCAGGCTGCGGAGGACCGAGAAGCCGTCGGCACGCCGCCCGGCTCCAGTGCCGCAGCCCGCCGCAAGGGCTGGTTTGGCGGCCTGGGCGAGAAATGGCAGGAGCTGCCGCGCCAGAAGCAATGGGCGGTGCTCATCATCGTGGTGGTCCTGGCCTATTTGCTGCCGGTCATCAATCCGCCGCTGATTTCCACCGAACCGGGCAACGACTTCCCGCTTGCCTGCCAGACCATGGCTGTCTGGGCGCTGGTGGCCGTGGGCCTGAACGTGGTGATCGGCTACGCAGGCCTGCTGGACCTGGGCTACATCGCCTTCTTCGCCGTCGGCTCCTATGTGGCGGCAATGCTCACCAGTCCCGACTCCACGTTCCTGAAGATCCCCTACCTGTGGACCATTCCGGTGGCCATGGCGGTGACCATGTTCTTCGGCGTGCTGCTCGGTGTGCCAACCCTGCGACTGCGCGGGGACTACCTGGCAATCGTCACCCTCGGCTTCGGTGAGATCGTGCGCATCCTGGCCACCATCATCCCGGCCATGAAGGGCCAGGTCGGCTTCCAAAACCTGGGCCACCCGCCGGGATTGGACGCCCACGGGGTGCCAATATTTGCCAACTCCAACGGAACCCCCTGGTATTGGCTCACACTGACAATTTTGATCATTGTGCTGCTGCTGGCCGGCAACCTGGAACGCAGCCGCGTGGGCCGCAACTGGATCGCCATCCGCGAGGATGAGGACGCCGCCGAGACAATGGGCGTTCCCACCTTCAAGTACAAGGTCTGGGCCTTCGCGATCGGTGCGGGCATCGGCGGCATGTCCGGTGCCCTCATGTCCGGGCAGGTCGGCTTTGTGAACAACCAGAAGTTCGACGTCGTCACTTCCGTCCTGTTCGTCGCCGCGGTGGTGCTGGGCGGGGCGGGCAACAAGGTTGGCGCCATTCTGGGCGGCGCCCTGGTGGCCTACATTCCGCTGCGCTTCACCGCAATCGCCGACTACAAGTACCTGATCTTTGGCCTGGCGCTGTGCCTGATCATGATCTTCAGGTCGCACGGCCTGCTTGCCGCGAGACAGCAACTTTTGGCCTACGGCAGACACGCCTACAACGAGGTAAAGGCCCGCACGGACGCCAAGTCCGCCAAGGCCAAGGCCGCGCCCGGGAAGGAGGCGTCACTGTGAGCGAGCCAAACGAAACGAGCGGCCGGCATGCCGACGTCGACATTGCCGGCGTCGACACCGTGGTGGCGGAAGCCGCGGCACCGGAACGCGACATCGCCGTCAAAGTGGGCGACGACCTGGTGGAGGTGAAGAACCTCACCATGAGGTTTGGCGGCCTGCTGGCGCTGGACGACATCAGCTTTACCATCAAGCGCGGGGAAATTCTGGGGTTGATCGGCCCCAACGGCGCCGGCAAGACCACCTGCTTCAACGCCATGACAGGGGTGTACAAGCCCACCAGCGGCCAGGTGTTGCTGGAGGGGCGGGTGCTCAACGGGGTCAAGCAGCACAAGATCACCCGTGCCGGACTGGCCCGCACCTTCCAGAACATCCGCCTTTTTGGCGAGATGACGGCGTTGGAAAATGTGGTGGTGGGCCTGGACGCCCGGCACAAGACGTCCGTGATCGGGGCCCTGCTGCGCCTGCCGCGGCACACCCGGGAGGAAAAGTCTGCCATCGAGCGGGGCATGGCCCTGCTGGAATTTGTGGGCATTGCCGACCAGGCCGCCACGCTGTCCCGGCATCTGCCGTACGGCAGCCAGCGCCGCCTGGAGATTGCCCGCGCCCTCGCGACGGACCCCAAGGTGCTGTGCCTGGACGAGCCCGCGGCCGGCTTCAACCCTGCGGAAAAGGAAGAGCTCATGCAGCTCATCCGCACCATCCGCGACGACGGCTATACAGTGCTGCTCATCGAGCACGACATGAAACTGGTCATGGGGGTGACCGACAGGATTGTGGTGCTGGAATTCGGGAAGAAGATTGCCGACAATGTGCCATCCGTGATCAGGGAAGACCCGAAGGTCATTTCCGCTTACCTAGGGGAGCCCGAAGATGACTTTGCTTGAGCTGAAAAACATTTCCGTGCACTACGGGCGGATCCAGGCCATCAAGGAGATGTCCTTTACGGTGGAGGAAGGGGAGATCGTTTCCCTGATCGGGGCCAACGGTGCCGGGAAAACCACCACCATGAAGACCATTTCCGGCCTGCTGAACCCTTCGGGCGGTTCCATTTCCTTCATGGGGCAGGACATCACCAAAATGAAGGCCCACATCCGCGTGGTGCAGGGAATCTCCCAGGCCCCTGAAGGGCGCGGGATCTTCCCCGCCATGACGGTCCTGGAGAACCTGGACATGGGGACCTTCGGCCGCAAGGACCGCAGCGGCGTCAGCGAGGACCTGGACCGCGTGTTCACGCTCTTCCCCCGCCTGAAGGAGCGCGAGAAGCAGTTCGGCGGCACCATGAGTGGCGGCGAGCAGCAGATGCTTGCCATTGGCCGGGCACTGATGTCCCGTCCCAAGCTGCTGCTGCTGGACGAGCCCTCCATGGGGCTGGCCCCGCAGTTCATCCGGCAGATCTTCAAGATCATCACCGAGATCAACGGCCAGGGCACCACGGTGCTGCTCGTGGAACAGAACGCCAACCAGGCGCTGGCCCGGGCGCACCGCGCGTTCGTGCTGGAGACCGGGGAGATCACGCACAGCGGCACCGGCAAGGAGCTGCTGGCCAACCCGGCCATCAAGGAGGCCTACCTGGGCGTCTAGCCCCACTAAAGACGCTCCCTCACCTTTTGTGGTGTTTTGGGGGGATCCTCCCTCACCTTTTGGGGTGTTTAGGGGCGATCCTCCCTCACGATTCGGGGTGTTTGGGGGGATCCTCCCTCACGATTCGGGGTGTTTGGGGGGATCCTCCCTCACGTTTCGGGCTTCCCGGGGTAGCCGGCGGGTCCCGGGGCTTTCCTCCCAACAGTACGACGGCGGCGGGTCACCTTCCATGCGGAAGGTGACCCGCCGCCGTCGTACTTTAAGGTGAGGGAGCATCGGCCAGGAACCGACAAAAGGTGAGGGAGGGTCGGGCAGAAACCGGCAAAAGGTGAGGGAGGGTCGGGTGGAAACCGACAAAAGGTGAGGGAGGGTCGCTAGAGGTCGGTGCGGGAGTCGTTGGGGTAGGTGACTCCGAGCTGGCGGCGGGCCTCGTCGAAGAGTTCCATGATGGCCACGGAGTCGTCCAGCGGCATGGTGGCGGATTCGGTCAGCCCGGCCTGGATGCAGCGGGTCACCTCGCGCAGCTGGTACGTGTAGCCGCGGCCCGGGTGCTCGAACGACTCGGTGCGCACCCCGTCCCAGCCCACCGAGACACGCAGGCCCTTGGGATTGTTGGGGGAGCCTACCGTCTCCACGAACCCCTCTGTCCCGGCCACCGTGGCCACCCGCGGCCCTTGCGACACCAGGTAGCTCATGAGCTGCGCCTGCGCCCCGGACGCATAGCTGAGCGCCAGCGAATTCTGGGCATCCACGCCGAGGGCCGTCAACTCGCCGGTGGCTGCCACGGCGGCGGGCTTGCCCAGCGTGGCCCAGGCCCACAGCAGCGGATAAACCGTGATGTCCAGGAGGGCTCCGCCGCCGTCGGCCGGGGCCCAAATGCGGGCGGTGTCGTCGAGCGGGGCCGGGAAGCCGAGGTCCGCACGCACCCACTTCACCTCGCCAATCTCACCCGAGGCAATGATCTCCAGCGCTCGCTGGAAGCCCGGGACAAAGCGCGCCCACACGGCCTCCATGAGGAACAGCTTCCGCTCCCGGGCCAGCGCCACCAGGGAACGTGCCTCCGCAGCAGTGATGGTCAGCGCCTTTTCGCACAAAACGTGCTTGCCATGCTCCAGCGCCGCCCGGGCAATGTCGTAATGCTGGGCGTGCGGGGTGGCGATGTAGACGACATCCACCGCCGGGTCCTGCACCAACTGGAGGTAACCCGGGGCACCCAGGCCGTCCGGACCGCCGTCGTAATAGTGGGAGGTGAAGCCAAACTCCTCGGCAAACGCCGCGGCGCTGGCCCCGCTGCGCGAACTCACGGCCGACAGCACGGCATCCTCCAGCAGGGCCAGGTCCGCCGTGACGGTCCTGGCGATGTTGCCGGTGGCCACCACGCCCCAGCGCAGGGCGGCGCCGGTGGCGGAGAGGGTCTCGGGGTTGAACGTGGTGTACCAGTCGGGACGGCCGACATAACGGGGAATGGTCATGGCGCCATTCTGCCAGCTATTGGGGGGATGGCGCGGACATGACAAAGGCCCCTGGGTCTCGACAGGCTCGACCACCGGTGGTCGAGCCTGTCGAGACCCAGGGGCCTTGGGTGGGGCTACTTGGTCAGCGGGCCAAGCACCTTGTCATTGGCGTATGCCTCGGCGGCGTTGGCCTTGGTCACGATCTTGGGAACCAGCAGGAACGCCGGAACAACCTTGGTGCCGTTGTTGTAGGAGGTGGGGTCGTTGATCTCCGGCTTGGTGCCCTTCTGCAGGCCCTTCACCATTTCGATGGCGTGGTTGACCAGCGCGGTGGTGTCCTTGTTGATCGTGGAGTACTGCTCCCCGGCCATGATGGACTTGACGGATTCAACCTCGGAGTCCTGGCCGGTGACGGTCGGGACGGGCTTGCCGGCGGCCTTCACGGAGGTGATGATGGCCCGTGCCAGGGTGTCGTTCGGGGACAGCACGCCGTCCAGGGCGGCCGTGCCGTAGCTGCCCACCAGCAGGGAGTCCATGCGCTTCTGGGCGTTCTCGGCCTTCCAGCCCTGGGTCACTGCCTGCTCGAAGGTCTTCTGGCCGGAGACAACCTTGAGGGTGCCGTCCTGGATCTTGGGCTGGAGGATCTTCATGGCGCCGTCAAAGAAAACCTTGGCGTTGGCGTCGTCGGGGGAGCCGGCGAAGAGCTCGATGTTGTACGGGCCGTTCGGCTTCTTGGCCTTCATGCCGTCCAGCAGGGCCTGGCCCTGGAGCTCGCCGACCTTGAAGTTGTCGTAGGCCACGTAGTAGTCCACGTTCGGGGTGTTCAGCAGCAGGCGGTCGTAGGCGATGACCGTGGCGCCGGCATCCTTGGCCTGCTTGAGCTGCGTGCCCAGCTGGCCGCCGTCGATGGCGCCGACAATGATGACCTTGGCGCCCTTGGCCACCATGGCGCTGATCTGGTTCTGCTGCTCGGCAACGCCGCCGTTGGCGAACTGGACGTCGCCCTTGAAGCCGGCCTGGGTGAGGCCGTCGTTGAAGAGTTTCTCTGCCAGGACCCAGTTTTCACTGGTCTTCTGGGGAAGCGCGACGCCGATCAGCGCGTCCGCGGCGAAACCGCCTGCCGCGCCGGAGGACGCTGCGGGCGCAGCCGCGCGTCCGCAGCCCGTCAGTGCCAGGGCGGAGGCCGCCAGGACAACCGCCATGGTTTTGGCAGCCTTGTTGAGCTTGAACATGGTGTTCACTTTCTGTTGGGTTACGTGAAGTGTTGCTCGGTGGTGCTACGGGGAAGAATTAGGATTCGGTCCTGACGGCGTCCCTGAGGGGTTCGGCCACGGCCAGGTCCGGATTGTCCCGGCCGCCGAGTTTCTTCATCATCAGGCCAATGAAGGACGCCTTGCCCTGGGACTTGTTATAGACGTCAAAGACGACGGCGGCCAGCAGGACCAGGCCCTTGATGATCTGGGTCATGTCCGAACCGACGCCCATCAGCTGAAGGCCGTTGTTCAGAACGGCCATGACCAGGCCACCAATCATTGAGCCGACCACGGTGCCGACGCCGCCGGTGACCGCGGCGCCACCGATGAAGACGGCGGCAATGGCATCCAGTTCCCAGCCGACGCCGTCGGACGGGCCGGAGGCGTTGGAGCGGGCCACGAAGATCATGCCGGCCAGCCCGGCAAGCACGGCCATGTTGAGGATGACCAGGAAGTCGGTGCGCTTGCTCTTGACGCCGGAGAGCGCGGCTGCGTGCCTGTTGCCGCCCACTGCGTAGATGTGGCGACCGATGGTGGTGCGGGCGGCGATGAAGCCGTAGGCCAGGACAAGGACGCCCAGGATGATGCCGGGGACCGGGAAGGACGTGCCGGGGCGGCCCGTGGCGAACAGGTAGGTGGCGTAGAGGACCACGGCGCACAGGATCACGAGCTTGGTGATGGTGACCCAGAGGGGCTTGACGTCGGCGCCCAGCGCCACGGCCTTGCGGTGGTTGCGCAGCCCGCTCCAGATGAGGGCGGCGACGATGATGAAGCCGACCAAAAGGGTCAGGTTGTTGTAGCCGGTGTCCGGGCCGACTTCATTCAGGTAGCCGGCGCCGATGAACTGGAAGTCGGTGGGGACGGGGACGGTCAGGGACTTGCCGAAGTATTGGTTGGCGCCGCGGAAGAGGAGCATGCCGGCCAGGGTGACGATGAAGGCCGGGATGCCCACATAGGCCACGAAGAAGCCCTGCCAGGCACCAATCAGGGCACCCAGCACCAGGCCCACCACAATCCCCATGTACCAGGGCAGGTGCCAGTCACGCATGGTCAGGGCCACCACAATGCCCACGAAGGCCGCAACGGAGCCCACGGACAGGTCAATGTGGCCGGCGATGATGACCAGCACCATGCCGATGGCCAGGATGAGGATGTAGGAGTAGCCATTGACCAGGTTGATGACGTTGTCCGGGGTGAGAATCACTCCGCCTGTCATGAACTGGAAGAAGACGATCAGGGCGACGAGCGCGAAGATCATCCCGAATTGGCGGGTGTTGCCGCCGAATAGCTGTTTGATGGCGTTCATGGGGGTCCTGTTTCTTCCCTTGGTCTAGGCAGATTTCTTGGCAGCGGTCATGCGTTTCATCAACGATTCCTGGCTGGCCTGGCTTTTGTTCAGGACGCCGGTGATGGCGCCTTCAAAGATGGTGTAGATCCTGTCCGAAATGCCCAGCAGCTCGGGCAGTTCGGAGGAGATGACGATGACGCCCTTGCCCTGGTTGGCGAGGGCCTGGATGATGCCGTAAATCTCATATTTGGCCCCGACGTCGATCCCGCGGGTGGGTTCGTCCAGGATGAGGAGGTCCGGGTCGGTGAACATCCACTTGGCCAGGACCACCTTTTGCTGGTTCCCGCCGGACAGCTTCGACACGCCCTCATCCACGCTGGGCGTCTTGGTGCGCAGCTGCTTGCGGTACTGCTCGGCCACCTCGTATTCCTTGCCAAGGTTCACCACCGAACGCTTGGAGATGGCATCGAGGTTGGCGGCGACAGTGGTGGTCTTGATGTCGTCCAGCAGGTTCAGCCCCAGGGTCTTGCGGTCTTCGGTGACATAGCCCAGGCCGTGCTTGATGGCCTCGGGGACGTTGCGAAGGGTGATTTCCTTGCCGTCCTTGATGATCTGCCCCGAAATGTAGTGGCCGTAGGAGCGGCCGAAGAGGGAGCGCGCCAGCTCGGTGCGCCCGGCACCCATGAGGCCGGCAAAGCCGACAATCTCCCCGCGGCGGACAGTGAAGCTGGAGTTCTTGCACACCAGCCGGTCCGCAATTTGTGGGTGCCTGACGGTCCAGTTCTTGACTTCGAAGAAGACTTCGCCAATTTTGGGCGTGTGCTCGGGGAAGCGCGATTCGAGCGTCCGGCCCACCATGCCCTTGATGATCCGGTCCTCGTCCACGCCGTCTGCCTTGACGTCCAGGGTCTCGATCGACTTGCCGTCGCGGATAATGGTGATGGAGTCGGAGACCTGCTCGATCTCGTTGAGCTTGTGGGAGATCATGATGCAGCTGATGCCCTTGCCCTTCAGGCCGCGGATCAGGTCCAGGAGGTGCTGGGAATCGGACTCGTTCAGGGCTGCCGTGGGCTCGTCGAGAATGAGCAGCTTGACCGACTTGTTGAGGGCCTTGGCGATTTCCACCAGCTGCTGCTTGCCGACGCCGATTTCCTTGACGGGGGTGTCGGGATCCTCGCTCAGCCCCACCCGGGCCATCAGTTCGATGGTCCGCAGCCGGGCATCGTCCCAGTTGATGATGCCGAACTTGGTGGGTTCGTTGCCGAGGAAGATGTTCTCGGTGATGGAGAGTTCGGGGATCAGCGCAAGTTCCTGGTGGATGATCACGATGCCGGCGTGCTCGCTGGCCCGGATGTCCTTGAATTGGCAGACCTCGTTCTGGAACACGATCTCGCCGTCGTAGCTGCCGTAAGGGTAGACGCCGGAGAGGACCTTCATGAGCGTGGACTTGCCGGCCCCGTTTTCGCCGCAGATTGAGTGGATCTCGCTGGCGCGGACGGTGATGGAGACGTCGGAGAGGGCCTTGACGCCGGGAAATTCCTTGGTAATGGATTGCATCTGAAGAATGATGGGGTTTGCGGACGGCATGAGCGTGTCGCTTTCCAAGACGGACGTCTTTGTCATTGCCCCACAGCCACAACAGGTGAGTGGGTGTGATGCGGTACATCAAAATTTGGTACTTAGGAGATTCAACTCGGTTGCGGCGTTGACGTCAAGCCTTTAACGCAACAGGATGGTAACGGTTTTACAAAGCTTGCTGCGAGGGCTCGTGCTGAAACACCAGCGACACCGCCCCCAGGGCTTCCGAGCGCGGCCCCAGCGACGAGGTGGCCAGGGTGGTGTTCTCCCCGACCACGGGCACGGCGTGGCGCAACAGGCCGCGGCGCACGGGTGTGAGCAGGAGTTCGCCCAGGGTGGCCAACGGCCCGCCGATGACGATGACATCCGGGCTCATCAGGTTGGAGATCGTGGCGAGTGCGCGGCCCACCGCAGTGCCGGCGTCCTCCAGCACGCGCAAGGTGGTGGGGTCCCCGGACTTGGCCTGCCGGACAATGTCCTCGGCGTCGATGGGCTGCGACTTGTCGCGGCTGAGCAGTTGGATCATGGTGGCCGTGGAGGCTATGGTTTCCAGGCAGCCGCGGTTCCCGCACCGGCAGATCAGTCCGGCCTCGGTGATGGTCAGGTGGCCGATTTCGCCTGTCACCCCGATACTGCCTGAATATAGTGCCCCGTTCACGATCAGGCCGGCGCCGATGCCCGTGCCGATCTTGACAAAGACCAGGTTGGGGACGGCGGCAAAGGCGCCCCAGGAGATTTGGGCCAGGGCGCCGAGGTTGGCGTCATTCTCAATGAATACGGGCAGGTTCAGGGCGGACTTGAGCCGTTCATGGAGGTTGATGCCCACCCATTCGGGCAGGATGGCGCCCTGGATGACTTTCCCCGTCCGCCGGTCGATGGGCCCCGGAATTCCGGCTCCCGCGCCGATCAGGGAGGAGCGGGAAATGCCTTTTTCCGCGAGCAGCACCTCGAGGAGCTTGGCGGCGGCGGCAATGCCCACCGTGGCATCGTGTCCCAGGGGAAGCGGGATCTGGCGTTCTGCCACCACCTGGTGGGAGCGGTTGGCCAGGACCACGCGGAGGTGGCTGCGGCCAAAGTCGATGCCGGCGGCAATGGAGCTGTCCCCGACGTAGCGCACGGAGTGTGCCCGACGCCCGGAACTGGTGGTGGGCGTCAGGCTGACCAGGCCGGCCGTGTGCATGCTCTTGACGATATTGGAGACGGTGGCGGTCGACAGCCCGGTCATTCTGGACAGCTCTGCCTGGGTGGCGGGCCCGCCGCGCAGCAGCTGGTCCGTCACCCGGAGCTGGTTGCGCATCCGCAGGGCGGATTGCGATCCCGGATTGGCGGATCGGCCGGCTTTGGGGCGCGCGGTGGTTTCGTCGTCGAACATAAACAAAAGCGTGCCCTACTCCGCCCTTGAGGTCAAGAACTTAACGCGAGTTTTGTGATTTGCGTTAAGCGGGTTTAGTCAAGCGCCTGCCGTCGTCAGCCGTGGATGGCCTTGTGCTTGCGGGCCAGCTCCACGTAGTGCGCTGCGTTTTCCCGCACGTGCTCCTGTTCCTCCGCGGTCAGCTCGCGCCGGACCTTGCCGGGCACCCCGGCCACCAGGGAACCGGCAGGAATCACTGCGCCCTCCAGGATCACGGCCCCGCCGGCCACCAGGGAGCCGGCGCCGATGACGGCCCCGTTCATGACGGTGGCGCCCATGCCGATCAGGCAGTTGTCCTCCACGGTGCAGCCGTGCACCACTGCATTGTGGCCCACGCTGACGCCGTCGCCAATGGCGGTGGGGAAGCCTGGGTCGGCATGGAGCACCACGTTGTCCTGCAGGTTGGAACCGGCCCCCACCGTGATGGAATTCGTGTCGCCGCGCACCACCACGCCGTAGAACGCACTGGAATCCGCACCCAGGGCGGCCTGGCCGATGAGGGTGGCCGTCGGCGCCACGAAGGCCGATCCGTGGACGGAGGGCGAGTGGCCGTCGAAGTCGATGAGCTGGTTCATGGTGGGGTCCGTTCCTTTGGGTGATGAGAATACACATGCCGGCATTTCACTGTCACAGCCGATGCTACCCAGATCCACGCCGGCGCAACGGGCAAATCGTCCCAAATGTGCTGCGCCGCAGTATTTTTCGCCCGGGCGGCCGGACCCCGCCGGCATTACTGTTGAGGGAAACCCTACGAGGAGGAGCCCCACATGCTGCTGGCACTGATGCAGGCCCAGGCCCGCCCGCTGGACGTGGCGGCGAACCTGGCCGCCATTGACCACGCCGCCCGGGACGCCGCGGCCGCCGGCGCGCAGCTGCTGCTGACCCCGGAGCTTTTCCCCCTCGGCTACGCGCCGCTGCGCATCCACTCAGACTTTGACATGGCTCGCCTGCCGGACATCCGGACTGCGCTGGCGGAAACAGCGCGCCGCCACGGGATCGGCCTGGTCTACAGCCTGCCGGGGGACTGCAGCGGCACCCGCCCCGGCATTTCGGCCACCCTGCTGGACGCTGCCGGGACCGAACTGCTTAGCTACGGCAAGGTGCACCTCTTTGGCGGGGACGAGCGCAAGGCCTTTTCCCCCGCAAGCCGGCCGCCCGGCGTCGTGCAGTTCATGGGGCTCAACCTTGCCATGGTGATTTGCTACGACGTGGAATTCCCCGAAACCGTGCGGGCTGCCGCGGTGCGGGGCGCCGACGCGGTGCTGGTGCCCACGGCCCTGGCGCACGGCTTTGACGAGGTCCCCAACATCATCCTGCGGGCTCGGGCCCTGGAAAACCATGTTGCCGTGGCCTATGCCAACCACTGCGGCATCGAGGACGGTACCACCTTTGGCGGCGGCAGCATCATTGCCGGGCCCGACGGCGGCGTCCTGGCCTCCGCGGGCATCGGCGCCGAGCTGCTGTACGCCGAGCTGGACGCGGACGCGATCCGCGGCTCGCGCGCAGGCGTGCCCTACCTGGCCGAGCGCCGTCCGGAGCTCTACCGCGAGTGGGAGGACGGGTAAGGGCCGCCGGGCCGCCGCCGGGTCTGGCTGCTCGACCACCGGCCTACAGGTACTGCAGCGCAATCCAGAGGTCGGCGCGGGACTGGGGGTCGTTGGGGTCCCTTTCCAACAGCTCGAAGGCGGCGCCAATGTGCCGGCGGACGCTGTTGCGGTGCAGCGACAGCGCCTTGGCCGTGGCGTCCCAGCTGCCGTTGTGCGTGAGCCAGCCGCGCAGCACCTCCAGCAGCACGTCCCGCCGTTCCGGCTCCAATTCCAGCAGCGGCGCCAGGACCTGCCCGGCCAGCATGGCGCCGGCCTCCCGGCCCAGCAGGCCCGTGACGGACCACGTCACCGAATCCACGCGCAGCGTCTCCGAGGTGGCCCGGGCCCGTGCCCGCAGCGAGCCGACCCGCTGATACGCGGCCGGGAGGTCGTTGGGTTCCACGGGGTCGCCCACCACAAGCCGCCAGCCCAGCCGTTCCACCTCGGCCACGGCTGCCTCGTCCACCTTCAGCCGGGTCACGGCCGCGAAGCCGTAGTCGGTGATTTCCACCAGCTTGGTGTCGAAGATCCGCCGCCACTGCAGCAGTTCCCGCACGGGGCTGTCGGTGCTGCGCCACTGCGGCGCATCCACATTCACGCCCTGCACCACACGCATGGGCGCGGACCGGGAAGAGGAAAGGCTCTGCGCCAGCAGGTCCTTCGCCGCCGTTATTTGCCGTGAGGTCCCGGCGGCCAGTGTTTCCGGGTGCAGCAGCAGTGCGGTGGCCAGCTGGCTCGGTGCCAGGGAGCCGCTGGTGCGCTGGCGCGAGAGCAGTTCCAGGAGCCCGACGGCGGCGGAAACTATGTTGTTGTGCGCCGGGGACAGCCGCTCCGCGGAGCCGATCACCAGGGCGCCCAGGTTGACGTCGCGGTTGCTGCGCAGCGGGTGCCCCACCACAAACTCGGACCCCTCCGCCGGGTAGCTGTCCAGCTCCACGCGCGGGCCGGAGCCCTGGAACAGCCGTTCCAGCAGCGGCCCCAGCAGCCCGACGTCGGCCGGCCGGGTTCCGGCGCGTGCCCGCACCTTGCCGTCGGCCCCCACCAGCACGGCCCAGCAGGGCACCCGCTGCACCAGCGTTGCCAGCACCTCCTGGTCGGGGCGCGGGGAGAGCACGGAGCGCATCAGCAGCCGGTTGGTCTCGGCCAGGCTGCGGAACACCTTCGCCGAATCCGATTCCAGCAGCTGCGCGAACTGCAGCCCGATCGCGGCGAACGGGACGGACGGCGGCACCTCCACCAGTGTGATCCCGTGGCGGCGGCAGGACGCCGCCAAGGCGGGCGGCACCGCATCATGGTACGGAGTCAGGCCAAAGCCCAGCGCGCAGACGCGGGCCACGGCCAGCCGCGCCACGTACGCCTCGACCGCGTCCGCCGTGCCGCCGTCGTCCATCAGGGGCAGGCCGGCGGTAAGCACAAACTCGCCGTCCATAAGGTACGGGGTGGGGTCCGCCAGTTCGCTGGGCTCCACCCAGCGCAGCCTGGCGTCCAGGTCCGCGGCGTGGAGGATCTTCAGCTCGTGCGGCAGCTCCGCCAGGAACTGGGAGAGCGTCACGGAGCGGAAGCGGGACTCCACTTCCTCGGTGGAAAGCGGCAGCGAACGCACCCGCCCGGAGGTGCCGCCGTCGGTGCTAGCGGCCATGGGTGTATACCCGATGCAGCCGGGGCGCGATCCGGTTGATGACCTCGTCGCCGTGGCTGTTGATGGCCGCGCCCCAGTCGTCGGCGCTCGCGGCCCCGGCAGCCGGATCGCCAAACAGCAAGGCGGTTTCGCCCACGCGCACGGAAGTCTCGTGGCCCAGGTCCACCATGAACTGGTCCATGCAGACTTTGCCGATCACTGGCACCCTTTGGCCGCCCACCATCACCACGCTGCTGCCGGATATCCCCTTCGGTATGCCGTCTGCGTAACCCAGCGGGATCAGGCCAAGGTAGCGGGACTCGTGCGTGATGGCGCGGTGTTCGTAGCTGACGCCGGTGCCCGCCGGCACATGCTTGACCAGCACCACGGGGGCCGTGACGGAGAGCGCGGGGCGCAGCCCGTAGTCGGCCGGGTCCATGTGCTCTGCGGGGGAGAGGCCGTACATGGCCAGCCCGGCGCGCACCATGTCAAAGTGGAACTCGGGCCGGGCCAGGATGTTCGCCGAACTGGCCACGTGGCGCAGGGTGGGCGCCAGCCCGGCGTCGAACGCTTCCCGGACCGCCTCCTCAAACTCGGCGACGGCAGCCGTGTTGGCCGGGTGGGCGGGGACGTCCGCCCAGGCCAGGTGCGTCCACACGCCGCGGACCGTGACGGAGCCGCTGAGCTCCGCCGCCCGTGCGGCCGCCACCAGGGCCGGCCAGTCCTCGCGCCGGGCGCCGCCGCGGCTCAGTCCGCTGTCCAGTTCCAGGTGGATGAACGCCGTGCGGCCCAGCCCGCGGGCTATGCCGGCCACCACCTCCAGCTGGGCCGGGCTGCCCAGGGAAATGTCGACGTCGTTCCCCACCGCCTCCGCCATGGCGCCGCCGGAGGTGGTGGCCAGGTAGAGCCACGCCAGGATGGGGGCCGTGATGCCGGCGCGGCGCAGGGCCATTGCCTCGGAGAGCTGTGCCGTGCCGAGCCAGTCCGCGCCGGCGGCGAGGGCGGTCCGGGCCGTCTCCAGCAGGCCGTGCCCATAGGCGTTACCCTTGACGACGGCCATCAAGTGCGCGGAACGCGTGCGTTCCCGCAGGATTCCCACATTGTGCCCGATGGCATCCAGGTCCACGCTGACCCTGCCGGTGGTGAGCTCCGCCACAGCGGAGGCTGGTAGTGCATTCTGTCTCATATGGATAGCGTACAGGATGTTTTGCACTACGTTGAGATGTGGGTCACAGCTTTATTGTTGAGAAACGGGAACAGCGCCTCCAGCAGGCTTTCGAGAGAATTGGATCAAGAGGATGACACTGCGTGATCAACTCAGCCAGCGGTCAAAGGCGACCGCACCACGCCCGCAAGGACGCGGGCCGCAAGGCGGCAACCGCGGCGGCGGCCCCGCCGTCGGGCTTGGCACCCAGCTCATGCGGCGCAAGCCGCTGGGCCAGATGCTCCATGAGGCCGGCAACGGCACAGACGGCCGAAAGCTGGTGCGCAGCTTCGGCGTCCTGCAGCTGACCATGATCAGCGTGGGCGCCACCCTGGGCACCGGCATCCTGGTGATCCTGGGCGACTCCGTGCCGCTGGCCGGGCCCGCCGTCTTCATCTCCTTCCTCATCGCCGGCGTCGCGGCCCTGCTTTCGGCCGTGTCCTACGCGGAGATGGCCGGCATGGTCCCGGTCTCCGGCTCCAGCTACTCCTACACCTACGCCACCCTCGGCGAGGGCATGGCCTGGATTTGCGGCTGGTGCCTGGTGCTCGAATACGCGGTGTCCGTGGCAGCCGTGGCCGTGGGTGCCGGGCAGTACATCAACGAGGCCGTGGCCGGCTTCGGCTGGGCGCTGCCGGACTTCATCTCCCAGCCGCCGGGTTCCGGCGGATTCCTGAACCTGCCCGCCATGGCCATTGTGCTGCTGGCCATGTTCCTGCTGGTGCGCGGCGCCAAGGAAAGCGCCGTCATCAACACGGTGATCGTGTTCGTGAAAATCATCATCCTGCTCTTCTTCTGCGCCATCGCCTTCACCGCCTTCCAGGCCGGCAACTTCAGCCCGCTCATGCCGATGGGCGCAGCCGGCGTCTCCGCAGCAGCGTCCCGCGTCTTCTTCTCCTACATCGGCTTCGACGCCGCCTCCACGGCCGGGGAGGAAGCCAAGAACCCGCAGCGCGACCTGCCCCGGGCCATCATGCTCTCCATGCTGATCGTGACCTCGCTGTACGTGCTGGTGGCCGTGGCCGCCGTCGGCGCCCGCCAGTGGACCTGGTTTGAGGGCACGCAGGCCGCCCTGGTGCAGATCCTGCTTGAAATCACGCACCAGCCGTGGATGGGCCTGGTGTTCTCCGTGGGCGCCGTGCTCGCCATCGCCTCCATTGTGCTGACCGTGCTCTACGGCCAGACCCGCATCCTGATGTCCATGTCCCGCGACGGCCTGGTCCCGGAAATCTTCGGCCGCATCTCTGCCAAGCGCGGCACCCCCGTGGCCGGCACCCTGATTGTGGGCATCGCCGTCGCCCTGACGGCCGGCCTGATCCCGCTGGGCGCGCTCGCCGACGCAACCAGCATCGGCACGCTCTTTGCCTTCGCGCTGGTCAACGTGGCCGTGATCTACCTGCGCCGCAACCGCCCTGACCTCAAGCGCAGCTACAAGGTGGCCTTCTACCCGGTCACCCCCATCCTGGGCTCGCTCATGTGCATCTACCTGATGGTCAACCTGGGCGGCGTCACCTGGATTGTCTTCGTTGCTTGGATGCTGGTGGGCCTGCTGGCGTACTTTGGCTACGGCCGCAAGCACTCCCGCGTGGCCGCCCTGACGGTTGCAGAGTACGACGAACTCTCCGCGCAGTCCCTGGAAACCACTGACATGTTCGACGCCGGGTCCCCGGCTGCCGCTTCCGCCGCACCCGAGGCAAAGGTACCGTAAGGCATGACCGAAGCCATCACCATGCTGAACCCCGATTTCCCGTTCAGCTACGACCACTACCTTGCGCACCCGGCCGGCCTGGGCAGCGTCCCCGCCGCAGCCTACGGGACGGAGGTTGCCGTGATCGGCGGCGGGCTCTCCGGGCTTGTCGCCGCGTACGAGCTCATGAAAATGGGGCTCAAGCCAGTCATCTTCGAGGCGGACCAGATTGGCGGGCGGCTGCGCACGGCCAGCTTCCCGGGCGCCCCGGACGTCACGGCCGACCTGGGCGGCATGCGCTTCCCCGTCTCCGGCCGCGCGTTCTACCACTATGTGGACCTGCTGGGCCTCTCCACGGAGGCGTTCCCCAACCCCCTCGCCGAGGCCACCTCCAGCACCGTGATCGAGCTGGCGGGCGAGCGGCACTACGCCACCACTGAGGCGGAGCTGCCCGAATTCTTCCGTGAGGTGGCGCGGGCCTGGAAGGACGCCGTTAACGACGGCGCCGCGTTCTCGCAGATGCAGGACGCCATCAGGGCCCGGGACACCAGGCGCATCAAGGAACTGTGGAACGCACTGGTCCCGGAGCTGGACGAGGAAACGTTCTACGGCTTCATCGCCGGCTCCGCCTCCTTCCGGAAGGCAGGATTCGGACACCGCGAGGCCTTCGGCCAGGTGGGCTTTGGCACGGGCGGCTGGGACACCGACTTCCCGAACTCCATCCTGGAGATCCTGCGCGTGGTCTACACCGATGCGGACGACGGCCACCGCAGCATTTCAGGCGGGGCGCAGAGGCTCCCCGAGGCACTCTGGCGGGACGCGCCGTCGGGCCTGGAATTTTGGCCCGAAGGCACCTCGCTGAGCTCGCTGCACGCAGGCTCCCCGCGCGGCGCCGTGGCGAAGATTGCCCGGGCCGGCGACGGTAACCTCGAGATCACCGAGCGGTGGGGGCGGGTGCAACGCTTCGCCGCTGTGGTCAGCACCTGCCAGTCGTGGCTGCTGTCCACACGCATCAACACGGAGGAATCGCTGTTTGCCGCGCCCATGTGGACGGCCATTGAGCGCTCGCACTACATGCAGTCGTCCAAGACGTTTGTCATGGTGGACCGGCCGTTTTGGAAGGACATCGACCCCGCCACGGGCCGTGAAACCATGTCCATGACGCTGACGGACCGGCTCAACCGCGCCACGTACCTGCTGGACAACGGCCCGGACAAGCCCGCCGTCATCCTGCTGTCCTACACCTGGAACGACGACGCGCTGAAGTGGCTGGCACTCTCCGCCGAGGAACGCGTGGAGCTGATGCTGCATTCGCTGGCGCAGATCTATCCGGGCGTGGACATCGCGTCCCACATTGTGGGCGCGCCGATCACCGTTTCGTGGGAGGCCGACCCCAACTTCATGGGCGCCTTCAAGGCCAACCTGCCCGGGCACTACCGCTACCAGCAGCGCCTGTTCACTCACTTTGCGCAGGACGGGCTGCCGGATTCGCAGCGCGGCATTTTCCTGGCCGGCGACGACGTTTCCTGGACCGCGGGCTGGGCCGACGGCGCCGTCACCACGGCGCTGAACGCCGTCTGGGGCGTGGTGCGGCACCTGGGCGGCACGTCTGCCGAGGGGAATCCCGGGCCGGGCGAACTCCTTTCGGAGATTGGCCCGATGTCCCTCGACTGACGCCCCCGGTGGTCGCGTTCGAGAGTTGACAAATTCCCCGTCAACTGTGAGTCAGAAACTGCACGAAAACCCGTCGTTTTGGGCGAATTCCGTGCAGTTTCCGACTCACAGTTGAGGGTGGAGAGCGGCGGAGGCGAGGGCGTCCCAGGCGAAGCTGGCCAGCCAGTGGCTCGACATGAACTCGTCCGTCATGACGGAGGCCAGGCCCGGCTCGAGCAGGGGCGGCACGGCGGCCTCCACCACTGCGGCGAGCTGTCCGGCGTCGGGGCCGCCGCCATTCCGGAGGGCCTGGCCGATGCGAATGAGCTGCCCGGCCCGGGTCAGGTTGAGCCCGTTCAGGTGGGCCAGGTAGCCGTCGGATTCGTCGGTGACCGAATACCTCGCCAGGATCCGCGAGTCCGGGCCAAGGTCCGGCAGGAAGGCGGCGAACCATTCGGCAAACACCTCGGGAGCGAGCACCCGGGCCATGAGGTCGGCTTCGCTCAGCCCCGCGGAGAGGAAGTCCTGCCCGCTCATTTCCCACCCGCCGGGCCAGCCGGCGTCGTGCTTGAACCAGCGCAGCGCAGTCTGCTCGCACACACCGGCCGCCTCTTCACGGCCCAGGGCGCGGAAGGCGTCGAGCAGGAGGCCCAGGCCAAAGGCCGCGTTGGTGTGCAGGCCGTGGCGCACGGGGAATTCCGCCTTCTCCGCCCAACCCGCCACGAGCCCGGCCACGATGTCCACCAGCGGATCGAGGGCGGCGCCCCACGCCTTGACCTGCGGATCGGTGGATGCGGCCGCCGTCGCGGCGAGGCGCACCAGCCACGCCCAGCCGTAGGGGCGCTCCCAACTGGGGTTGTTCAGCAGGTACGCGCCCTCAACGGCCAGGTTTTCCGGCGTCAGGTTCGCAGCAAGGGCCGTGCGCAGCTGGGCGTCCAGGCCGGCGTCGAGCCCGTGGCCCAGCAGCGTCACGCCCAGCCAGCTCATGTGGACGCAGG
>Ga0134128_10002196_pt1 | contig 24306 bp, 19 predicted proteins | sample KB31754_FD_96462 | JGI IMG/M metagenome (GOLD analysis project Ga0134128, IMG submission 96462) | Terrestrial soil microbial communities with excess Nitrogen fertilizer from Kellogg Biological Station, Michigan, USA - KB3-175-4 | ecosystem: Environmental > Terrestrial > Soil > Unclassified ...
ATCTTGGAACCACGCTGCCGACCCTCGGATTTTTCGTTCAACTTTAATCCTGCTTTAACAATCGAGCCGTATAGTGGCCGTCATCTGTGACCGGGGCTTCGAGCCCCAGAATCAGGAGACCGCCGATGGCGACCGCACCTACACTACCTCCTCCTGCTTCAGCCAAGCTGAAACCCGTAGCGGCGCCGGCGCTCGATGCCAAGCTGGGCAAAGGTCCGGGGAAAATCGGAGTTCTGGCCTTCGCAGTAGTGTTGATTATCGGCGTCATCTATGCGGGCTCCAGCCTGGCGTCGGACCTGTCGGGCGTCCACAACGCTTCGTTCCTGCCGTATCTTCTGCTCGGCCTTGCGCTGCTGGTGGCGCTCGGATTCGAGTTTGTCAACGGATTTCACGACACGGCCAACGCCGTCGCTACCGTGATCTACACTCATTCTCTGGAACCGCACATCGCGGTGGTGTGGTCTGGACTGTGGAATTTTCTGGGAGTCGTGACTTCTTCAGGATTGGTGGCATTCGGCATCATTTCGCTGTTGCCCGTCGAACTCATTCTCCAAGTCGGAAGTAAAGCCGGGTTCGCCATGGTCTTCGCGCTCCTGGTCGCCGCCATTATCTGGAACCTCAGCACATGGTATTTCGGATTGCCTGCCTCCAGTTCCCACACTTTGATCGGTTCGATCATTGGCGTCGGTATCGCCAATCAGCTTATGTCCGCTAGGACTGGTACCAGCGGCGTGGACTGGGCCCAGGCGTTGAACATCGGAAAATCGCTTTTGCTTTCTCCGCTGGTGGGTTTCGCGGCCGCCTTCTTGCTGCTTTCGTTGATGAAAGCGGTAGTCAAGAACAGAAAGCTCTACGAGGCGCCGGAAGGCACGCAACCGCCGCCGTTCTGGATCCGCGCGCTCTTGCTGCTGACGTGCACGGGCGTGAGCTTCGCCCACGGATCGAACGATGGGCAAAAAGGTATGGGCCTGATCATGCTCATCCTGATCGGAACCGTTCCTACCGCTTACGCGCTGAACCATGCGGTTACCAAGAAACAGTCTCAGGACTTCGTCGCGGTTTCCGAACAGGCCGGCAACACCTTGAACAAGTATGTGAGCCCGAACGCCGTTATCGCCGATGCGCGTGACGAAGTTACTACCTACGTCCGCACCAAGGAATTCACGCCCAACACCATGCTGGCCCTGCGCCAGTTGGTGAGCGATATCGGCAACGAAACTGTTTTGTTTGGAGAGCTGAGCAAAGTGCCCAACGACCGCGTCCGCAACTTTCGCAATGACATGTACCTGGTCAGCGAGGCTCTCCGCCTGATGCAGAAGACCCACCGGCCGGAAATCGCCGCCAGCGATTGGCAGATCCTGGGCAACTACAAGAAGCACATTGACAACGCGACCAAGTTCATTCCTCTCTGGGTGAAAGTCGCAGTCGCCATGGCCCTGGGGCTCGGGACGATGGTGGGTTGGAAGCGTATCGTCGTTACCGTCGGAGAAAAGATTGGCAAAGATCATCTGACCTACGGACAAGGCGCGGCCGCGGAAATTACAGCGATGGTGACCATCGGCGCCGCCGATTGGTTCGGCCTGCCGGTAAGCACGACTCACGTGCTTTCATCCGGGATTGCCGGCACGATGGCGGCGAATCACACCGGGCTGCAATGGGGGACGGTACGCAATCTCCTCATGGCCTGGGTGCTGACCCTGCCGGCCTCGATGGTTCTCGCTGGCTTTCTGTTCTGGAGATTCCGAAATATCTTCTAGGGCGGAGCCCAGAAGCTGGCGCTTGAGAAACTTGTCTCGTGCGGGAGCGGGGCAGGCCGGTGGCTCGAACATTAGCCCTCGAGCTTGAAAACTCTCTCCATGCGCAGCCATTTCTCGCCGGGCTTGGCTTGGGGCAGCGATTGCTGGAATTTCCACATCAGATTCTCCCACTCCTGAACTTTCTGATTTTTCCCATCGGCCTGGGCCTTGGCTTCGAAAGAGAAGCGATCGTTTACTTCCATGATCATGAACATGCGGGTGCCGAGGAGGTAGATTTCCAGGTCCTCGATGCCAGAGTCTTTTATGCTTTTGGTAATCTCCGGCCAGATTTTCTGGTGATAGCGCTTGTACTCCGCGATCAGCGCGGGATCGTTTTTCAGGTCCAGGGTGAGGCAGAATCGTCGGTTCATTTCACTCCCATCTCGCTTGCGGATTGAGTTCTAATGCGCTGCGCTGCCAGAATGCGGAAAACGTAAGCATACTTGTCGGGAGCTTGCGCTGGAAGTTGCAGGTGCAAACCGTCAGCCTCCTGGCGCGACTGGATTTTGGCATCCGATCTTAGCAGGGGCACGGACTCAACCTTCTGGCTGCCTAGCGTCGAGGCCAAAGCTTGTATGACCACCTCGCCGGTTGCAGAGAACGGGAGCGCTGCGAAAACTCCGAGTGCGAGCGCGCTCGTTAGAAATCTGCGTATCGGGGAGACATGGGATGTTCTTTCCTAATCTTCTTCGGAAGATATTGCGCAGGATGGCAGCATCATAGCTATCACTTCCGAGCGGTCGGCCAACCCGGCGCTAGTCAGGATTTTCGACCAATATGATTGCGATTCCCGGGGCTCGTACTAGTAGGTTGCGCGGCCGCCGCTCAGGTCAAATACGGCTCCCGTAGTAAAGGAATTTTCTTCCGATACCAGCCAGGCCACCATGGCTGCGATCTCATCGGGTTCGAGAAAACGACCACGCGGAATCTTGGACAGCATGTAAACGAGATGTTCCTGCGACATCTGATCAAAGATTCGCGTGCGCGCTGCCGCCGGTGTAATACAGTTGACCGCAATGTTACGATCCGCCAGCTCTTTCCCTAATGACTTGGTCAGCGCGATAACGCCCGCTTTCGCAGCGCTGTAGGCGGAGGCGTTTGGATTTCCTTCCTTGCCTGCGATCGATGAAACGTTGACGATCCGCCCATACTTTTGCTGGAGCATGAAGGGTACGATGGCACGGCAGCATAAATACACTCCGTTCAAATCCACGTCGATAATCTGCTTCCACGTCTCCACCGGATATTCCCAGGCCTTCAGATTGGGGCCGGAGATTCCCGCATTGGCCACCAGGATGTCGATCTTCCCGAACTTTTCTGCCGTCGAGGCCGCGGCGCGAGTAACGGCCTCGGCATCGGTGACGTCTCCGATTACGGCATCCACGGTGCCGAGGCCGCCAAGTTCTTTCAGGGTGGCGGCGAGGAGGTCTCGATCGCGGTCCCACAGAGTGACAGAGGCCCCCGACGCCAGAAAACGCCGGGTGATGGACAAGCCAATCCCCTGCGCGGCGCCGGTTACGATTGCGTGACGGCCAGTGAGATCTATCTTGTTCATGGGTTGTTGCCGAGGCGCGTCCTGGAAGGCCTGCGACAAATCTCAACCAGAGAGGGTACACGTGGGACAGATGACCGCGCCAGTTTCTCAAAATGCCACCAAATACAAAACGTCCCATGACCTGGTTAGGTCATGGGACGTATGTCGAACAGCCCTCCCCCGAAGTCTGCTCAATTTCAAGATAAGGGTTGCAGAGAGGACGTGTGAATGGCCCATTCGGGCTACTGTGGAAATCTTGAGTCGAAGGACTTTGCAGAGGGGTTGTCACAGGGTGGCGCAGGCCCTCAGGCCTGCTTACAACTGCTGCTGCGGGCTGGGCTTTGACCCTGGAGGTACCTCAGCGGCCGAAGCCGCCCGAACAGCGTCCTTCATAATGCAGCGCTTAAAAGCGCTGCTCTACCCCGAAGTCGCTGGCGGGAAGACTTGCATTGACGGTCCGAACGATAAGCGAGATACACTGCTTAAGGGGGAACGCGTGACTGATCGGGCAGGCAAGGACCCATGCCAGGCTGGCGCCGGCCTCTTATGAACGAGGAAAAGCAGAGTGGTATCAAGTGGATGGACCTGCTCTGGCTGGTTTTCTTGCTGGGTCTGGCGGTGCTGCCGCCGGTGCAGGAACGACACAAGCAACTAGCGCTGCTGGCCATTGGGATCGTGCAGTTGGCGGAGGGCCGATTCATCGCGAACTGGCCCCGATTCGGGCCATCCGCGGTGGTGCTGATCAAGATTGTGCTGGCCACGCTGCTGATAAACCACACGGGCGAACTGGGGATTAACAGCAGCTACTATCCAATTTATTACGTTCCCATCGTGACTGCGGCGATCCACTTCGGGTCCTGGGGCACCTTGCTTTGGACCTCGCTGGCCTCGGCGGCCTACTGCGCATATCTGTATCCCGCGCTGCAGGAATATACGCTTACTGCCACAGGCGCTGCCGAGCTCGCCATCCGGATCATGTTCTTCTTCATGGCGGCCATCGTGGTGAACCGCTTTACCATCGAAAATCGGCGCAAGACCACGCAATACCAGCAGGTCGCGGAAGAGTTGACGGAAGTCAATCGCCAGTTGGAGCGGGCCCAGGCCGATGCCCGGCGCTCCGAGCGGCTGGCGGCCCTGGGGCAGCTTTCGGCAGGCTTGGCACATGAGATTCGCAATCCTCTGGGCGTGATCAAGGGATCGGCAGAGACGCTCAATCGAAAACTGGAAAACTCGAATCCTCTGGCCAGCGAGTTGGCGGGGTACATATCGAGCGAAGTGAACCGCGCGAGCGCGCTGGTCACCCGATTTCTCGATTTTGCCCGGCCGCTGCGTACCGAAACACGACCGCTGCAAGTGACGGAATTGATTGATCAGGCCCTGAAATCCGTGGCGGCACAGTGGAAAGGCGGACCGCTTGTCGTGGAGCGGGCTTATCAAAAGGATCTACCGCTGGTGCCGCTCGACGAGAATCTTTGTGAGCAAGTATTTTTAAATCTGGTTCAGAATGCGTACGAAGCCATGGGGAGCGAGGGCGGGACTTTTCGCGTCGAAGCTTCCAGCGCGCGTTCGAACGGGCGCGAGGGAGTTCAGGTACGGCTGAAAGATACCGGACCCGGTGTCGCGGCGGAAATGCGGGAGCAGATTTTCAATCCTTTTGTGACTACCAAGAAAACCGGAGTCGGGCTGGGGCTTTCGATCGTTTCAAAGATTGTGGATGAGCATCACGGTAGCATCCGTCTGGAGAATACCGACACAAGAGGGGCCAGCTTCGTGATCTTCTTTCCAGCAGAAGAAAGAGCCCGCCAGAGAGCGGGAAGCGCATGACCACGTCGAAGGCGACCATTCTGATCGTCGAGGACGAAGCGAAAATGCGCCGTCTCCTGGAGCTCGATCTGGGAGATGACGGTTTCCAAACCTTCTCCGCGGCGGATGCGGAGACCGGGTTGAAGCTGCTGCAGAATGGGTCCGTCGATCTGGTGATTACCGATCTCAAGTTGCCGGGCATGGATGGACTGGACTTTTTGCAGACGGTGAAACGCTTTCAGGCCGCCATGCCTGTCGTTGTCATGACCGCGTTCGGTACCGTGGAAACTGCAGTCGAAGCCATGAAGGCGGGCGCCAGCGACTATGTGCTGAAACCTTTCTCTCTCGACGAAATGCGCATGGTGGTGCACAAGGAGTTGGACGTGCAGCGCCTGCGGGTGGAGAACCGTTCGCTGCGCGAAGCGTTGCAGCAGCGCTATCAGCATCCTAACCTGGTAGCGCGCAGCGCGAAGATGCAGGACGTCCTGGCCACGGTGGAGCGCGTCGCGCCGACCAATTCGACGGTGCTGCTGGGCGGGGAAAGCGGTGTGGGCAAGGATCTGGTGGCCCGTGCCATCCATGAGAAATCACGGCGGGCTTCCGGGCCGTTCATCAAGATCAACAGCGCCGCGATTCCGGAGAATTTACTCGAGAGCGAATTGTTTGGTTACGAGAAGGGTGCGTTCACAGGCGCGACCGGTAGCAAGCCGGGGAAGTTTGAACTGGCCGACAAAGGGACGCTCTTCCTCGATGAAATCGGCGACGTGCCGCCGGCGACGCAGGTGAAGCTGCTGCGGGTTCTGCAGGAGCGCGAATTCGAACGGCTGGGCGGCACGAAGACCATCAAGGTTGATGTGCGCCTGGTGGCGGCCACCAATCGCGACTTACGGGCCGCGCTCGAGGATGGCACGTTCCGCGAAGACCTTTACTATCGGCTGAACGTTGTGCCCATCGATATTTCTCCCCTGCGGGAGCACAAAGAAGATATCCCCGAACTGGTAAATCTTTTCCTCTCGCGCTTCGCCCAGGATTCCGGCAAGAAAATTACCGGAGTTTCACCGCAGGCTTTGAAGCTCCTGATGGACCATTACTGGCCCGGAAATGTTCGTGAACTGCAAAATATTATGGAACGGGCATCGGCTTTGGCTGCGGGTCCCTTGCTCGAAGCCAGCGACATTCAGATTGATACGCGAGCCGGCAAGACGGCTGATTTCCCCGCCAGTTTTCTTCCCGAAAGCATGACACTCGAACAGTGGGAGGATGAGATGATCCGGGAGGCTCTGCGTCGCGCTCACGGAAACAAGAGCCAGGCCGCACGCATTCTGGGACTATCGCGCAATGCGCTGCGCTATCGGCTGTCGAAGATCGGCATCGGCGACGACCCAGAAAAAGAGGAATAGTTGCTGGCGCGCGCGCGGGGCTTGAAGGATTCATCGGTTGGGGCAAGGCGTTGGCAGCACCGTGGAAAGCCCGGCGTTTTAAGCGCCGCGCTTCCACCGTGCTGCCAGCACCTTAATCCCTGTCCCGGGCCTAATTCCGGCCCGGGAATCGGAAACCGGTGGCCGAAAACCACCACTTCCGGTTGAACCCGGCCAGGCGGATTCGGAGGGCCCGCTCAACCCACCTCTCCGCCTTACCTAATCCAATGAAAATAAGAGGCTTATTCCACGCCATATCGGCGACGTTTGGCACGGCACCTGCATTGTCCAATGTGCGCGAGTCTCTTTATCGCGCGAGGTGGGCCATGAAATACAGATTTGCATTCATTATCGGAACACTGATTCTAGGCGCGAGTGTAATGGCGGGCGCCCAGGTGTCAGAAGAGATCCCAGGGCTGGAACAGGGACCCGGACAAGCCCAGGGACCAGCACAGCCACAAGGACAGGAGCAGGTTCAAGCCGAGCCTTCATCCAGCGTAGCCCGCATCAGCTTGATGCACGGAGATGTTTCTACCCAGCGCGGGGACTCCGGAGATTGGGCGACGGCGGCGGTCAACCAGCCGATGGTGAGCAGCGACAAGATTTCTACCGGCGCCAACTCCCGGGCTGAAGTGCAGCTTGACTCCGCGAACATTCTGCGGCTTGGCGACAGCACGCTGGCCAGCATCGCAGGCCTCACGCGCAATCAGATCCAGGTACAACTCGAGCGCGGATTGATTGACTACTCGGTTTTCAAAGGGACGGAAGGTGAAGTTGAAATTGACACCGCGAACGCCGCGATTCGACCGGCACAGAACGCCGGAATTTATCGGATCCAAATCAATGCCGAAGGCGACACTCTGGTCATTGTCCGCAAGGGATCGGCTGAAATTGCGACGCCGCAGGGCAGTACCCAGGTGGAGAAGGGCCAGATGGCGATCGTGCGGGGCACTGGCGACAACACTCAGTACAAGTTGGCGGAAGCGCCGTCCAATGACAGCTGGGATTCGTGGAACAACGAACGAAACCGGTTGATCTATGACGCGCAGTCCTGGGGGAAGACCAACCGCTACTACACCGGTTCAGAAGATCTTGATACTTACGGACGCTGGGTGACGGTGCCGGATTACGGTCCGGTGTGGACGCCGGCAGTGGGACCGGGTTGGGCGCCTTATCGCAGCGGACGCTGGGTTTGGGAGCCGGGTTGGGGCTGGACGTGGGTTTCGTATGAACCCTGGGGTTGGGCTCCTTATCACTACGGGCGCTGGTTTGTTTACAACAGTTCGTGGGTGTGGTGGCCCGGTCCGGCCTACGGATATCCGCGGTATCGGCCGGTGTGGGCTCCCGCGTATGTTTCCTTCTTTGGTTTCGGCGGCGGCGTCGGCGTCGGATTCGGATTTGGTTCCGTTGGCTGGTTGCCGATTGGGCCGTGTGACAGATTCTATCCGTGGTATGGGCGTTACGGCTCCCGCTACAACGTCGTGAACGTCACCAACGTCAACATCTACAACGGCCGGGGGCGGGGATTTGGAGGCGTTGCGCCGCTGCGTGCGGGTGGTGCATATTCCAACTTGCGCCTGGCTGCGATGAACGACAGGGTGCGAGGCGGTATCTCGACCGTTCCGACCGGCCAGTTCGGTACAGGACGTTCCACTCCTGTCGGAGTCAACGGCGAAACCTTCCGCAGCGGACATATGATCGCGGGAAACCTTCCCGTGGTTCCGACGCGGTCGGCGTTGTCGGTAACTAACCGGCCGGCGGCGGCGTCCACGTTGCCGCGTGGAGGCGTGCAACAGCGCTTCTTCTCGCAAACACGGCCGGCAGCTGCGCCGCAGTCGTTCGACCGGCAGGTCACGCAGATGCGGCAGTCGCTGCAGCGCAACGGTGCGGGAGCGGGCCAGTCATTCTCAAGAGGAGAGAATATCAACCAGAATTCCGTCGCCCGCCCCACGCCAGGAGTTCGTACTCCGTCCAGCGGCGGGCTTAACAACGGTTCGGCTGCGCAACAGGCTGAGCGGACGGGAAGGCCTTCGACTTCCAACGATTCAGGATGGCGACGGTTTTCCGATACGAATTCGGCACAGCGCAATGGCGGGATGAATCGTCCTTCAGGCATGTCGCCGGCGGGGACGTCCAATAATGTTCCGCGGCCGGGGAACTCGGCTGGAGCGGGCGCTTCGACCAACAACGAGAGCTGGCGGCACTTCGCGCCACGGTCCGGCGGGAACATCCAGAGCTCTCCTGACCGGGTGAACAACGGAGGCGGCATGTATGGCGGACGCGGTTCGGGGCCAGAGTTCCAGCGCAACCAGATGTCGCGTCCCCAGATGGAACCGGCGGGCGGTGGTCGCAGCATGGTCCAGGACTCGCCGCGCGGATATTCGCGGCCGCCGTTAGAAATGAGGCAGCCGATTGTGACGCCGCGATCCTCTGAAGTGCGGGGAAGCGCGCCACGAGAGTCGTCTCCATCACGAAGTGGCGGTGGCGGCGGAGGCGGAGGCGGGAACCGGGGCGGATCGGGCGGTGGCGGTGGCGGCGGAGGCGGAGGCGGGAACCGGGGCGGATCGGGCGGTGGCGGCAGCCACGGTGGCGGAGGTCCGCACGGCGGGTCTGGCCGGCGCTAGTGCGTCCTCTCAACTCGGGTGATGAAACGGCATCCCGCAGGGGATGCCGTTGTTTTGTTTGTCCTAACGACAAGAGCTGTCATGCTGAGCGCAGCCTTCTGTCCCGCGTAGCGGGATGGATCACTGCGAAAGGCCCCCCTGCATTCCCCGCCAGGTTTTATTCGTGTTTGCTCGCGACAATCATGAACAGAGCCAGGCGGGTTGTATTCCGACCGCCGCACAAATGCAAGGGTCCTTCGCCGGGAGCCTTCGCTACGCGAAGGGCTCCGCTTCCTGAGGATCACAGCGCCTGGGTTTAAACTGGTTTCCGTGCCGCCAGAGAATCGCGATATCGGGCAGAAAACTAAGCAGACGAAATCTGGAAAGAAAAGCGGTTTTCTGGCGCACCACTCGCTGAGTGTTGCGTGTGTCGGCGTCCTGATACTTTGGATCGTTCTCTACACCGTCTCCGATCCCAAGACCCATTGGGGCTCATTTTTCGGAAATGCTATTGCCGACTGGTCGGGCGTGGTGGTCACCGTGCTGGCCACCAAGTATCTTTATGAGCTCGGCTCTGCGGAAAGTCGGAAACCGCCGCTGAATTTACGCGGGCCTTTTTGGGAGACCATCACTGATCACTCGCTGACGCTGTTTCTGCTCGCCACCGGCGTCTGCTGGGTCGTCGTCTATAAACACGCCGACCCAGACTCGAAGTGGGGGCAAGTGGCCGGAAACATCGTCTCCGAATGGACCCAGATCCTTGCGCTTGTAGTTCTGACCAAGCGCCTGATTGAGACTCACTCCAAGGAAAGCAAGAAATAACCTCGCCTGCTAGACTCTGCCTGTGAGCGCCAGAATCACCACGATCAGCAGAATCAATCCCAGGCCGCCGCTCGGGTAGTACCCCCAACTGCCGCTGTAGGGCCAGGTCGGAAGCGCGCCCAGCAGGAGAAGCACTAGAACTATGATCAAAATCGTTCCCATGGAAGTCCTCCTTGTATTTTTCAAATCAAATGCTGGACAAGGCTAATGGCGTGGCAATTTCTCAACAATCAGGGCAAGCCTGTAGTCGCCGGGGGAAACTCCATGTAGGCAAAAGTTTGCCCGATCAGCGGCTCCGCTTGACAGGATGACAGCTACTGGTGAATTCTCGCGGCCCAACCACCGCCGGGTGCGAGGGATATTTTCAGCTTGCTGTCCCGCGTGATCTTGGTTTTCGTTTTCTTGTAGTCGCTGGCCACGCGGTCGGCATTAACCCCGTCCTGGTACGCTTCCAGCCAGAAGGTTCCCGCGGGCAGGAACGAGAAGTCCACTTGCAGATCGCGTGCGGTCCAGTTGGTCATGGCGCCAACGTACCAGTCTTTGCCGCTTTTTCGCGCGACCAGGGCGTACTCGGCGATGCGCGCGTCGAGCACTTTTGTGTCGTCCCAGACCGAGGGGACGGGCGCCAGGAACTCCATCATCTCGGGCTCGCGCAAATAGTTGGACGGGCTGTCGGACAACATTTGCAGCGGGCTTTCAAACACCACGTACATTCCCAACTGGTGGCAGCGCGTGCCCAGGCTCATGGGGCGATCGAAGATGGGAGCGAAGTCCTTCTTCGTTGCGTTCAACATGGCGCCGGGAGTGAAGTCCATCGGCCCCAGAAACATGCGGGTGAAGGGCAGGGTGAGATTGTGCTGCGGTTCGGTTTCAGCGCTCCACTTGCTCCATTCCAGGCCACGAACGCCTTCGCCACTGATCATGTTGGGCCAGGTCCGGGTCATGGTGATCTGACTTTGCCCGCCGTGAAAATCCACCAGCATGTGGCGCTTGGCGGCTTCGCGCGAGGTCTTGTAATAAAAGTTGATCAGCTTCTGATCGTCGCGCTGCATGAAATCAATCTTGAGGCCCTTGACGCCCCATTTTGTGAACTCATCAAATGCCGGGTCGAACTGGTCGTCTAGTGTCTTCCAGACCATCCATAAGATGATGCCGACGTTTTTCTGTTTGGCGTATGCTGTCAGCTCCTCCATGTTGACTTCGGGGACGACTTCGAGCACGTTGCCGAGCTTGTACCAGCCCTCATCGAGGATGATGTACTGCAGGCCGTACTTGGCTGCGAAATCCACGAAGTACTTGTAGGCCTCGGTGTTGACTCCGGACTTGAAATTCACGCCATCAACGTTGAGCGCGTTCCACCAGTCCCATGCCACTTTGCCGGGCTTGATCCAGGACGTGTCCTCAACCTGCGACGGCTTGGCCAACAGCCAGACCAGTTGATTGGTGATGAGGTCGCCGTCTCTTTCGGCGATCCCCAATAAACGCCAGGGATAACTTCGAGTGCCGCGGGTCACCGCGATGTAGTCGGCACCCTGGGTGACTTTGAAGTCACGGTCTTTCTCCAGCGTTTCCTTGAGCGGATACGGAGGGAAGGTCGCCGCCAATCCGTTGCCGCTGGTGCCGTGCAGCCAGAGCCCGGGATAGTCTTCAATGTCCGATTCTGCAATCGCAACTTTCACGCCGTTCGCGGCTTCGACGACCGCCGGCAGACTGGCAATGGCGGTGGGCGCGATCGACTTCAAATTCACGGGCAGGTAATGGCGTTCGTTGTGCGAGAAGAAACTCTCTTCCTGAGGGTAGTAAACGCGGTAATCGTCGGGAAAGTTGAAGCTGGATTCCTCGCTGTAAACTTTCACTTCGGCTTGCGCCAGCGACGTTTCCAGACGGTAAGCCACGCCCTCGTTGTAGGCGCGGAAGATGACCGCATAGTTGCCGTCCAGAGTCAGGCGCATTTCGTTGTAGTTCTCGCGAACCTTGGCAAATTTCTGACGTACCGGAGGCACGAGAGTGCCGTCGTAGCTGCGTTCCTTTGTCGCCTTGACCTTGGGTTGCAAGCCCAGGGTGTTGTGATCAATATCAATGGATAACGTGGAATTCTGCAGCAGCACGGTCCCCTTGAAAAGAACGTCGTAGCTGAAGCGGTCGCTGGTCCGGATCCTCACTTCGATTCGCTTGTCGGGAGAAAGCAGACTGTAGCTGGCTTGTGCGAAGGCGGTCCCGGCGAGGCTTAGCAGCAGGACCAGGATGAAAGCTGGATTCTTGCACGAAAATCTCATCGAACGTTCTCCTCTTGGAGTGCGGCGACTGGGGCAAGGCGGCGCGGCCCGCCTCTAAATGTAAACGTTTCCAAATTGCGCCCACCAAGTTAACACAAAACTGAAATTGCATGCTCCATGAACTCGAGATTCGCGCGCCCGCCGAGTGCGGCACGAATGTCATAATGGTGGCCGGAGGATACGAAGCTGAGCCTCGACTATGCCGCTATGCTCGCCGTCGCGCTCGCTGAAGCCCGTAAGGGATTGGCGGAAGGTGGTATTCCCATCGGCGCGGCAATTTTCGACGCGCACGGCCAACTTGTTGGTTCGGGCCACAATCGCCGGGTGCAGCACGGAGATCCCTCCATGCACGGCGAGACCGACGCCTTCCGCAACGCCGGGCGGCAGCGCAGTTATCGCAAACTCATCATGGTTACGACGCTGGCGCCGTGCTGGTATTGCAGCGGCCTGGTGCGGCAGTTCGGTTTCGGCATGCTGGTGGTGGGCGAGAGCCGCAATTTTCAGGGTGGGATCGAATGGCTCCGCTCGCTCGGCGTGAACCTGGTTGATCTCGCTTCCGAGGAGTGCGTTTCGCTGCTGGCCGAATACATCCGGGCGAATCCCGAAGTGTGGAATGAGGATATCGGGGAAGAGTAGTTTGCGAGAACCATGAACCTCGTAAAAGCCAGCCTGGGTGTTGCGATGTTCATGGTGGTCTTTGGAACCGCGGCGGCGCCTCAGGAGCCCACTTTCAATGCACAATCCAACGTAGTGTTGGTGCCCACTCTGGTGCGAGACGCAAACGGCAACGTGGTATACGGGCTGCAAGCGACGGATTTCGTGATCGAAGACGATGGCGTCGAGCAGAAACCTTACCTGGATGAAGCGGCTGAGGCCGAACCGGTCTCGCTGATGATCGCGGTCCAATGTGGCCGCCGGGCACGGCGTGAGTTTGATCGCATGCGCGGTCTGCCTTCCATGCTGGAGCCGGTGCTGAGCCAGCCCGACACTGAAACTGCCCTGGTTTTCTTCGACAGCAAACTGAATCTGGTGCGCGATTTCACCCACAATTCAGACCTCATTGAGGCCGATCTCAAGAGCCTGGAGCCAGGCGATAATGGCGCCGCGATTCTCGACGCTGTCGCGTACTCGGTAAAATTGCTCAACCAGCAACCGGAAGGGCGCCAGCGCGTGCTGCTGCTGATCAGCGAAACCCGCGATCATGGCAGTCACTTTGCGAAGCTCGATGACGTGGTCAAGTTGATTGGAGCGGCCAACGTCGCGATTTATGCGCTTCCGTTTTCTCCCTCGCTCTCACAGGTGCTCGATACCGAACGGGGCAGCAATCGGGACGAGACTGGCTGGGGCGCAACACCCGATATACAAGGTGCTCTTCTGATGGCGCTGGCGGCGATGAAAAAGAACGTGCCCGAGGCGATTGCGTCGATGAGCGGCGGCGAGTATGAACTGTTCGCCTCGCGCAAGAGCTTTGAGACCAAGATGAATAGCTTTGCCAATCACGTGCACAATCGCTATCTGTTGAGTTTCGAGCCCAAGGGCCCTCATCCCGGGCTGCATCAGATTCGGGTGCGGTGGAAAGACCCGGCGCGGCGGGAGACGGTGCTCTTCCGAAGCAACTATTGGGCCGATGGGGTTCAGCCGTGAACACCGGGCCGGCATTGCGTCAGCGGAGCTTCCGTGTGTGACGCTTAGCGCCACCGAGTTCAAGTTCCTCCGGCCGGTAATGAAATGCCCCCACTTGTCCCTCCCAAGACGGAGTGACGAAGATGGGACACCACGATGTGGGGTCTTCCATGAAGCTTGATAGAAGCCGACTCACCAGCTTACCTAAAGTGCTTTTGCACGAACATCTGGACGGCGTGCTGCGGCCGCAAACCGTCATTGAGCTGGCCAAGGAGACAAAATACACCGATCTTCCCACCAGCGATCCGGGGGCGCTGTCCCAGTGGTTTCATCAGGGCGCGAACAAGGGAAGTCTCGCCAAGTACCTGGAAGGATTTGCGCACACCATCGCCGTCATGCAGACCGAAGACGCGCTGGAGCGGGTCGCGTACGAGCAGGCCGAAGATTTGAGCCACGATGGCGTGGTCTATTTTGAAACGCGCTTCGCGCCAGTCTTTCACACCCGCAACGGATTGACGCATCAGCATGTAGTGTCGGCGGTCTTAAAGGGGCTGGAACGTGGTCGAAAGGATTTTGGAACGGTTTCAGGATTGATCATTTGCGCCATGCGCAACATGGACGTATCGCTTGAGATGGCGGAACTGGCCGTGGATTTTCGCGAGCGCGGCGTGGTCGGCTTCGACTTGGCGGGCGAGGAAGGCGGATATCCGCCCAAGAAGCATGTGGATGCCTTTCATTACATTCAACGCCAGAATTTCAACATCACGATCCACGCTGGGGAAGGCTACGGCAAGGAATCCATCTGGCAGGCCATTCAGTATTGCGGAGCGCATCGCATCGGACATGGAACCCGGCTGATTGATGACATCGCGGTCTCGGATGGCAAGGTGGTGAAGTTGGGCGACTTGGCGCAGTACGTCCTCGACAAACGAATTCCGCTGGAGATTTGTCTGATCAGCAACGTTCACACGGGCGCGACGCCCAGTCTGGCGGAGCATCCCTTCAAGATTCTTTACCAGGAGAAATTTCGCGTCACCCTCAACACCGACAACCGGCTGATGAGCGATACCACGATGACCCGGGAGTTCGAAGCTGCTGCGGAAACCTTTGGGCTGTCGCTCAATGACTTCGAGAAAATTACCATCAATGCGATGAAGAGCGCGTTCCTGCCCTACCGCCAGCGCTGCGACCTAATCTATTCGGTGATCAAACCTGGATATGCCAGGATTCGCGAGTCTTTAATTGGAAAGGGCAAGACTTAGGCTCGGGATTACTCCCGCGTTATCCTGAGCGGAGTAGCCGCTTGCGCACGCGAAGCAGCTACGCGGTCGAAGGACCCTAGCGGCTTCACGCTCTCGCCGCAGAATCTCATCGAATCCACGCCTTGCATTTCGAATCGACCGTCAAGCTACTGATCCTTCGACTCCGCCCATCCATTCGTAACCGAATGGACTGACTGCGGTCAGGATAACAGGTTTAGTTTTTCCGCGAACCTGGGAAATCATACGGTTCCGAAGGCGAACTACACCGCAAGCTTTCTTCCGTGCCAGGCGAGCAGAAGGGCTGACCCAATCATCATCAGGCCGCCGCAAAGGCCGATCCATATGCCGACTGCGCCCCATCCTAATTTGAAGCATAGGAGATAGCCGACTGGCAATCCGATGAGCCAGTAGGCGACGAAGTTGGCCAGCATGGGCGTTCTGGTGTCGCCCGAACCGCGGAGCGCGCCGGTCGCGACCGTCTGCAAGCCGTCGAACAACTGAAAGGCGGCAGCGACCAACAGCAGCCGGGCGCCGGTCCGAATGACAACCGGGTCGGGAGAGAACAAGCGGGCAATCCAGGTGGGAAACGAAACGAACAACAGTCCGGAGCAGGCCATGAATCCGACTCCGAGGATAATGGCGGACCACCCCGCGCGCCGTGCTCCCTCCGGGTCCTTTCTTCCTAATTGTTGGCCCACTCGAACTGCGGCGGCGGAACTGATGCCCAGCGGCACCATAAAGCTTAATGCGGCACAGTTCAACGCGATCTCGTGACCAGAAAGTGGCACGGGTCCAAGCCTGGCGATCAGCGCGGTGGCCGCTGCGAACGCTCCGATCTCCAGAACGATCTGCGTGGCCGCGGGCGCTCCCAGCCTCAGCAAAGCAGCGACCCGGCGTAGATCAATGCGGACTGCACCTCCCCACCTAGGCAGCGAGCGTTTCGACTCCACCCAGAGCAAAGTGACGACGAGCACGCCCGCCATGTAGATGCGGGCAAAACAAGTCGCCCAGCCCGAACCAGTTATGCCCATGGCGGAAAGGCCGAGGTGTCCGTAAATCAATGCCCAATCACCGATCAGGTTCACGATGTTGGCGGAAATAAGAGCGAACATGATCGGGAACACCACGTTCTCCGCTTGCAGATAACGGCGAAGGGCAAAGTATGTGAGCAGCGGCAATGTGCCCCAGTTGAGCGCGCGCAAAAACGGACGCATCGGATCGACCAACTCCGGGCTGATTCCAAAGCGTTGCATCAGCGGAGGCCAGAACGACGCGATGAGCATCAGAACCGGAGTCAGCGCGAACGCGAGAAATAGTCCGTTGACCAGCGACAGTCGTGCGTCGTTTAGATCTTTGCGGCCGTAGGCTTGGGCGACGAAGGTATCGAGTCCGAGCAGCAGGCCGCCGCCGAAGATTGCGATGCTGTGGTAAAGGCTCTGACCCAGGCCGGTGGCGCCGATGGCGATTGCGCTGTCGGGCAAGCGCCCCACCATGACCGTGTCCACAATGCCCATGCTCATCCAGCCGACCTCGGCGATGATCAGGGGCAGGGCGAGGCGCAGCGTCAGGCGGAAATCTGCGCGCAGTGGGATGTGTGAGGCCGCTTGGGATTCGACCGGCATCGGTTACCTTTGACTATATCAACTGGAATGGAGGACGGGTGTGTGGTCGCGGGCGACTCGCCCGCGGCTTTTAACTTTGAATCGAGGCTTTCGCGGGTGATCGCCCACGGCCACCTGCCCGCCACTAGGCAAATAGCTGTCGCGCTGTGTCGCAAATGGCCAGCACTGCCGGGTGCTTCAGTCTCCTTTCGACGGATATCGCGTAGAAACGGTTGCGGACATCTTCAGTCCGACCAATCCGCTGCAGGCTGCCCTGCTGCTCAATCTGCTTTTCGAACACTGAAGGAATGGGGAACACTCCGATGCCGGCCTGTCCAAAGGCCCGGAGCAGGGCGTGGTCCTGAAACTCTCCGGCAATCTGGGGATGAATTCCCAGAGCGTCGAACCAGTAGTGCAAGTTTCTCCGTACTTCGGTGTTCTCAGTGGGTAGAAGCATGGGCGCGCCGTCCAGCGAGCGTGGGAATTTATTCTTGAGATTCTTCGCAAGCTTCGCGGTGGCCACAAAAGTCACGCCGCACTCTCCGAGAAGATGGTTGTAGACACGCGCCTTGGTAGTGGGAGAGAAAGCCACATCCGACAAAACCACATCGAGTTCGTGCTCCGCGAGTTGCGATGTCAGGTGATCGGAACTTCCCTCGCGGCAGACAATATGCACCGGCTGGCGGAGTTTTAGGGCCGGCGCGATCAGCCATTGCGCGATCATTTTGGGAAGCACGTCCACGACGCCAACCACCAGGCGCAACGGTCGCCCGGTGGGCTGATTCTTTACGGTCTGCGTGAGTTCCCGCCCCAGTGCAAAAATCTCCTGGCTGTAGCTGAAGACCACGCGCCCGACCTCGGTCAAGGCCAGATTGCGACCGGAGCGGACAAACAATTTCTCTCCCAGACTATTCTCCAGGCTATGCAACTGGGCGCTGATGGCGGGGGAAGAAACATGCAGCTCCTTGCTGGCCTTGCTGATGCTTCCTGTCAGTGCCACCGTCCAGAAGTAGTGCAGGTGATGGTAGTTGAGCCATTCCATGGGATTCCTAAATTAAGCAAAACTTATTAATAGCATTATGGGTCTACGACTTATGTTAACCGTCCAGACCTCCGTTGTGCGCGCTGCCCCGCGGCAACCGCTGAATTTGTTCCCGTGTCCTAGCCACCCTGGAAGACTCCGTCGTTAAGAAAAAGCTAACGATGGCGCTCATATTTTGTAGCTTTCCCGGGCCGAAACGGTCGCATCACACCAACCATGATTCGATTACTCCAGGCTCGGGCACCTCCGGAGTGATCGGCAATTCATACCGAGAGGAGAACAAATGACCGTAAATCGAAACTCATCGTGGATCGCAGTTTTTACTTTCTTAAGCGTATTGCTGACGGGCGTGCTCGCGCCGCTTCCGGCACGCGCGGACGTGGCCAACGAAGTCATGGGGCATCCTGAGGTTGCCAATCAACTTGCGCTGTTCAAACAGAATACGTATGACCTGCGGGTTCGGGCAGAAAAGCTGGACGCCTTGACACCCAGCCGGCAGGCGGACTGGACCAGTCATGCGCACAATCTCGAAATTCTGAAAGAACAGGTCAACCAACTGGGCCGGAGCCTGACCAATCTGGAGGCACTCAAGCCGCAGGCCAATGAAGGGCAGCGGATGGCGATTGAGAACGTGCGGCCTCACCTCGTCGGAGTGGCGCGAAAGGTGACTGAGGCCATCGACCTGCTGTCTGCAGACCGTAAGAGCGTATACTGGCCGCCCTACTCGGATACGGTCAACAATATTTACAACCACGCGACCTCACTGCACGAAACGGTGGACACGATTCTGGATTATGAACGGGCCAGGATCCGTCTCTTAGACCTCGATCTCTCGACCTCGGCTGCTGAAGGCAGCTGACGCCGCAATCCCGCCCGCACCTGGACTCCAGCAGGGTCGCCAAGGACAGTTGGCCCCAGCTTCCAGCTGAGCTGCAGCGACCCTGGTGGAATTGCAATCCAACTTAACCGAATAGGAGGAACGGCGATGAGGCAAGACGAGGTAGGAAAAATCCTGATTGCGGACAATGACGAAGACGTACTCATGGAACTCGAGCGAGTGCTCGAGGACGAAGGTTACGATACGGCGGTCACCGTGAGTCGCGAAGCGGCATTCCAAGTTCTCTCCACCGGCGTTTTCGATTTGCTCGTGCTCGACGACTATCTCTCCGACCAGCACTGTGTTCAGGTTCTGACTCACTTCCGGCGCGCCGGAATTCAACCCATCGTTGTCGTTACTTATCATCGACTCCCGTCCTATACGGAGCGGGAGCAGTTGCGTTCTTTGGGGGTCAGCACCATGGTGAACAAGCGTACACCGATCGAACTGGTTCGCACCGTCCATTACCTGCTGCGACCCCTTGAGAGATGCAGTCCTCAGTTCGACATGACATAAGCTGAAGATCCAGCGCGGCCGGCGTGGGCTTACGTCGGCCCGTTCCGGGCCTTCGCAAGCGTTCGCTGTCCAGCAATTGTCTGCTGTTATGTTGCTCAGATACTGGCGGACTCAACAAACATCCATTCTTTTGCTATCCAAACTCCCCCAGTCGGCGTCTAGCAACAACAGGGCATCAGGTTGAGATCGTGAGGGTCGATGTCACGACTTGGAAGATCGGTCTGACTGCCCGCACATGACGAGTCTCTGTCCACCTCATCAGAAAATTCGAAGGAGTAACCCAATGCGCCGAAACAGTTTTAACTTCTGGGTTTTGGCTGTGCTGGCCGTGAGCACGGCAACGTGGAGTGCTTGCAACAAGACGAACAGCGAGGGAGCGTCAGCGACTTCGGCCGGCGGCGGGAAAATCTCCATCACGACCAAGTCCGAAGACGCGAGAAAGGAATTCCTCGTGGGACGGGACCTCTCCGAAAAGCTCCAGGCGCAGGACTCGGTCCAGCACTTTGACAAAGCCCTTGCGCTCGATCCAGAGTTCGCCTCGGCGGAGCTGGCGCGAGCCAATGCCAGTGCGACCGCTAAGGAATTCTTCGAGCATCTGAACAAGGCAGTGCCGTTGGCGGACAAGACCTCGGAAGGTGAGAGAATTATTATCCTTGCCACCCAGGCCGGCGCAAATGGCGAGACGGTCAAGCAGAAGGACTACCTCGAGAAACTGGTGGCTGCTTTTCCCAATGATGAGCGAGCGCATTTTAATTTGGGCGCATTCGAATTTGGTCAGCAGGACTACGCTCAGGCCATCGAGCACTTGAAGAAGGCTCCGGAGCTGGCGCCCGATTACTCTCCGGCTTATAACATGCTGGGCTATTCCTATCGGCAGGCGAATGATTATGCAAACGCAGAGCAGGCCTTCAAGAAATACATTGAGCTGATTCCGAACGATCCCAATCCTTACGATTCTTACGCGGAACTATTGCTGAAGATGGGGAAGTTTCCCGAATCAATTGAGCAATATCGCAAGGCGCTCACGATCGATCCGCACTTCGTACCTTCGCACTTTGGAATCTCAGCGGATCTGACTTACATGGGCAAGCCGGACGAGGCCAATGCCGAGTTACGGAAGATGACGGAGCAGGCGCGCAATGACGGAGAACTCCGTACTGCTTTGTTCGGGATGGCGGTCGTGGCTTCCGACGGCGGCAAGTGGGACAAGGCGGTGCAGGCCATGGACAAAGAATTTGCCGTGGCGGAAAAGAAGAACGACGTAGCTGCGATGGCGGCGGACCTTCAGGCCAAGGGCAATATCATCGCCGAGATGGCGAGGTATGATCTGGCGGCGCAGCAGTTCGATCGCTCTTTCGAGATGGTGCAGGGCTCCAGCTTGTCGCAAGAGATCAAGGACAATTCCAAGCTTCTACATCATTTCAACCTGGCTGCGCTGGCGATCGAAAAAAAGGATTACTCGGCGGCGAAGTCCCACGCCGATGAGTACCGTCAGGGGGCTGAGGCCTCAAAGAATCCAGCTCAGGTGAAGCTGGCCCATGAATTGGCGGGGCGAATCGCGCTAGCCCAGAAAAATTATGATACGGCGATTGCGGAGCTGGAGCAGGCCAACCAGCAAGACCCGCGCAACCTGTATCGCCTGGGCCAGGCATATCAGGCCAAGGGTGACAGGGACAAGGCGCAAAAGTTCTACGCCGAGGCCGCCGGATTCAATTCGCTGCCCGCGCTGAACTATGCGTTTATTCGCGCCAAGGCGCAGAAGATGGCATCGGGAGCGAAAGGGTAGGCGCGGACTCATCCGGTTTCTTTCGCTCCTTCAGGCGTTGTTCCATTGCTGCATGGGACCCGGGGGCTTACGCCCGGGCTTCAATCTTGCGCCGCTCCGCGCCTTATCGAAGGCAGGTCTTTGCGGCGATTCCCTCTATCCGCCATCTCAAATTCTCGAGGAGCCTGCGCGAAGTCTGGGATTTGAGATAAACTCTGCTGCGGGCCTGCTCGCCAAGACGAAGCTCCGTCCAAGACATCTGAATGCCCACTGCATACCTGGAAGAAGTCAATCCGTGGGAAGCACAGGTTGCCCGGTCTGATGTGGCCGCGCAAAAACTCAAGCTCAACGAGGGCTTATGGAGGATACTGCGCGAACCCAGCCGCGAAGTAATCGTGCACATACCGGTGCAGCTGGACGATGGTCGCCTGGAGGTGTTCACCGGGTTCCGAGTGCAACATTCGATTGATCGCGGCCCGGCCAAAGGCGGCATTCGTTACACCCCCAACGTTACCCTGGACGAGACTCGCGCGCTGGCCAGTTGGATGACCTGGAAATGTGCCGTGGTGGATATCCCGTTCGGCGGCGCGGCCGGTGGAGTGATTTGCGATCCCGACAAAATGTCCAAGCGCGAGCTGGAGCGGCTCACGCGGCGTTACACGGCGGAACTGATGGAGTTGTTGGGGCCCGAGAAAGATGTTCCCGGTCCCGATATCAACACCGACGGGCAGATCATGGCCTGGATCATGGATACGTATTCCATGCATGTGCGCCATACCGTCAACGCGGTTGTGACCGGCAAGCCGCTGGAGCTGGGAGGGTCGCACGGGCGCATTGAAGCCACCGGACGCGGCCTGATGATCGTGTGTGACGAGGCGGCCAAAAAACTCGGCATGAGCCCGGACCAGACCCGTGTGGTGATCCAGGGCTTCGGCAACGTCGGCTCCAATGCTGCCCGTCTCATGCGTCGCAGGGGTTACAAGATCATTGGCGTCTCTAGCAGTAAGAGCGGGTTGTATAACAACAGCGGGATCGATATAGAGGCGCTCTCGCTGCATTACCAGAACAATCGCACGCTAAGCGGTTTTCCCGGCTGCGAAGAAACTAGTTCCTCCGAATTGCTCGTCAGCGACTGCGACATTCTCATTCCCGCTGCGTTCGAGAACCAGATCACAACCCGTAATGCCGAGCGCGTGAAGGCCAAGGTGCTCTGTGAGGGAGCGAATGGTCCCACTACGGCGGAGGCCGATGAAATTCTGGTGGACAAAGGCGTGTTTGTCATTCCGGATATCCTCGCCAACTCGGGCGGGGTCACCGTTTCCTACTTCGAATGGGTGCAGGACCGCCAGGGATATTTCTGGACGGAAGCGGTGGTCAACGATTATCTGCAACACACCATGCGGACCGCCTTTGCGGAAGTCATCAAGTACGCCGAGACCCATGGCGTCAGCAATCGCATCGCAGCCTACATGCTGGCCATTGACCGTGTCGCCTTTACGCTACGGCAGCGCGGAATCTACGCATAACACTGGACCGGTGGATGAACCCACACCCTTGGTGGCGGCGCGTCGCGGGTGTCGGGGGACGCGGACTCGCTCTGCTCCTGGTTATATTGATGTCCGGTTGGGCGATGGCAGCGTTGTACTTCGACCTTCTCCCCGGGGCCTCTGTACGAAATATTGTGTCGTCCGGCTACGGGATCGCCATGGTTGGGACGCTGCTGGCCTTCCGGGGACGCGGCAAAGGGATCGCGATTTGCTTGGCGGCATTTGTCTTCGTGTTGCTCTGGTGGCTTACCCTGACGCCGTCGAATGACCGGGACTGGCAGCCCGACGTGGCGCAGACCGCCTGGGCGGAGATCGATGGCGATCACGTCACCATTCACAACGTCCGCAACTGCGACTACCGCACCGAGGGTGATTACACCCCGCGGTGGGAGACCCGCTCTTTCGATCTCTCGCAGATACGCGGCATGGATATTTTCTTTACCTACTGGGGTTCCCCCTGGATCGCGCATCCAGTCGTCAGCTTTCAGTTCGGCGATCATGACTACATCGCGATGTCCATCGAGACCCGGAAGGAAGTTGGGGAGGTGTACTCCGCCGTTCGTGGTTTTTTCCGCTACTACGAACTGATTTACACAGTGAGCGACGAGCGCGACGTGGTGCGTCTGCGGACGAATTACCGTAAAGGTGAAGAGAGTTATCTGTTTCACACGCTGGCCACGCCGGAACACGCGCGCGCTACTTTCCTGAACTATCTGAAAAAGATAAACCGGATTCGCAACCGGCCGGAGTGGTACAACGCGCTGACCAACAACTGCACTACCAACATCGCCGCGCTGGCGGGAGAGCCGCAATGGGACTGGCGCGTCCTGCTGAACGGGCGCGCCGACCAGATGCTTTACGAGCGCGGGGACCTGGCCACGGGAAATCTTCCCTTCGCGCAATTCAAAGAACAGGCCCACATCAATGCCGCTTCGAGGGCGGCGGGAGACGATCCCGATTTTTCTCGGCGCATTCGGGAAGGTCGCGCGGGGTTTTAGAAGTCCCCAACGTGGTCTTGTGCAGAGGTTCCCACGCCCCGCAACGCGAAGGTTGGGACAACCCATTGTCTCGATGTGTCTCCCTTACGGGGAGACCAGTTTCAGGATGTTGCCGGCACCGTAGTCAACTACGTACACTTCGCCAGCGGCGTCCTGCCCGAGAGACGAGATCGTGCGATTGGTAGTGAGAAGGTCGGCGCGAGTAAAGGTGTTCGCCGGCGCTTCTGTCAGGCTGAATATTCTGCCGGTGAGATCGCCGAAGATGTACTGGTTGGCCAGGTTGGGGATGGCGGTGCCCTTGTAGACGTATCCGCCGATAATGGCGATGCCAATCGAGTGATCGTATTCGTTAATCGGCATGATCTTGTTGCTGGTATCGCAGCCCGAGGATGAGTTGAAGCAATGATTGCCTTCCATCACTCTCCAGCCGTAGTTGCCGCCTTTTTGGAGGATGTCAACTTCTTCGAAGTTTGCCTGTCCAACGTCAGCCACGAAGATGCGGCTGCTGCCGCGCTCCTGCGAAAAGCGCCAGGGGTTGCGCAGACCGTAGGCAAAGATCTCAGGCGATCCGCTGCCGCCTACGAAAGGATTGTCGGCTGGAATCGCGTACTGGAGGCTTCCTGTAAAAGGTGGATCCACCCCGATGCGAAGTATCTTCCCCAGCAATGAGAACAGGTTTTGTGCGTTGTTGAGGGGGTCGCCAGAGTCGCCGCCGTCTCCCAGTCCGATGTAGAGAAAGCCATCGGTACCAAACATCAGTTGGCCGCCCTTATGGTTGGGGAACGGCTGGTTTACCGTCAGCAGGATGCGCTCGCTGTTGGGG
>Ga0134128_10002197_pt1 | contig 24299 bp, 21 predicted proteins | sample KB31754_FD_96462 | JGI IMG/M metagenome (GOLD analysis project Ga0134128, IMG submission 96462) | Terrestrial soil microbial communities with excess Nitrogen fertilizer from Kellogg Biological Station, Michigan, USA - KB3-175-4 | ecosystem: Environmental > Terrestrial > Soil > Unclassified ...
GAACGGTGCGCCGGGGCGCAGTTCGATCCGGAACTGGTGCGCCTGTTTGTCCAGGTGATTCGTCAGCAACCACACCCCATCCTCGAACATATTCCCGCCGACGACCAATCCGCATCCTCCGGCAACGCTTCGCTCTAACAGGTTGTTGGAACACACGATTCATTGTCATTCCGAGGAGTTTACCTGCCGGAGGCAGGCCACGCGAGGAGCCTGCCTGCCGCAGGCAGGGAATCTGCATTCCCTTTGGTTTCTTGTGAAGTGCGGCTCCCTCGCGGCAGCGGAAATGACGGCCGGGAGCACTTTTTCAACAAGCTGCTAAAGGCCAAATGGTTTTGCTCGCCACTTTCTTGTCAATTGCTTTTCCGGCGCTTCTCTTGCATCTTTGCTCTCGGAGGACTTTGTTTCCATGCAAAAGGCGACGGTGAAGTGGGTGGGAGAGGAGCAGTTTCTAGCGACGCTGCCTTCGGGGCATGCGGTGCCGATCGATGCGAACCGCGAGCACAATTCCGCTCCAGGGCCGATGGAATTAATGCTGGCGGCGCTGGGCTCGTGCACCGCCACTGACATTGTGCTGATACTGGCGAAGAAGCGCCAGAAACTGGAGTCTCTGGAGATTGTGATTCAAGGGGAGCGTGCAACCGAGCCGCCGTCGGTGTGGGTGAAGCTGGAACTGGTTTATCGATTGCGCGGAAAGCTCGACGAGGCTGCCGTAAAGCGCGCGATTGAGCTGAGCCAGAACAAGTACTGCGGCGCTGCGGCTACCCTCAGGAAAACGGCGGAGATTACTTTCCGGTACGAAATACTTCCCCGCGAAGACTGAAAGCGCGTGCCGAGCGGCGTGCTACGGACGGATGGCCGGAGACTAGCTGAGACCCAGCTCGCCATTCAGCTGCTGAATGATGCCGTAACATTCACAAGCGAAGTTTTCGAGCTTTTTCCGGTTGAGAATTTTGACTGCGCCGCGAGTGTACGCGATGATATTTTTTCGCTGCAACATCGCGGCCGCCAAACTCACACTGGGACGGTCGGTCCCAAGCATCGTAGCCAGAAAATCATGCGTGATAGGCAGCGACGCTGAATCCACTCTATCCTGCGCCATCAGCAGCCAGCGCGCGAGACGCTGTTGCACTTCGTGAAGGCGGTTGCATGCCGCCGTCTGTGCGATTTGCATCCACTGGAGAACAGCGTAACGGCTCAAAATCATCCGGAGCTGCGGCGCGTCCTGCAATACGGTTTGCAGCTCTCGTACTTTGATACGGAAGCTGTCTCCGCTCACTTGTACCACCTCGCGCAACGGATTCCGGCGCAGGCCAACGGCCGAGGGAACTCCGGTCATCCCTTCGTTGCCGACCACCCCGGCTTCAACGGTCTTTCCGTCTTCGGTGGCGACCACAAGAGAAACCAGTCCGTTATTGGGGAAGTAAGCAAACTCCAATTTCTGACTGGGCTCGTGAAGGATGCGATGGTGCACCAATATATAAAATTCGAGATGCGGACGAATGGCGCGAAATTCCGCGTCAGGAATTGACAGAAGGATGCGGCTGCTGACGGGCTTGCCGGAACAGTTCGTCCGTTCACCTGGCCGCAGGGCCTGAGCGCGAGCATTAACGTCCACGAGTCGTCGCATTGTGACTTGACGGAAAGCGGGGACTGTAGCTGGGCAAAATGCGAATGTCTGTAGGCTGTCGAACGCTGATGAGTGGCTATCTCAGGCCGAGTTCGCCGTTAAATTGCTGGATGATTCCATAGCACTCGCAAACAAAGCCTTCGAGTTTCTTGCGGTTGACGATCTTCACGGCGCCGCGCGTGTACTCGATCAGACTTCGCTTCTGCAACGTGCCGGCAGCCACCGTGACGCTAGGGCGATCCGTGCCGAGCATCGTGGCCAGGAAATCGTGAGTGATCATAAGCATTCCTTCGTCGATTCTGTCTTGCACCATCAGCAGCCAGCGCGCCAGCCGCTGCTCGATTTCGTGGAGACGGTTGCAGGCCGCCGTTTGCGCGACCTGCAATCCTTGCAACACAGCGTAACGGTTGAGCGCTGATGAGAGTTCCGGCGCAGATCGCAGCGTACGTTGAAACGCTGCGGTAGTCACGCGAAAGCCATCGCCTGATATCTGGGCGACTTCGCGCAAAGGACTGCGTCTGAGCCCGACGGTCGCCGCCATCCCCGTCATTCCCTCGTTTCCTACGACGCCTGCTTCGACGGTCCTGCCGCCCTCGGTGGGAACCACCAGCGAAATCATCCCCTTGTTGGGGAAATGCACATACTTCAGTGTCTGCCCGGGCTCGTAGAGGTTGTAATGATTGGGCAAGTTGATAAATTCAAGGTATGGGCGAAGGGAACTGTATTCCTCTTCTGGAGTAGCCAGAAGGATTTTATTGCTTACCGCCTTACCGGCAGGATTTGTCCGTTCACCTGACTGGATAACCTGCAGCTCTCTTGTTGCCACGGGAACCTCCGTTGGTGGAGCGCTCTGCGACTTCGAACCGGGGTACGATGTACGTGGCCTTCATACACCCACAGGCTACGCCAAGCACGTCACTGGCGTAGTCGGGCGGAAACCCTATTTGCGTGGGTTATTCCATTCACAGTCGCGCTGCAAAACGCTGACAATGAAAGAGATGCTGCAGCAGGACCGTAGGGGATACACTGTATTTACAGCACCGGATCCGTTGCGTAGCCTATCGAACATGGGGGGCGGGGGAATAAATTTTAAGCTGGGAGTGACGTGTCGAAGAAAATTCTAATCGCCGATGATAACGCGCTGGTGCGAAAGCTATTGCGGATCATGCTGGAGGGCCAAAAAGGATGGCAGATTTGTGCTGAGGCGAGCAATGGCTCAGAAGCCATACTGAAAGCGCAGGAATCAAAGCCAGACGCCGTGATTCTGGATTTCGCCATGCCTCTTATGGATGGCTTGGATGCGGCGCGGGAAATCACGCGCACTTTACCTTCCGTCCCCATCCTGTTGTTCACACTTTACGATTCACCCGAAATGACCCTCGCGGCAAAAGAAGCGGGAGTGTCGAGGGTGTTGCCGAAAACAGCGAGCGGCTTGCCATTAATCCAAGCGGTGCGGGATCTTCTGGCGGCCGATTCCGAGGGCCCTCACCTCAAGAATTGTCCTCCCGCATAAGCACTCTGTTCTCCGCCGCACTTGAAATCAAGCCGCGCGTCTCGCGCTGCCGTCCGCTCGTTCCGCGGCTCACCGTGGGTCAGTTTGAATTTTCTTGATCGTGACACAAAGAGTCAAAATTCAAACTGACCCATTAACCGCAGTTCATGACTAGATTGCGGAAGCCGCCGGTTCGTCATTACTTCCGTCTCGCGTCGCCCGCCTGTTTTCCTTGTCATCGATTGCGGCGATTGCGTACAATCGCGGGCTGTTCCAGACGAGGAGATAAACGTGGCCAAGCGAATCGCGGCGAAGATTACGGGTGTGACAGGATTCTTGCCGCCGCGCGTGGCGACGAATGCGGACCTCGAAAAGATCGTCGAAACATCCGATGAGTGGATCCGGACGCGCACGGGAATTCGCGAGCGTCACTACGTCGATCCGGGCATGGCCGCGTCGCACATGGCGACCGCAGCCGCGGCAGAGCTGCTGAAAAACAAGAACGTCAATCCCGCGGAAATCGAGATGATTATTGTGGCCACGGTGACGCCGGACATGCTGTTCCCGGCCACGGCCTGCCTGGTGCAGGACCGCCTCGGCGCCAAAAATGCTTGGGGATTTGACTTATCGGCGGCGTGCTCCGGATTTGTCTACGCGCTCACGGTGGGTGCGCAGTTCGTTGGCGCTGGAACGCACCGGAAGGTGCTGGTGATCGGCTCCGACGTGATGACTTCCATCCTGGATTTCAGGGACCGCGCGACATGCGTGCTTTTCGGCGACGGCGCAGGGGCCGTGCTGCTGGAGCCGGCGCAATCGGAAGCGGAAGGCATCATCGACTTTATGAATGACGTAGACGGCTCAGGAGGGTGCAGTCTGTATATGCCCGCCGGCGGGTCGCTGCATCCGTCGTCACACGACACAATCGATAAACGCATGCACTACGTCCATCAGGAAGGACAGCAGGTGTTCAAATACGCGGTGCGGCGGATGTGCGATGTCTCGTCAACCCTGCTCGAACGCAACGGATTCACGAATCGCGACCTGGCTCTGCTGGTGCCGCACCAGGCCAATCTCCGCATTATTCGCGCGACGCAGGAGCGGCTCGGAATTGAAGATTCCAAAGTGATGATGAATATCGACCGTTATGGCAACACGACCGCGGCGACGATTCCGCTGGGGCTGCGCGATGCGGTCAACGAGAAACGCCTGAAAAAGGGCGACCTGGTCATGATCGTATCTGTTGGAGCGGGATTTACGACAGGCGGCATGCTGCTGCGCTGGGCCTATTAGCTCTTGGGGATCGGGGCCAAGGAAGCCGGGGATTCTGGTTCTAAAGGCTTTAATAGGAGCGGAGTTCGGCGACAAATTCCCGATTCGACTGCAGTCGCAGGTCCATCGAAACGGCGACGTATTGGGTGCAAGAGGCCATTTCCTGGCGTGCCCAGGCGCTGGCCTGCGGCAGGACGGCCTTGGACAGATAGGCCATGGAGCGCATAGCGCGGTAATAGGCGCGCACGGGCCAGAGCTTAAGGGCGGACGGTGCTCCCATGTTGGGGCAGATTTTGCTCATGGCCGAGATGGTCGAAAACCCGTTTTGATTCAAGGCGTTAGGGAAACTCAATTCCGCCGAGCGCAAGAGGTCCGAAACCGGCTGCGCGCCGATGGCCAGCATATTGGCGCGCCAGAAGAACACCACAAACTGGGCCAGCATGGCGCCGGAAAGCACGAAGATGAGGGCTGCGAACATTTGGTTTTCTTCCACTGCTATTCTGCCCCGGAAGACGGTCCTGGCCAATGGAACAGAAGTACCATTTTGGTAGAACTAGGGTTGGCAGCCACATAGCCCTTCGCCCCCCTGGCTGCGACAGGCACAATAAGGAGCGCCCGATGCGCCAAACTTCAGGCATGAGAGCGTCAAGCCTAAAAGGCCTTTTCGCTCTATTCATTCTTATGGCTTCTCTTGGAATCCTTGGAACTTTCGCTTCAGCGCAATCTTCCCCGCAAGCAAATCCGTCGCCCCATCTACCGGACAGTGCCCAGGCGATCAAGAACGTCCTGGCACAGCAAGTGGCGGCGTGGAATCGCGGGGATATTACCGCCTTTATGGACGGCTATTGGAAGTCGGACGACCTTGAATTCGTGAACGCAGCGGGCATTTTTCAGGGCTGGCAGGACGTGCTGAAACGCTACCAGCATTCCTATCCGGATCGCGCCGCAATGGGTCATTTGACTTTTTCCGGAGTTGAAATTCACGCACTCTGCGCGAACACTGGTTTCGTTGTGGGCCACTTCCGGCTCGACCGCGAAAAGGACGGGCAAACAGACCATCCCCAGGGCGTGTTCACCTTGATTTTTCGCAAATTCCCGGCAGGCTGGAAAATCATCAACGACCACACCACCGAATTCCCCGCCCCGCCGCCGCCGAAAAACCCCTCCTAGTGCCCTGACTCAGATCACCTCTTACCCTGCTCACCAGAATCTCTTTCGTTCGCGCCGCTCTTTCGTAGGGGCGGGTTCACCCCCGCCCGCGCTTTGCTCATACGGGAGCAAATGTGGACTACTCCTGACATTCGCTGCTCACTTCGAAACGTAACGGAGTCGACCCATCAGCACTAGGCTAACTGCGGGAACAAAAAACCGCCGATAAGGATTAGCAAGGACGCGGCTCCGATCATTTCGTTTCCAATGAAGAGCCCCACCATGGGAACAGTGAATGCAGCCTGGATCAACACGGCGAAACCGCAGATCAGCGCGATAGGCTTGCCCGAGCGTGTTTCCTTGAACGTGACGACCAGCACAATGAGTGCAAGGACAATCCAGCTCCACGCCATCGACAGAAAGGCAATCTCGAAAACAGATTGCATCGCAATGGGCAGATTCGATGCGTGCACGGCCGGCGCGGAAAACTTTAGATATGCGACGCAATGTATGGCGGCAGCCACAAACAGCACAATGCAACCCAACGTGACCAACGCGCGCGACATGCTACGGCGAGTAATCATCCGATTCGCTATTTCCTCGTCAGGAGAATGCAGTCGTACTCGCAGAACGAGCTAGAGGATGCCGCAAGCGCGCGACTGAGTCAATGGTGATGACTTGTGCGGATCTGGTGGCCTGGTCAGAGGGATGGCGCGCCCAAGGAGACGATTTTAGAACTTTTCTTAGCGGCTTTCTGGCCGCAGTGCCACACATTGACCACGCAATCTGAGTTGAGTAACGAAAACGGGAGCGGATCACCCAGCGACGGTCGTCTGCATTAGCTTGTCCGCGCCAGGCACATCCAACCTCGACCTGTGGTCTTCCCCTCCAAGGGGGTTGATCACATGGATCGAGTGGCTGCGACCTGCCTCAACTTCTCTCGATCAGCCAGTGGTGCAGTTTATTAGCAACACGGAGACTGCTTCTCACTGGAGCGGCGGCAGCTCAACGAGCTCCAAAGTTAGCTTTTCGACGTTCAGGATGGCGATACGGGAGCCATCGGGTGAAATGGCAAGCGTAGTCAAATCGTTTATCTTGGGTCCTTTTAGATCCAAGACATAAGATGGACCTCGGAATGGTGCATCGTACAGGACTAATTTTTTCAGCACGTCATGCCCGCCCAGGTCGAGTGCGGGCATTGCACCTTTCAGTTTGCAGGATGGGACGGCGACTCGTTGAGTTGAAGAAACCACTACACCCCCCCACCAGCACCCCTCTAAAGGCACGCCCTCAGTGACAATTATCTGGCCATCCATTCGCACTAACTCTGTGGGGCGACCCAAGAGAAAGACAGTATCGTCGTCAACAAACTGTGGATGCGGCATATTGTGTCGGTCAGCAGAGGCAATTGCTTTCCAGTCCCCATTAATCGATCTAGCTTCGACCTCCGGCTGACAGTCAAAAAACCACACGCATTTGGTCATCGCTATGTGACGGTCGGAAATTCCTACCCAGCCGCTTTGCACCTCTTTCCAAGAGCGAACAACCGCTAAGCTGTCAGTATCGACCCAAATCCACGGCACAGAGGAGTGCGTCCTAAGATTTGTTGTAATAAATAGCAAGCTCTTTCCACTTGGCGACGGATAAGCGTACCATTCGTCACTCCCTGCTGATGGTAAGTCCAATCTCTTAAGCTCCCTCAATTGCAGAGAGTAGAGGGTTAACTCTGTTCCTCTTTGTGTGACAAATCTCCCGCCATACACGGTTCTAATTGCAGCAAATCTCGTTTCGGTCGGCCATGCGGTGGTGTTTACGATATGGCCATTCTCCGCGTCAAAAAGAACCAGGCGCAGTCGCAGTGCCGTGTTCGCATTCATCGTTTCTTGTGTCGAAAGCTTAGGTTCACCTTCACGGGTGATAAATGTGACCGCAATCGTATCATTATCAAGAAACCATAGAGAGGTGTAAGGTTTGAGACGCGTTTCATGGCCGTGTCCGACAATAAGACCCAGCGGTTCGCTTGGAAGCGTAGCGCGGAGGTTCACGCCCCACTTGGGAGCCACCACTTCGTGCTTTGAAATGAACGTTCGCTGTTGTGGCGAGCCCCAAGCCAGGCTAGTGAGGCAAAACGCAATCACAAGCGGAGCCGTACATGAGATCGACAATGCCATGCTCCCAGAACGCGGCTGTAAAGACATCAGAAAACGTAAAGGAGCCGGTCCACGGGCTGACACTGTCGTCGTGAATTACGAGCGGATCAGTATAACTGGCGGGTGGCCCGCCCTTCCGCAATGGAACGGCACGGCGCATACTACCACACTCGTTTTCTTGTAACGCCATGACTGAAACCCGTGGGTGCCGCACCCTTTGGCGTTTAAGGGTGCGGTTCTTCGGGCGAGAACCATGCCAAAAAACTCACGCGCGGCCCCACCGCACGCCTCGCCATTCGAATTCCGTCCAAGTATAAGGCCTTTTCGCGCACCCCTCTTTATCGCCTTTTGGGTGGTGCGTCAGTTTGAATTTTCTTGACCGCGACACAAGGAGTCAAAATCCAAACTGACCCATTGCCCTTTTCTGCGCCCGCGGGCTTTCCCCGCTCTCCCAATTCGACGATAATGATTTTCTCGAAATGCACTCGAGATGAAAATGCGTTCGAAATGAAAATACGCTCGAAATGAAAATGAACCGCCGCGTTTCCATTCTCATCCTGCTCGCGCTTTCCATCGGCACTTACGTGGGAACGTCAGGCTGGCCGCCGCTGCTCGATAGTTCGGACGCGGGCCACGCCGAAGCCGCGCGCGAAATGCTGCAAAGCCACAACTGGGTGATCCTGCACATCGACGGGATCCGTTATCTGGAAAAGCCGCCGCTGCATTACTGGCTCGTTGCGGGAAGCTACGCCGTATTCGGTGTTAGCGCGTTTGCCACGCGGCTGCCGCTGGCGCTCGCCGTTGTAGGCCTGGTGCTGATGGTCTACTTCTTCGCGCGAAGATGGTTTGGCGAACGCGCGGGATTTTATGCGGGCCTGGTGATATGCACGTCGCCGGGCGTGTTTCTGTTCACTCGAATCATGCTTCCGGAAGCGCTTTATGCGCTTTTTTTCACGGCGGCCTTTTATTTATTTTTGCGCGCGTGGCAAGGAACACTTTCCGCACGCGCTGGTTATTGGGGCGCGGCGGCGCTGATCGCGCTCTCGGTGCTGACGCGCTCGCTGATCGGCGTCGTGTTCCCCGTGGCCATTCTTTTCTTTTTTCTGTTGGCGACGGGACGCCTGAAAGAATGGCGGAGATTGCCGCTGATTTCGTCGCTGATCGTTTTTTTGATTGTGGCGCTGCCGTGGCACATTGCCGCGTTATTCAGCGGGCATGGAGTTTTCGGTGGATTTTTCTGGTTTTACTTCATCAACGAGCAGATTTTCCGCGCGCTCGGCTGGCGCTATCCCGCCGACTACGAAGCTGTGCCGCTGTGGCTGTGGACGGCCGAGCACATTGTGTGGTTTTTTCCGTGGATCGTATTCTTGCCCTCCGCGATTCGCGAAATCCCACCGGTGCGCGAGTGGCGTAAAAATCTGGACGAACGCGGACAGGCGCTCGTGCTCTTAAGCATTTGGGCGCTGTTTATTTTGCTTTTCTTTTCCTGGACGAAGAGCCGCATGGAGTATTACAGCTTCAGCGCATGGCCCGCGATTGCGATTTTGCTCGGCTTGGGGTTGGCGCGGGCCGAGGAGCGCGCCGCGAAGTGGCTGCCCCGCGTGCAAGGCGCGCTCGCAGCGTTTGGCGTGGTAATCGCGGCGATTCTGGGAGCCATGCTGTGGGTTTCACGCGGCATTTCTTCGACCGGAGATATTTCTTCTCTGATGCAAATGCATCCCACGGGATTTTATCGCGTGGCGATGTCCGACTTCATGGACCTGACTCCGCAAGCGTTCGCTGATTTGCGGCGCCAGGCGCTGGCGGCATTGATTGTAGTGCTCGTAGGATTTTGTGCGGCGTGGCTCTTGCGGCATCGCAAGCGCCATTTCGCTGCAACCATTACACTGGCTTGCATGATGGGCGCGTTTTGTTTCTGTGCGAATTGGGCTCTTGGAGTGTTTACTCCGCGCCTTTCTTCCGAGCCGCTTGCGAAAATCATCATCAAGTACTACCAGCCCGAGGACCGAATCGCTCTTTACGGAGAATATGACGCGGGGAGCAGCATCGGATTTTACACGCGTCAACGAATTTGGATATTTAACGGGCGCTACAACGGGCTGGAATTCGGCTCCTATTATCCGGACGCTCCGCATATTTTTCTGGACGATCACACGTTCTGGCCGTTATGGAATGGCAAGGAGCGCGTGTTTCTGGTGATTCCACCGGAAGAAACGCAGCAGGCGCTGATTCGCATGCCTCCGGAGTCGACTTTTTTGCTGGCGCAAATCGGCGGCAAAGCCGTTTATGTGAATCATCGCATCGCGCCGAACGAACTAAGCCTGTCGGATTTGAAAAAATACGGAGAGCACACGACGGACATCTCACCGGCGGTGGCGTTATCCGGTTTGCTGCCTGTCCGCGTTTCGCGAAAGAGCGGCTGATTCGCGTTTTGCGCTCGGCCGCGAAGATGTGTGTGGCATCATGTGCTAAGGGAGAATCCATTTGCGCGCGGTCATTACAGGCGGAGCAGGATTTCTGGGATCGCATCTGTGCGACAAATTTATAGAGCGCGGATGGGAAGTGGTATGTCTCGACAATTTGAGCACTGGCGCGGAAGCGAACATCCGGCATTTGACGGCGAATCCTAAGTTTCAATTTGTGCGACACGACGTGACGCGCTACATCGACGTGCCCGGGCCAGTGGATGCGGTGATGCATTTTGCGTCGCCGGCAAGTCCTGACGATTACCTGCGGCTGCCGATTCAAACCTTGAAAGTGGGCTCTCTGGGAACGCACAACGCGCTCGGGCTCGCGCTGGCAAAAAAGTCGCGGTTCCTTTTGGCGTCCACGTCAGAGTGCTACGGCGATCCGGATGTGAGTCCGCAACCGGAGACCTACTGGGGACACGTGAATCCCATCGGGCCGCGCGGCGTTTATGACGAGGCGAAGCGATTCTCCGAGGCCATGACGATGGCGTACCACCGCGCGCATGGAGTCGACACCCGCATTGTGCGAATTTTCAATACCTACGGTCCGCGCATGCGCCTGAACGACGGGCGAGCGCTGCCGAATTTTCTGTATCAGGCGCTTTCTGGAAGGGCAATCACGGTTTACGGCAATGGCCATCAAACGCGCAGCTTTTGTTACGTGTCGGATTTGATTGCGGGAATTTTGTCGCTCTTTGATTCAGTGGAACATTTGCCGACGAATATAGGAAACCCGCATGAAATTACGATCCTGGAATTTGCGGAACGCATTCGCGCAATCACAGGCAATAAGGCTGAGCTGGTGTTCAAGCCCTTGCCGCAGGACGATCCGAAAAGACGCTGCCCTGACATAGGCAAGGCGCAAACGCTTTTGCATTGGGAACCGAAGGTGAGCCTCGAAGAAGGGCTGAAGCTCACCCTGGAATATTTTCAAAGGAAAGTTGCCGAAGAGGGCAGCGTCACAGGCCAGAACTCCGGCGTGTCAGGCTAGAACTCCGGCGGAACTGGAAACCGCAAGCTCCGGCCTGCCGACGGAGTGATATTCGAAGCCGAGCGATTTCATTTCCTGCGCGGAAAGCAAATTGCGGCCGTCCAGCACCAGGGGTCTCGCCATGCTCTTATGGATGCGCTTCCAGTCGAGCTTGCGGAACTCTTCCCATTCCGTCACGACGAGCAACGCATCCGCGCCGCGAGCCGCTTCGTACGCGTCGGACGTGCAAATGAGATCTGGGAACTGCTCGCCGATTTTTTCCATTGCCTGCGGATCGTAGGCCTTCAGCCGCACGCCTTCTGTTTGCAGCTTCTTTATCAATTCGATCGATGGGGCGAAGCGAATATCGTCGGTATTGGCTTTGAACGCGAGACCGAGAATAGCGATCTGTTTTCCCTTGAGCACCCATAGGGAATGGCGGAGTTTTTCGACGAAGCCCGCGATTCGATGATGGTTGATGCGCTCGGCCTCGCGGAGCATGGCGAAGTCGATGCCGTTGCGTTCGGCTAAACGCATAAACGCCTGCACATCTTTCGGCAAACAAAAGCCGCCAAACCCGAGGCCGGGACGAAGAAAGTGGGGCCCGATTCGCGGGTCCAGGCCGACGCCGTGCATGACTTCTTCGATATTCGCGCCGAGTTTTTCCGCCAGGTCGGAGACCATGTTGGCGTAGGAAATCTTCAGCGCGAGGAAAGAATTCGAAGCGTGCTTGATCAGCTCCGCGCTATTGATTGTGGTGACCACCCAGGCGGGAGCTTTCATCGGCGGGCACGCGCCGTCGTGCACCGGGCATTTAAACTTTCGTTCGAGCACGGGCCGGTAAATTTCTTGAAGCTGTTTTTCGGCCGTTTCGTCATCGACGCCAATCACGATGCGATCCGGGTGAAGAAAATCTCCGACGGCTGTGCCTTCACGTAAAAACTCGGGGTTGGACGCGACGCGGAAACGTACGCCGCCACCTCGACCGTAAATTCCCAGGACGCGCTTCAATTGCTGGCCCGTCTGCGCGGGGACGGTGCTCTTCTCGACGACGAGCTTGTCCGATTTCGCCTCGACGGCGATCATCTGCGCGACGTGATCTATGGCGCTCAGATCCGCGTCGCCAGTAGGAAGCGGCGGAGTTCCTACGCAAATGAAGATGGCATCGCCTTCCGCGGCAGCGCGGGGGTCGGCAGAAAAGGACAGGCGGCCTTCCTGGCGATTTCTTTCCACCACGCTGTCGAGGCCGGGCTCGAAGATCGGCAATTTGCCAGATTCGAGCGTGTCGATTTTGGATTTGTCCTTATCAGTGCAGAGAACGTTATGACCAAGTTCTGCCAGGCATGCGCCGGTGACCAAGCCGACGTAACCCGCGCCTATTACGGATATTCGCACGGACTTTCTCCCTGTGGTGGACCTTTATGTGATGGTACATGAGCCTTTCATACGTGCCCAAGCATTTTCGTATAACCAGCAGCCTGCGCCAATACCCGAATTGCAGTATGCAACGGTTTGCACCCCGAGGGGCCGCCGTAGCATCACGATTTGGCGAGAAGGAAACTGCCGATAACGAGCGCGTCAGCGCCAGAACAGAAATAACTGCGAACAGCGTGGCGCGGAGAGAGCACGAGTGGTTCGCCGAATAGGTTGAAGGAAGTGTTGAGCAAGACGGGCGCGGGCGCCTGCGTGCCGAAACCTTTCAACAAATTCCAGAAAGAGGGATTGGCTTCCCGCGCCACGACATGGAGGCGCACCAAATCGCCGGGCAGCGCATGCATGGCAAGCAAGTCGCGGTGTTCGGAGCGGAGGCGGCCCATGGTGGCCATGAAATGCGCCGGCGGAGTGGAATCGAAATACTTTTCCGCATCTTCCTCGGGAACGGAGAGCGCGAAGGGACGAAAAGGCTCGCGGTGTTTCAGGTAGTCGTTAAGATTTTCCTTCACGTAAGGAGTCCACGGCGATGCCAGGATGCTGCGATTGCCCAGCGCGCGCGGCCCGAACTCCGCTGCGCCCTGAAACCAGCCGACGATTTTTCCGGAAAGGAGCAGCTTCACCGTCTCCTCGATCTTCCGGGCATCCGAGTCCAGCCAACGGTAGACGGCCTTACAATTGTCGAGGACTTTCTTGATGTCTTCATTCGAATAGCTCGGACCAAGATATAAATGGGAGAGAGGGCCGGTTCTCGCGTGCTTCGTCTTTTGCCCGCGAGCGAGCGACGCGGCGCCCAGGGCTGTCCCTTCATTCCCCGCAGCGGGTTGCACGAAGATTTTAGCGAAGCCGGATTTCTGCTCCAGTGCGGAGACAAGAAGCGGATTGAGAAAAAGGCCGCCCGCCACACAAAGATGCTGCATGCCGTGACGTTTTCGAAGAGACTCCGTTAAATCCGTGATGACGATTTCGCATGCGCGTTGCAGGCTTGCCGCCAACGCTGCGCGCTTGGCGTCGTCGATTTGGGCATTTGGCTCGGACGATACGCCAATTTTACCGTAGAACTTTTTGGAGAATGCCAAACGGCCGGAAAATCCCGCGGTGAACAGACTCGAATCCAGTTTGAGGAACAGGCCCGACTTAGGGCGAAACATTTCGAGAAATATGTCGAGGAAATCGGGCTCCGCCGTAAGGCTAAGCCATTGCGTTTTGTGCTCATGCTCGTGGGGCCGATAGCCGATCAATTCGGTGACTTGCGAATAGACCCACGCGAGGGAATTTGGGAAGGACATGCTCTGTTCGACGCGGATTTGTTCGCCTTCGCCGATGGCGAGCACTCCGGTGCGGCCATCTCCGCGTTCATCGCAGGTGAGAATCAACGCGCGATCGAACGGCGAGGCGTAAAACGCGCTAGCCGCGTGGCAAAGATGATGATCGAAATGCAGGACCGGAACGCGGGCATCTCCGGAAAGCAAACGAAGGATTCGTTGGTTGTTCAGGTCGCGGGCAAGTTCACCGAGCGCTTTGCTTTCATAGTAGGCACTGGAAATCGGGGCGACGGGCAGAAATCGTGCATGGAAAACGGAGCCGTGCGCCCACGAATGCCAGGGCTTGCCGGCGACAGCTATGGCGTCAAGGTCACGCCAGGCGATTCCGGCGTGCTCCAGACAAAAGCGAATTGCCGCGCGAGGAATGCCGGACGCGCCGCGAACGCGCTCGAGTTTCGATTCTTCGATGGCGGATGAGAAACCGGCGTCGCCGAGAAGGGCGGCAGCCGTGTCGTGCTCCAGCGCGGATAATCCGAGGAAGTACATTCACAGCACAGAGAAACTAGGGATTGTTGGCGCGCGCAAATGAGCGGCCATTGGTCAGAATACCGCGGAGTCCCATCAAAATCAGGCGCGGCTGGCTGACACAAACGCGCCAGAGAACTTTTAGGGCTTCGTCGCGGGAATATTGGCTGAGTGAACGTTTGGCGGGCGCGTTGAGCGAATCGACGAGCCGGCTGTAATCATCCTGCGTGAAATGGTGCATGGCGCGGCGAATCAAAAGGTGCATATCCAGTTCGCGCCGCAGTTCGCGCAACTCGCGGCTTGCGCCGCCGCCTAGAATCGCTTCCGCGACTCCGGCTGCCCCGCGCAAACCCGTGACGATGCCCCCCACGGTGCTTACTTTGACTTGATCGGCGGCGTCGCCGACGAGAAACACTTCCCCGCCAGCGAGTTTCTTCCGCACAGGAACCCAACGCGTATACACCGGAATGCGCGCACCCTGAAAGGCGAGCGGCTCGAGATTGCGCTTCACGAGAAATGCTTCGAGATGCTTTCGCGCCTCGGAACCTGCTTCGCCGATCAAACCGAGCGCACCGCGTTCGGCGGATTCAGGGATCAGCCAGTAAAAATACGGCGTGTCCGCGGGAACGAACCAGACGCGGACGGTATCGGGCGACATGTCTTTGGGAAGCGGCACAATGGCTTGAACGAGCGGAACCGTTCTAGATTTGGGCCATCCGGCGGCATGGGCGACGCGGCTGGCGGCTCCGTCTCCAGCGACAACGGTTTGCGCGGAAACCTGCTCGGTGCTGTTTCCCGCAACGTGCTCCAAGTCCAGAGTGATCTTGCCCTTCTCTGCGTTGAGACCGCGGAAATTTCTGCCGAGGGCAATTTGCGCTCCCTCCTCCTGCGCGTGTTTGGCGAGGGAATGAATGAGCGCGGAGCGCTCAATGATCAGATCTGGCTGGTCGAGCGTAATGGAAGCAGCGCGGCCGTCGGTGAAAAGCTCAAATTTGCGAATTTCGTTAACGATGCTCGGTGAGCCAACTTCACCCAAAATATCATTCATCCGCCGCGTGACAATCAGAGTGCGCGCAGCCGGATCGATGCGGGGAGATTGTTCGAATACGCGGACAGGCACACGCGCGCGGGCGAGCAGGTACGCTGTGAAAAGACCGGCAGCAGATCCGCCGACTACGGCGACGGGGTCGCTGGACGTCTCGAGGACGGGGCGGCTGGTCGATGGCTGATCAGACGTTGACAAGGGCATCCTCTTGAACTGGAGTCTGTTGCGTGGCCCGCTACCCTACCTCGGATGGTAGCTCGAAGTGGCTGCTAACGTCACTTTCGAGATATCCAGTGCGGGCAGCCATACCACCATCACAGGGAAGGCAAGCGAGTATAGCGTATCTGCCTGCTTGCGCAAGATAGGACCCCCCTGGGCTAGTCAGAACCAGTGGGATGCAGCTCGAGGACTTTCGGCTGCCGCTCGTAGGGGGAGCGCTCCAGGAACACTATGGCAGCGGCACCCGACAGAAACAGCACGCCACAGAGAGCATAGGCCTGCAGCGAAGACAAATACGTCACCAGAAGAGCAAGCACGCCAAAGAGACAGCCTAAACCGTAAAGGAAGAGAACGGCACCTTTATGGCCAAAGCCCAGATTCGACAGACGATGGGCGGTGTGGTCCTTGCCTGGGGACGTAAACGGTAACAGGCCGCGACGCAAACGGGAGATCGTAATAAGCGTGGTGTCAAAAATCGGCACGCCAAGGATCAAAACTGGAACAAGCCAGTCTGCCAGAAAATGCCCATCGGTAGACCGCAGTTTCAACCCGAGGACCGCCATCAGGAAGCCAAGGAACATGGCCCCGCCATCACCCATAAAAATCTTCGCCGGAGAAAAATTCCACCGTAAGAAACCCAAGGCCGCGCCGAGAGTTGCAGCCGCAAGCGTACAAACGAGGATTTGCCCGTTTAGCAGCGCTGCAACGGTGAAAAAAGCCGCGGCCACAGCCGCGATACCGGCGCAAAGACCGTCCATATGGTCGAGAATGCTGAACGCCGCGGTGATTCCGACGATCCAAAAAAGAGTCAGCGCGATGTCCAGGACGTTGCCGAGCCTCCCCGGCAGAAAATCGATGAAAACATGGGCATGAATTCCAGAGGCTATGAGAACGCACGCTGCCAAAGGCATGCTGACGAATAGCTTAATTTGATGATGAAGCGCACCGATATCGTCGAGTATGCCACTGATGGCGAGCAGTGTGGCGCCTGCGAGAATAGCCAGAATCTCAGCTCGGGTGTTGTTGTGCATTGTGACGACGACCGCGAGGACAAAGCCCGCGTAAATAGCGGCGCCGCCGAGGAGCGGCATGGGTCTCACGTGGACCTTGCGCGGGTTAGGCTTATCTACCATCCCGACATGCAAGGCAAACTGGCGCAGGGGCGCCGTCAAGCTGAGGGAGACGAGAAGGGCGACGACGAAAGCAATCCAAATGGTCGACATGAGCAAAACTCCAATAGCTAGCGAGCTGTGAGCATTTTTTCGAGGCGTTCTTTGACCTGTTCTGGTTTTCGGTCGGCAAAATACCAATCCATGGTCCGGCGCAAGCCGTCGCGGAATTTCACCTTCGGCTCAAAGCCAAGAAGCTGCTTCGCGAGAGAGTTATCCGCAACGCGATTTGCCGGACCCGTGGGCATATTACGCAGAAATTTGAAATCGGCCTTCTTGCCGGCGTATTCAAGGGCAAGCTGAGCGGCGTCGATCACGCGGACACGTTCCATGGTGCCAAGATTCACGGCCGTGCCGTCGTTGATTTTTTCCGCGGCAAGAATGGTGCCGTTGACGATATCGTCCACATAAGTCCAATTGCGGATCTGCTGGCCGTCGCCCCAAATCTCGAACGGATTCTGACCCACGAATGCGCGGCCAATCATGGCGATTACGGCGTGGTTTTCGACGCCCCGCGGACCATAAACAGTGAAGTAACGGCACGATGCCGCGCCGAGTTTATATTCGCGGTGGTAGGCCTGGAGCGTCATTTCAGCCATCAATTTTGCCCAGCCGTACATATTATCGGCGTCGTGCGGCGCTTTCACATCAGCTTCCTTGAGATAAATTTCCTTGGTGGTGTCTGTCTGCATGTAATTCGGGTAGACGCAGCCCGAAGAGGCATAACAGACCTTCTCGACACCAGCCTTTACTGCCTCCCAGAAAACAAGTCCGTCGAGGAAGAGATTGGAAGCCGGGCCCGCCTGATGCAAATCAACGTAGCCGCGTCCCCCGTGATCGGCGGCAAGGTGAAATACGGTCTGGATGTCCTTCATGGCGCTGCGGGTCACGCCGGGTTCGCGCAAATCCGCTTCGATAAAACTGACTCTTCCGGCTTTGACGTGATTCTGAATGTTTTCCAGCCTGCCGCTCGATAGATCGTCCACGACGCGAATTTGCGCGCCGCGCTCGAGCAACTGGTCGACGAGATTTGAACCAATGAAAGAGGCGCCGCCAGTGACAAGTACTTTCTTATTTTTCCACATTAGGATTGCTCCTGCATTCAGGGGGGTGAATGCCCTCGAGGACTGCGACGAATTTCTGTAGCTCGTTTACTCTAGCATAGTTTTCCGCCGCTTTATGGGCGCGTTCGCCCATCGCGGCCAGCCGGGACGGATCGCTCTTGAGCATCCGGATAGCGTCAGCGACCTCCGATGGTTTGTCGGGATCGGCAACCACACCACAGTCAGCCGCGCGCACAATCCGTGCAACGTCACTGTCTTCCGGGGCAACGGCGAGAATGGGACGGCCCGCCGCGAGAATCGAATATAGCTTGCTCGGTACAACGACACCGCCAAGCCCACGCCGTATCGTGATGATGTGGAGGTCGCCTGCGGCCATGACGCAGGGAATCTCCTCGGGCGGCCGGAAAGGCAAGAAACGTACCGTTGCGGAGTCGCGGCTCGATTCCTCAAGGCGTGCGCGATTGGCGCCGTCGCCAACGAAAATCATGCGAGTGCCGTTCACAGGAAGGAGCCTTGAGGCTTCGAGCAACGTGTCCCAAGCGCCGTAAAATCCCAGATTGCCCGCATGAAGCACTACAAAATCGGCGGCGCCACGGATCTCGCCGATTGCGGGATGGTTTTGAGGCGCCGGAGCAGCCGGAAGCGAGGTGCCATCGCGAACCACGACGACGCGCTCGGGATCCACACCCTTGGCGAGGATGCGGTCGCGCATGTCGTCGCCCAACACTATGACTCGCGCGGCTTGGCGCAAAGCAGTCCGGTGGAGGCGTTCCCAAAGGGCAACCCAACTTCGCGGACGGACAATGTCGCCACCCAGGGCCATATCGGGATAAAGATCACGGATGTTATAGACAAAAGGAATGCCCTTGATTCGAGCGATCGTCGCGCCAACGATGCCGTTAAAAGGGGGGTCGGTCATGGCAAGGACGAGATCGGCTTTGATGGACATGGCGCGAGGAACAGCCAGCGCGGCATACGAAAGATAGTTAGCCACGCGCCTCCGCATTTGGTGACGAGGATAAGTGGTGGAACCCACACGCTCGACGGTGAGATTGCCCGCGACGCGACGGCGGAGGAACGCAAAAGGATAGCGCTCATCCGGATCGTACGATGGACGTCCGGCCAGAACGGTAACCTGGTGGCGTTTCGACAAGGCGTCGGCAACCACCGCGGCGATTTTCGCCGTCGCGGATGTGTCCGGTGGAAAATATTCGTTCAGCAATAAAATGTTCAAAGCAGTTCCGAGTTACCGTTTTCGTAGACTGATCTCACGGTATCAGTCCGGTGTTCACGACTTTGTACCCAAGACAGCGGCGGACGGTTCCTCGCTCGAATTCCCCGCTGCATTTTTCTCCAACAAGAAATTCCCCAGGACCAAGACGTCCATTTTGGTGCGATCGAAACAGGCCAAGGCTTCTTCGGGCCGGCAGACTATCGGCTCATTGTCGTTAAACGACGTGTTCAGCAAAACAGGAACGCCAGTGAAGTCGCCGAAAGCGCGGATGAGCCGCCAATAGAGCGGATGAGTTTCGCGGCTCACGGTCTGCAGACGCGCTGTGCCATCCACATGCGTCGGCGCGGGAATTACCGCGCGCTTCGATGGGCGCACCGGATAGGCGAAGGTCATGAACGGCGACGGATGGGTGCGTTCGAAATATTCTCCCGTGGCTTCCTCGAGAATCGAAGGAGCGAAAGGCCGGAACGTTTCGCGATGTTTGATGCGGCGGTTGAGCGTTTCTTTCATTTGGGCGCGGCGGGGATCGGCGAGGATACTGCGGTTCCCCAAAGCGCGCGGACCCCATTCGGCGCGGCCCTGAAACCAGCCGACAATTTTTCCCTGGGCGATATGTTTGGCTGTGGCCTGCACCAGAGCGCCTTCTTGGAGTTCGGCGACTTGGACATCTTCGGAATCCGAGCCGCGGCTCGAAACGGCCTTGCGGATGTCGTCAGGTGTAAAACCGGGGCCCCAAAAGGCATGATTCATCTCAAAACTGCGAGGTCTTGCGAGAACTTGATGGTATACGGCAAACGCTGCGCCGAGAGAAAGCCCGCCATCGCCGGCAGCAGGCTGCACGTAGATGCGCTCGAAAGGCGTGCGTTCGAGAATTTTCCCATTAGCCACGCAGTTGAAAGCGACGCCACCCGCCAGGCAGAGCGTTTTCGCCTTAGTCTGCGCGTGGAGGGCGTTCACGTTGGACAATAAAATTTCTTCGAGATGAGCCTGCATGGACGCGGCCAAGTCTCGATGGCGCTGATCGAGAGGCTGTTCGGGGCCTCGAGTATGGCCTAGTCGTTCCTCGAGAAGCGGGGAAAAGAGGCGACCGAGCACTGGCGTTTCATTCGCCTTCTTCCAGGTCATTTCCGGGCCGGTCTTATGATGCGTGAAATAACGAAGGTTGAGACGGAAACCGATGGGAGCTTCGGCGCGGACGACGTCGCGGAGCTCGTCAAGATACGCGGGCGAGCCATAGGCCGCGAGACCCATTACTTTGTACTCATCACCAAACTTCCAGAAGCCAAGATATTGCGTCATCGCCGTATAAAACATTCCGAGCGAATGAGGAAATGCGATGGAGCCATCGACGCGGATTTGCGAGCCTTCGCCGACTCCCCACATGGTGCTGGCGAAATCACCCAAACCGTCGGCAGAGAGCACGGCGGCACGGTCGAAAGGAGAGACGAAAAATGTGCTGGCCAGATGAGCCTGGTGGTGTTCGATGCGATGAAATTGCGCGCGAATGCTTTGCGGGTCGATTTCGAACGCAGCGGCGAGCTCCTCTTTCATTCCGGCGAAGCGCGATAGAACTTTAACCCGTTCGAGCGCGAAGCGGGGCATGCGCAGGGCGAAGCGCAACTTGGTACCCAGGCGCGCCCACGGATTGCGTGGAGTTGCGATGTGATCGACTTGAGATAACTTAACTCCAGCAGTTTCCAGGCAGTATTGGATGGCCTTTACCGGCAACCCTGCGGCATATTTCACGCGATTCAGGCGCTCTTCTTCGACAGCTGCGACAAGGCGACCATCCACAACAATAGCTGCCGACGCATTTGCGTGATACGCGTTGATTCCCAAGATGATCATGCGCCCGTCAATTCCCTCTGGCTGACGTTCGGAATGCCTGTTGGTCGCCCTGATTAGGATAGCGCGGAAGCCGCCTTCCTGTCCTTATCGTTCGGGCCTTCAGCGACTCCGGTCAGATTCCGGCGGACCCATTCATTGAGCACAAATAAACTCCAGGGCCGCGACCAGCTCGTGCGCCCAGCCAGGAAACTCTGCCAGACAGTCCTAACTCCTCTCTTGTCGATGATATCGCCAAGTGTTTGGTCACAATTTGTGAGTCCAGATTCGACGCGGTCCCGCAGCGGGCCGCGCAGCCAATGTTCCCAAGGCAATGTGAATGTACGCTTGGTCTGGGACACAATCTCTTCCGGTAAGAGGTCTCGAAGCGCTTCAATCAGCAGGCCTTTGCGCACGCCATTCCTGTTTTTTACCGTTGCCGGAAGGCCGAGCACTAGTTCGACGAGCAAATGATCCAGGAATGGAACCCGAACCTCGAGCGAATGGCGCATGCTCATAGCATCGGTGTCCCGAAGGAGCATGTTGACGAGATACGAGCGAATTTCCAGCCGGGAAATAGCAGTAAAGGGATCGATCCGGCAGGCTTGGGCGGCCGCGGCGGTCATCCAGGCGAACCACAGTGAGCTTCCCCACCCAGGGCGATTGGTGCGAAGAAGCTGCGATACGGTTCGTGACGGGAAGAGCGTTCGCGTGAAGAAATACGGATGCGGGAAATCGTCCGGACTCGAAAACGCGCCGGCAAGTTTGAGAACTGAATCGGGATGTTCTGTGCATCTGGCCCACGCGCGAAAAGGAGCATTTCCGGCCCGACGCAACAGAGATGGGAGCAATCGCGAGAACGCCATCATACGCGCTACCTGGGGAGTGGAACTGAATGTGGAGTAGCCTCCGAAGATTTCATCGCTGCCCAGGCCCGAGAGCGCGACTTTGAGGCCGGCTTGGCGCGCCGCCCAGGATACGAAATACGTATTTATGCCGTCGACGCTGGGTTGATCGAAAGCGGCAACGGCGTCGTCGAGACGCGACTGCTCTTCGCCGCTCAGGAGCAACTCGGAATGCTCGGTTCCTAGGAGATCGGCCGTTCGGCGTGCGAGCAAGGCTTCGCTGAATTCCTGCTCCGAAAAAACTACGGTAAATGTTTTTATGCCGGAACGCTGGCGGCTGGCCAACGCGGCGAGCGCAGTGGAGTCAATGCCGCTGCTCAAGAAAATTCCCAGAGGCACATCTGCAAGCAAATGGCAGCGGACAGAATCTTCGAGCGCCGCCCGCACTCGCTCGACCGGTGACGTTCCCCGCGGCTCGGGAGCATCCGATCTGGTGGCTTCGGCGACGTTCCAATAAGCCTTTGGCCGAAACGATGCGGACGGCTGATCGCACGAAACATAACCGCAGTGGCCCGGCGGGAGGGAATAAATTCCATCGACGAGCGTCATGGGTTCGCCGACCGATCCGAAAAGCAGATAGCTGGAGAGCGCCTCGGCCGAGAGGCGGCGCGGGATGGAATTGCTGGCGAGGAGCGCGCGCACTTCGGAGGCGAAGAAGAATTTCTTCTCTACCGTGGCGTAATACAGGGGCTTGATTCCCATCCGGTCGCGAGCGAGGAAAACACGCCGCGGGCGTCCAGCCTTGCCTTCAGGTATTTCAACAATGGCAAACGCAAACATGCCGCGCAAATGCCGTACGCAATCCTCACCCCAGGTTTCGTACGCGTGGACGATCACTTCCGTGTCGGATTGGGTGCGGAAAACGTGGCCGGCAGATTCGAGCGAGTGCCGCAATTCACGAAAGTTATAGATCTCACCGTTGAAGACAACCGCGAGCGTAGAGTTTTCGTTCCAAATGGGCTGTTGGCCACCGGGAAGATCGATAATGCTGAGGCGCTGCATGCCGAGGGCAGCGCCTGGAGCTATCAGCACGCCATTACCGTCGGGACCGCGATGCTCCATGGCGCGCATCATGCGCTGGAGGGGTAAGGCAGCTTGATTTTGGTCTTCGGAGCCGATTACGCCACAGATTCCGCACATAAGAGTTTGCCGGCTTCCCCTGTAAGATTCATCCTCTGTTACTTTACGACCAAACAGGCCAGGACTGGAAGATTCAACGCCGGACGCGCACGCAGGGTGGGGTCTTTGTGCTGCGCAGAAGCTAATGCCTCAGAAAAGCCAGGCTGCCTGTTCGAAGGCGATCCCTTAGGCGGACTCGTTTAATACCGAGCCGGCGACTGGCAAGCCATCCTAAAAGAAGCCTGACGACACAGAAGAAGAGAAACAGGACTGCGGCACCGACACATGCGGTGAGAGATTCGCGTTCGACGAGGAGCGTCATGAGGGGAGAGGCGGCCGCTCCAGGGGAAATCGTAGTCGCGATCTTTCCAAAGAGCGGGCCGAGAAAAGGAATCCGACCAAAGTGGATGTCCGCCGTATGCTCGAACGAATATTCGGGAAGATAATTCTGGAGCCCCGACGTCGCGATTCGAAATACTTGCGGGTCTTTCAGTTGTTCCGCCGTAAGGAGCGCCCCATCGGGGCCGCGCATCATGATCCGAAACGTAGGATCGACGACAATCCATCGCCCATTGAGCAGTACCTGGGTGTCGACGTGTGTCGTTGAGCCTCGCGGACTCAATAGCAACAGACGCCGCACTTGCAAACCGCTGCTGGACGCCAAATTTATAAACGCGTTGGAAGCGGAGCCACAAACCTGCAACAAAGCCCGGTAATTTAGAGTTTGCTCGGGATCGCGGAGAAGAAATTTCCCCGTCAAGACTCCGTCCTGGCGGGCCGGTCCGGATTTCATCCAATCCAGAATGGCCTGTACTTTTTCTTCAGGAGCAGCGTTGGCAGGTACGACCGCGTCAGAAAAGCCTCTTAGGTATTGGCGCGTCGAGTATTCCCAAAACAATGCGTAGAGCAGAAACACCGCAGACGCGATGAGCAAAAGATTCGCGAGGGCCCAAATTGAACGAAGCACCGGGTGACCGTTCACCTGGCTGGCACCTCGGAAATTACGTCCCTATAAATGGCTTCCATTTGGGACAGCGGCTGCTCCCACGAAAGGCCACGCACGACGCCGGGGCAAGCATCGCGGAATTGGCCGGCAAGGCTGCCACCATCGAGCAACAGTCTCAAAGCAGTGGCAATCGCGCGAGAATCGTGCGGTACGACCAGGCCGGCTCGTCCGTCGACGATAGGGGCGATGCCGCACTGGTCTGTGACGATCACGGGCGTGCCGCAAGCCATGGCCTCGGCAGCGGAGTTGCCGAAATTCTCGTTTTGCGAAGGCAAAACGAAGACGTCGGCATCCCGGTATGCGGCCCATTTTGCATCGTCATAGAGCGGTCCCGTAAACAATACATTGTCGGCAATCCTGGATGCCGC
>Ga0134128_10002199_pt1 | contig 24294 bp, 19 predicted proteins | sample KB31754_FD_96462 | JGI IMG/M metagenome (GOLD analysis project Ga0134128, IMG submission 96462) | Terrestrial soil microbial communities with excess Nitrogen fertilizer from Kellogg Biological Station, Michigan, USA - KB3-175-4 | ecosystem: Environmental > Terrestrial > Soil > Unclassified ...
GGCCTTGCGGATCAGCCTGCGCTGCGCGGCGGGGGACTCGTGGTTTTCGGTGAGCAGCTTCCGGGCCGCGTGGAAGGGGTCGCCCGGGCGCTCCAGGAGGTTCAGCAGCATCGCGTGGGTGACGGTGAAGCTGGACGTCAGCGGCTCGGGCACGGATTCGCTCAGCCGGGTGAACGTGGGCTCGCCCCAGCTGACAAAGCCCTGCTGCGGCTTCTTTTTCACCACCTGGCGCAGCTTCTTGGCGTCGTCACCAAACTTGGCCACCGCCTTGGCCATGGCCTTGGTGTTTTCAACGACGTGCTCCGGCGCCTCCACAATCACCGTCCCTGCGGTGTCGTAGCCGGCCCGCCCGGCCCGGCCCGCAATCTGCTGGAACTCCCGCACCTGCAGGACGCGGGTGCGCACGCCGTCGTACTTGCTCAGGGCCGTCATGAGGACGGTGCGGATGGGCACGTTGATGCCCACGCCCAGGGTGTCGGTGCCGCAGATGACCTTCATCAGCCCGGCCTGGGCCAGCTGCTCCACGAGGCGCCGGTACTTGGGCAGCATGCCCGCGTGGTGGACGCCGATCCCGTGGCGCACCAGCCGGTTGAGCGTCTTGCCGAAGCCCGCGGAAAAGCGGAAGCCGGCAATGAGCTCCCCGATCCGGTCCTTTTCCTCCCGCGTGCAGACGTTGATGCTCATCAGGTTCTGCGCGCGGTCAATGGCCTCGGCCTGGCTGAAGTGCACCACATAGACGGGGACCTGCTTTGTGGCGAGCAGTTCCTCGAGCGATTCGTGGACGCCGGTGGTGACGTAGTAGTAGTGCAGCGGAATGGGACGCACGCCGGAGGAGACCGTGGTGGTGGTCCGGTTGGTCAGTTCCGTGAGCTCCTTTTCAAAACGCGTGACGTCCCCCAGGGTGGCGCTCATCAGCAGGAACTGCGACTGTGGCAGCTCCAGCAGGGGCACCTGCCACGCCCAGCCCCGCTGTGGGTCGGAGTAGTAGTGGAACTCGTCCATGACGACCACGCCAACATCGGCGTCCTCACCCTCGCGCAGGGCGATGTTGGCCAGGATTTCCGCCGTGCAGCAGATGATGGGCGCGTCCTGGTTCACGGAGGAATCGCCGGTCACCATGCCCACGTTCTCGGCGCCAAAAATCTCACACAGGGCAAAGAACTTCTCGGAGACCAGGGCCTTGATGGGGGCCGTGTAGTAGCTGGAGGCGCCTCGTGCCATGGCGTTGAAGTGCGCGGCGATGGCCACCATGGACTTCCCCGAGCCCGTGGGGGTGGAGAGGATCACGTTGTTGCCGCTGACCAGCTCAATGGCGGCGTCTTCCTGCGCCGGGTACAGCTCCAGCCCGCGGTCCGCTGTCCATTCCAGGAACGCCTCCAGGACGTCGTCATCGCTGGAGGTTTTGGGGTCGAGGCCGGAGAGCTGTTCAAGAAGGTTCATGGTCCCACCAGTCTACGGGCGCCGCAGCCAGGGGAACGGCTGTGGCAGGATAACGCCATGGGAACAAAGCAGCTGGCCTGGGACCCGGCCAAATACGTGGAATTCGGCGACTTCCGCAACCGGCCCTTCTTCGACCTCACGGCCCGCATCACCGCCCCCGCGCCACGGGGCGTGGTGGATCTTGGCTGCGGTCCGGGGAACCTGACGGCCACCCTGGCCCGGCGCTGGCCCGGCGCGCGGGTGCGCGGCCTGGACAGCTCCCCGGAGATGGTCGCGGCGGCCCAGCGCGCGGGCGGATCCGCGGACGACGCCGGTCCGCGACTCCCGGCAAACCTCGCCTTTGGGCTCGCCGACATTGCGAATTGGGCCCCCGGGCGGGAGACCGACGTGGTGGTCTCCAACGCCGCCCTGCAGTGGGTTCCGGGCCACCAGAAGCTCTTGTCCGGGTGGCTGGGCGTCCTGGAGCCAGGTGCCTGGCTGGGTGTGCAGGTGCCGGGAAACTTTGACGCGCCCTCGCACACGCTCATGCGCGAGGTGGCCGGATCCCCACGCTGGCGAAAGCAGCTGGCCGGCGTCCTGCGGCACCAGGACACGGTATGGGAACCGGGGCAGTACCACGAGCTGCTCCTGCGCGGCGGAGCCCGGGCCGATGTGTGGGAAACCACCTACAGCCAGCTGCTCCCCGGGGAGCACCCCGTGCTGGACTGGGTGCGCGGGACCGGGCTCCGCCCCGTGCTGCAGGCCCTCGGCGAGCGGGATGGGGGCGCGTTTGAGGCGGAGTATTCGGCGCTCCTGGACGAGGCCTACCCTGCGGGGGAGTTTGGCACCGTCTACCCCTTCCGCCGGATTTTCGTGGTGGGGCAGAAGCAATGAAATTCACGCACGGATGAAAGGCACGTCACATGGCTGAGCTGGAAGCATTTCCCCTGGACTGGCAGACCGCCCTGGTCATTGTTGCCCACCCCGACGACCCCGAGTACGGCATGGCCGCGGCGGTGGCGGAGTGGACGGAGGGCGGCAGGGAGGTCCACTACCTGCTGGCCACCCGCGGCGAGGCGGGCATTGCGGGCCTGCCGCCGCAACAGTCGGGTCCCTTGCGCATGCGGGAGCAGCAGGACGCGTGCCTCCGGGTGGGCGTCGCCAGCCTGGCGTTCCTGGACCACCCGGACGGCCGCGTCCAGGAGGGCCTGCAGCTGCGCCGCGAGATTGCCGGGCGCATCCGCCAGGTGCGGCCGGATCTGGTGCTCACCCTGAACCACCGGGACGAATGGGGCCCGGGCCGCTGGAACAGCGCCGACCACCGCGCCGTGGGCCGCAGCGTGCTCGACGCCGTCTCCGATGCGGACAACGAGTGGATCTTCCCGGAACTGCTCGAGGAGGGACTGGCACGGCACAAGGTGCGCCGCGTGGCCATCAGTTCGCCCCACCCCACCCATGCCCAGCCGGTCAGCGAACGCAGCATTGAACGCGCCGTGGCATCCCTGGCCGAGCACGCAGAATACCTCAAGGCGCTCGGCACGGACCCGGTGGAGTCCCAGGCCCGCCGGCAGGTGGGGATGGTGACGGCAGGGGGCCAGGTGAGGTTCGAACTCTACGGCTAGTCCCCACGCCCTCCACACCCTCCCGCGGAAAATATGCCCAGAGAAAACTGGGCAGACAAGGCACAAGCCGGGGGAGTAGCTTGTTAGCTGAATGACGCAATGCGCCCGGACCGGGCGCCATGAGGAGGATCCGTGCTGTTCCGCTTGATCGGGCGCAACCTGGCCCCGCACAAGGTTCCACTCATTTCCATAGTGGTGCTGCAGTTCCTCTCGACCCTGGCCACCCTGTACCTGCCCACCCTCAACGCGGACATCATCGACGACGGCGTGGTCAAGGGTGACATCGGCCTCATCTTCCACCTGGGCGGCTGGATGCTGCTGATCACCGCCGGGCAGGTGGTCTGCGCCATTGTGGCAACGTTCCTCAGCGCCCGCCTGGCCATGGGCGTGGGCCGGCAGGTGCGCCGGGACCTGTTCAACAAGGTCGAGACATTTTCGGCCCAGGAGGTGGGAATCATCGGCGCGCCGTCGCTGATCACCCGCACCACCAATGACGTCCAGCAGGTGCAGATGCTGACGCTGATGTCCTTCACCCTCATGGTCGCCGCGCCCATCATGTGCATCGGCGGAATCGTCCTGGCCATGCGGCAGGACGTGCCGCTCTCCGGGCTCCTGCTGGTCATCCTGCCCGTGCTCGTGGTGGCCATCGGCCTGATTGTGCGCGTCCTGGTCCCCACCTTCCGCAAGGTCCAGCACCAGCTCGATGACATCAACGGCGTGCTGCGCGAGCAGATCACCGGCATCAGCGTCATCCGCGCCTTTGTGCGCAGGGACTACGAGGCCGAACGCTTCGACACCGCCAACGGCGCCCTGACGGCGTCGCAGCTGCGTGCCGGCCGGCTGCTCTCCCTCATGTTCCCCACCATCTTCTTCGTGGTCAACCTCACCAGCGTCGGCGTGCTCTGGTTCGGCGGGCAGCGCATAGCCGGCGGCAACATGCAGATCGGCGCCCTGACCGCGTTCCTGAGCTACATCATGCAGATCCTGATGTCGGTCATGATGGCCATGTTCATGTTCATGATGATCCCGCGCGCCGCCGTCAGCGCCGAACGCATCCAGGAGGTCCTGGACACGGAACCCTCCGTGGCGGACACCCCGGAGTCGCTCGCCGTGGCCCGGCTGGACGGCCGGCTCTCCGTCCGAGACGCCGCGTTCAAGTACCCCGGCGCCCAGGACCCCGTGCTCTCCGGCATCAGCTTTGACGCCACACCCGGAACCACGACGGCGGTCATCGGCTCCACGGGCAGCGGCAAGTCGACCCTCGTGAACCTCATACCCAGGCTGCTCGACGCCACCGGCGGCAGCATTGCCCTGGGCGGGCACGACATCCGCGCGGTGACGCTGCAGTCGCTGCGCAGCGCGATCGGGCTGGTCCCGCAAAAGGCGTACCTGTTCAGCGGCACCGTGGCGACCAACCTGCGCATGGGCAGGCCGGACGCCACCGAAGACGAGCTGTGGGCCGCCCTCGGGGTGGCCCAGGCGGCCGACTTTGTCCGCGACATGCCCGGCGGCCTGGACGCCACGATTGAACAGGGCGGCGCCAACGTCTCCGGGGGCCAGCGCCAGCGCCTGTGCATTGCCCGGGCCGTGGTCAGCAATCCGTCCCTGTACCTGTTTGACGACAGCTTCTCCGCCCTGGACTACGCCACCGACGCCAGGCTGCGCGCCGCCCTCAGGCCGGTCACCGCGAATGCGGCCGTGCTGGTGGTGGCCCAGCGCGTGGGCACCATCCGCCACGCGGACAACATCCTGGTGCTGGACGAAGGGAGGCTGGTGGGTCAGGGCACGCATGAGGAACTGCTGGAAAGCTGCCCCACCTACCAGGAAATTGTCACCTCGCAGCTGACGGACGAGGACAGGGAGACCGCGGCATGAGCATGATGAGGGGCGGCGGCAGGCCGCCGCAAAAGCCGATGGCCTTCGGCCCGAGCCTCAAGCGCATCCTGCGCCTGCTGGCCGTGGACCGGCTGCGGATGGTCTCCGTGGTGGTGCTCGCCGCCGTGTCCGTGGGCCTGTCCGTGGTGGCGCCGAAAGTGCTGGGCCACGCAACCGACATCATTTTCAACGGCGTGGTGGGCCAGATGCTGGACCGCTTCCCGGCGGGCACCACCAAGGACCAGGCCGTGGCGGCGCTGCGTGCCGCCGGGCAGGGACAGCTGGCGGACATGCTCTCGGGCATGAACGTGGTGCCGGGCCAGGGAGTGGACATGAACGCCCTGGCCGCCGTGCTGGCGATCGTCCTGGCCCTCTACATTGCGGCCTTCTTCTTCAACTGGTCCCAGGGCTACATCACCACGGGCATTGTCCAGCGCGCCATGTACCGCCTGCGGCGGCAGATCGAGGAGAAGCTGGACCGCCTGCCCATGTCCCACTTCCAGCAGGAATCCCGCGGCGACGTGCTTTCCCGCGTCACGAATGACATCGACAACTTTTCCCAGACGCTCAACCAGACCCTGACGCAGCTGCTCATCGCCGCCATGACAGTGGTGGGCGTGCTGGCCATGATGTTCTCCATCTCCCCGCTGCTGGCTGGCATCTCGCTGCTCACCGTGCCCATCATCGCCGGCATCACGGTGGTGATCGCCAAGCGGTCCCGCGTGCAGTTCATGGTGGAGTGGAAGTCCACCGGCGACCTCAACGGACACGTGGAGGAAATGTTCACGGGGCACGAGATCGTCAAGGCCTTCGGGCGGCAGGACGAAGCCATTGAAAAGTTCCGGGCCTCCAACGACGAACTCTACGAATCCAGCGCCAGGGCCCAGTTCATTTCCGGCATCATCATGCCCAGCATGAACTTTGTCTCCAACCTGAACTATGTGGTGGTGGCCGTGCTCGGCGGAATCCAGGTTGCCTCGGGCATCCTCACGATCGGCAGCGTCCAGGCCTTCATCCAGTACTCCCGGCAGTTCAGCCAGCCCATGGCCCAGATCGGCAGCATGATCAACCTCCTGCAGTCCGGCGTGGCCTCCGCCGAACGCGTGTTTGAACTCATTGACGCGCCGGAGCAGAAACCCGACCACCAGCCGGCCGCCACGCTGCCCGTGGTCAGGGGCCGGGTGGTCTTCGACCACGTCAACTTCAGCTACAAGCCGGACGAGCCCCTCATCCGGGAGCTGTCCCTGGTCGCCGAGCCGGGGCAGACGGTGGCAATCGTCGGCCCCACGGGCGCCGGCAAGACCACCCTGGTCAACCTGCTCATGCGCTTCTACGAGATCGACTCCGGCCGGATCAGCATCGACGGCGTCAACACGGCCGAGCTCACCCGGGACGAGCTGCGGCGCAAGTTCGGCATGGTGCTTCAGGACGCGTGGCTCTTTGGCGGGACCATCAGGGACAACCTGGCCTACGGCAAGCTGGACGCCACGGAGGCGGAAATCATTGGGGCGGCCGAGGCCACCCACGTGGACCACTTTGTGCGTTCCCTGCCCGAGGGCTACGACACTGTCCTGACGGACGACGGCGGCGGGCTGAGCCAGGGCCAGCGGCAGTTGGTCACCATTGCCCGGGCCTGGATCGCCAACCCCGGCATCCTGATCCTGGACGAGGCGACGAGCTCCGTGGACACCCGCACCGAGGTCCTGATCCGCCAGGCGATGAACCGCCTGCGCAAGGACCGGACCAGCTTTGTCATTGCCCACCGCCTCTCCACGATCCGCGACGCCGACCTGATCCTGGTCATGGACGACGGCCGGATCATCGAGCAGGGCACGCACGGCGAACTGCTTGATCAGCACTCGTTCTACTACGATCTCTACATGAGCCAATTCGGCGACCCGTTGGTGGAGGAAGTGGGCACGGCGTGAACGCCATGGACGTGATAGTGCGCAGGTGGGCCCTGGACACCGGCTCCTCGGTGCCGCCGTTCGAGCAAATCCGGCTGCGCATCCTGGACCTTGCGGCCTCCGGCGGGCTGGCCGTCGGCGCGAAGCTCCCCCCCGTGCGGTCGCTGGCCGCGTCCCTGGGCGTCGCGGCCAACACCGTGGCACGGTCCTACCGCGAGCTCGAGCAGGCCGGGATCGTCGTCACCGCGGGGCGCAGCGGCACGGCCGTCGCCTCCGGCGGGGACGTGATCGGCGCCCAGGCGGCCGAGGCCGCGGAGTCCTATGCCGCCGTCGTGCGCGAACTGGGCATTCCCGGGCCCAAGGCGCTGGCAATTGTCTCCGCCGCGCTGGAACGCGGCACCGTGCGCTAGACCGGGCGCGGCGCCCGGAGTGCCGTTCGAAAATGGTGTTCGAGAGGCGTTGTTCGAACGAAGATTCGACTATACTATAGGGTGGTGCGACGTGCGCACCGCGTCCGCGCCTGCCGGAAAACTGGGCCGGAATGAGTGCCGGAGCCCCAGGACGCCGGACGGAAAAGCGAAGGAAACAATGTACCAACCTGCCACCGCGACCCCGGAAACCAAGCGCCCCGACCTTTCGCGGCTCGTGGTGAAGGGCGCCCGCGAACACAATCTGCGCAACGTCGACCTGGACCTGCCGCGCGACTCCATGATCGTCTTCACCGGCCTGTCCGGCTCGGGCAAGTCATCGCTGGCCTTTGACACCATTTTCGCCGAGGGCCAGCGGCGGTACGTGGAATCCCTCTCGGCCTATGCCCGGCAATTCCTCGGCCAGGTGGACAAACCGGATGTCGACTTCATCGAGGGGCTCTCCCCGGCCGTGTCGATCGACCAGAAGTCGACATCGAAAAACCCGCGGTCCACCGTGGGAACCATCACCGAAATTTACGACTACATGCGCCTGCTCTGGGCGCGTGTGGGCGTGCCCCACTGCCCCGTGTGCGGGGAGCCCATCGCCAAGCAGACGCCGCAGCAGATCGTGGACCAGCTGCTGGAGATGCCCGAGGGCACCCGCTTCCAGGTGCTGGCGCCCGTGGTGCGGGACCGCAAGGGCGAATTCGTGGACCTGTTCCGCGAACTCACGGCCAAGGGCTACTCCCGCGCCAAGGTCGACGGCGCGCAGGTCCAGCTGTCCGAGCCGCCCAAGCTGAAGAAGACGTTCAAGCACACCATCGAGGTGGTGGTGGACCGCCTCGTGGTCAAGGACGGCATCTCCCAGCGGCTCACCGATTCCGTGGAAACGGCCCTGGGCCTGGCCGAGGGCCGTGTCCTCGCCGAGCTGGTGGACCTGGGGGAGTCCGACGCCGGGCGCATCCGGTCGTTCTCCGAGAACCTTGCGTGCCCCAACGAGCACCCCCTGGCCATCGACGAAATTGAGCCGCGCTCCTTCTCCTTCAACAACCCCTTTGGCGCCTGCAGCGCCTGCAGCGGCATTGGCACCAAGCTGGAGGTGGACGAGGACCTGGTGGTCCCCAACCCGTTCCTGTCCCTGCGCGACGGCGCCATCGCGCCCTGGTCGCTGGGCACCGCCACCACCGAATACTGGAACCGGCTCCTGGAGGGGCTGGCGGACGACCTCGGCTTTTCGCTGGACGATTCCTGGAACAAGCTCAGCACCGATTCGCGCCAGGCCATCCTGTACGGGAAGGACCACAAGGTGGTGGTCCAGTACCGGAACCGCTTCGGCCGTGAGCGCAAGTACAGCACCGGCTTTGAAGGGGCGGTGCAGTACATCCAGCGCAAGCACCTGGAGACGGAATCGGACTCCGCCCGCGACCGCTACGAAGAGTACATGCGCCAGATCCCGTGCCCGGCCTGCGGCGGCGCCCGCCTGAACCCGGCGTCACTGTCCGTGCTGATCAACGGCAAGTCCATCGCCGAGGTGTGCGCCCTGTCCATGCGCGACTGCTTCGAGTTCCTCTCCAACCTGGTGCTGACCGGCCGCGAAGCCCAGATCGCCAGCCAGGTTCTCAAGGAAATCCAGGCCCGGCTGAAGTTCCTGCTGGACGTGGGCCTGGAGTACCTGAACCTCGAGCGGGCCTCCGCCACCCTGTCCGGCGGCGAGGCCCAGCGCATCCGGCTGGCCACCCAGATCGGCTCCGGCCTGGTCGGCGTGCTCTACGTGCTGGACGAGCCCTCGATCGGCCTGCACCAGCGCGACAACCGGCGCCTCATCGAAACCCTGACCCGGCTCAGGGACCTGGGCAACACGCTCATCGTGGTCGAACACGACGAGGACACCATCAACGAGGCCGACTGGATCGTGGACATCGGCCCCGGCGCCGGGGAACACGGCGGCCGGGTGGTGCACTCCGGCTCCGTGGCGGACCTGCTGAAAAACACGGAGTCGCTGACAGGCGACTACCTCTCCGGGCGCAGAAGCATCGCCGTGCCGGCCAAACGCCGCAAGTACGACAAAAAGCGGGAGCTGAAGGTCATCGGCGCGCGGGAGAACAACCTCCGGAACCTGGACGTCGCCTTCCCCCTGGGCGTCATGACCGCCGTCACCGGAGTGAGCGGCTCAGGCAAGTCCACGCTGGTCAACGAAATCCTGTACAAGGTGCTGGCCACCAAGCTCAACGGCGCCAAGCAGGTGGCCGGCCGCCACCTTCGGGTGGACGGCCTGGAGCACCTGGACAAGGTGGTGCACGTGGACCAGAGCCCCATCGGGCGCACGCCCCGCTCCAACCCCGCCACATACACCGGCGTCTTTGACAACATCCGCAAGCTTTTCGCCGAGACCAACGAGGCCAAGGTCCGCGGCTACCAGCCCGGCCGCTTCTCCTTCAACGTCAAGGGCGGGCGCTGCGAGGCCTGCACGGGCGACGGCACGCTGAAAATCGAGATGAACTTCCTGCCGGACGTCTACGTCCCGTGCGAGGTGTGCCACGGCGCGCGCTACAACCGTGAAACCCTGGAGGTCCACTACAAGGGGAAGTCGATCGCGGACGTGCTGAACATGCCCATCGAGGAGGGCGCGGAGTTTTTCGCCGCCTTCACCCCGATCGCGCGGCACCTGCGCACACTGGTCGACGTCGGCCTCGGCTATGTCCGCCTGGGCCAGGCCTCCACCACGCTGTCCGGGGGCGAGGCGCAGCGCGTGAAACTGGCCGCGGAACTGCAAAAGCGCTCCAACGGACGCAGCATCTATGTCCTGGACGAGCCCACCACCGGCCTGCACTTTGAGGACATCCGCAAGCTGCTGCTGGTCCTGCAGGGACTCGTGGACAAAGGCAACACCGTCATTGTGATCGAGCACAACCTCGACGTCATCAAAAGCGCGGACTGGATAGTGGACCTGGGCCCGGACGGCGGCACGGGCGGCGGGCAGCTGGTGGCGGCCGGGACACCCGAGAAGGTGGCCAAGAGCACCGAAAGCTACACGGCCACGTTCCTGCGCGAGGCGTTGGTGTAGGTGCGCGAAAATACCGCACGGCCCGCCGTGCATGCCGGCAGGGGCATATGTGCCCGGCGGGCCGCAGGGCTCATGAGAAACTAGGGTCGTGACTATAGCCGAAGCCGCCGTTGTTGACGCCGGCCCCATCCCCGCCGTCCTCTTCGACCTGGACGGCACCCTCGTCGACCCGGCCGGCGGCATCACCGGCGGCATCGCGCATGCCCTGCGCGCCATGGACCTGCCCGTCCCGGAGCCCGCGGTCCTCGACCGCATGGTGGGTCCCAAGCTGGCCGACGGCCTGGTCGGCATTGTCGGGGTGCCGGAGGCCCTGGTGCCGAAGGTGATTGCCGAGTACCGCAGCTGGTACGCCGACCGGGGCATGGCCATGTCCGTGGTCTACCCCGGCATGAAGGAACTGCTGGGCGAGCTGCGCACCCGCGGCGTCAAGCTGGCCGTCGCCACGCAAAAGCCCGAGCAGCTGGCCCGCACCCTGCTCGCCCACCACGGGCTGGCCGCCAGTTTTGACATCATCCGCGGCTCCCACACGGACGAGTCCCTCATGCCAGGGGACCCCGGCTACCGCGCGGGCAAGGCGGAGATCATCTCCTCGGCCCTGGTCGGACTCGCCGGCCCGGACCGCGCCGTCATGGTGGGGGACCGGCACCAGGACGTCAACGGGGCCCGTGCCAACGGCCTGGACTGCATCGGCGTTGCCTGGGGATTCGCCCCCGACGGCGAGCTGGAGGCGGCGGGGGCCGCCGGCGTCGTCCATTCGTCGGCCGAGCTGCTGCAGGCACTGGCCGGTGAACTGTCCGTCCCCGGCGCCGGGGAGGCCGCCAGTGGCACTGTATGACCTCACCCGGGTCCTGACCCGGGCGACCATCGCCGGACTGTGCCGGCCCACCGTGGAGGGGCTGGAAAACGTCCCCGCGCGCGGACCGTTCATCGTGGCGCCGAACCACCTCTCCTTCCTTGACTCCGTCATCGTCCAGGCGCTCACCCCCAGGCCCGTCTCGTTCTTTGCCAAGGCCGAGTACTTCACCGGCAAGGGCGTGCGGGGCCGCCTCACGAGGCAGTTTTTCGAGGCCGTGCATTCCATCCCGGTGGAGCGCGGCGAGCAGGCCGCCAGCGTCCAGGCACTGAAGACGCTGCTGGAGATCCTGGGCCGCGGCGACGGCGTGGGCATCTACCCGGAAGGCACGCGCTCCCGCGACGGCATCCTGTACCGCGGACGCACCGGCGTGGGATGGCTGGCCCTGACCACCGGCGCACCCGTGGTCCCGGTCGGGATCACCGGGACCGAAAAGCTGCAGCCCGCCGGCCGGAAAACTGTCAAGGCGGCACACTTCACCCTGCGCTTCGGCAAGCCGCTCCACTTTGAGAAGACCGGCCCCGACCACTCGCTGCCCGCCCGCCGGGCCGTCACTGACGCCATCATGGACGCCATCGCCGCCCTGACCGGCCAGGAACGCTGCGCCCAGTACAACCAAAGCCCCAGCGCGGAGTAGCCATGGCAGACCCAGCAAGCTACCGGCCCCGGCCCGGGGAGATCCCCACCGATCCCGGCGTCTACAGGTTCCGGGACGAACACGGGCGCATCATCTACGTCGGCAAGGCGAAAAACCTGCGGTCCCGGCTGAACTCGTACTTCGCCAACCCTGCCGGGCTGCTGCCCAAGACACACGCCATGGTGCACCATGCGGCCAGCGTCCAGTGGACCACCGTGGGCAGCGAACTCGAGGCCCTGCAGCTGGAATACACCTGGATCAAGGAATTCTCGCCCCGGTACAACCTCGCCTTCCGCGACGACAAGTCCTACCCGTACCTGGCCGTCTCCATGGGGGAGAAGTACCCCCGCGTGCAGGTCATGCGCGGCGAGCGGCGCAAGGACACGAAGTACTTCGGCCCCTACACGGCCGGGGCCATCCGCGAGACCATGGACACCCTGCTGCGCGTCTTCCCCGTCCGCAGCTGCAGCCCGGGGGTGCTGCGGCGCGCCGAACGCAGCGGCCGGCCATGCCTGCTCGGCTACATCGACAAGTGCGCGGCCCCGTGCGTGGGCCGCATCAGTGAGCAGGACCACCGGGCGCTGGCCCAGGACTTCTGCGACTTCATGGGCGGTGAGGCCAAGCGCTTCATCGGACGGCTGGAGAAGGACATGGCGGCCGCCGTGGCCGAACTCGACTACGAGCAGGCCGCCCGGCTGCGCGATGACGTCATCGCCCTGAAAAAGGTGTTTGAGCGCAACGCCGTGGTGCTGGCGGAAGACACCAACGCCGACATCTTCGCCGTCGAACAGGACGAGCTCGAGGCGGCCGTGCAGGTGTTCTACGTGCGGGGGGGCCGGATCCGCGGGCAGCGCGGCTGGGTCGTGGAAAAGGTGGAGGACGCCACCGACGCCGACCTCTGGGAGCACCTCATGCAGCAGGTCTACGGCGCCGAGGACCAGCAGCAGGACGCCATTCCGCGGCAGGTCCTGGTGCCCGAGCTCCCCGCGAACCACGGGGACCTGGCCGCCTGGCTCGCCGGGCTGCGCGGGGGCAAGGTGGACATCAAGGTGCCGCAGCGGGGGGAAAAGGCCGCGCTCATGGACACGGTGCGGCAAAATGCGCGCCAGGCCATGGTGCTGCACAAGTCCCGCCGCGCCGGAGACCTCACCGCCCGCTCGCTCGCCCTGGCCGAACTGCAGGAGGCGCTGGACCTTCCCATGCCCCTGCTGCGGATCGAATGCTTTGACATTTCGCATGTGCAGGGCACCAACGTGGTGGCCTCCATGGTGGTGGTGGAGGATGGGCTGGCCAAGAAGGGCGAGTACCGCAAGTTCGCCATCACCGGCGACGCCGCCGTCGACGACACCGCCTCCATGCACGATGTCATCACGCGCCGGTTCCGCAACTACCTGGCCGAGAAGCAGGAGCGGGCCCGGACCATGCAGGCTTCCGGGGACATCACCGCCGGCGACGCCCCCGAGCCCGCCCGGAGCAAGTTCGCCTACCCGCCCAACCTGGTGGTGGTCGACGGCGGCGTGCCCCAGGTGAACGCCGCCGCCCGCGCCCTCGCCGAACTCGGCATCACCGACGTCGCCGTCGTCGGGCTGGCCAAGCGGCTCGAGGAGGTGTGGGTGCCGGACAGCGACTTCCCCGTCATCCTGCCCCGGTCCTCCGAAGGGCCCTACCTGCTCCAGCGCATCCGCGACGAGGCGCACCGCTTCGCCATCACCTTCCACCGGGCCAAGCGCGGCAAGGCCATGACAGCCTCCGCCCTCGACACCATCCCGGGCCTGGGCGCGGCCAAGCAAAAGGCCCTCCTGGGCCATTTTGGCTCGCTGAAAAAGGTGCGGGCCGCCTCGGTGGAGGAACTGGAGCAGGCCAAAGGCATCGGCCCCGTGCTGGCGCGGTCCATTCACGACACCCTGGCCGCCGGCAGCCAGGCCGCGGCCCCCGCCGTCAACATGGCAACCGGCGAGATCCTTGACTAAGACGGCCGGACCGCCGCTGCCCGCAGCAGGCGGGGATTCCGAGCCGGGGGGAAATTCCTCTAGGCTGGCAGTAACAAAACGTCCCACCCTGCACTGCAGGCGGGCTTTCCACGCCACTGACTTCAAGGGAGCGCAATGACCGGGCACCACGAGCCAGCAACCGAGGGCAGCCCCCTGACGCCGGTCAAGCCTGTCGAACCGGAACTGCTGGTGGTCACCGGCATGTCGGGCGCCGGCCGCAGCACCGCCGCCAACGCGCTGGAGGACCTGGGCTGGTACGTCATTGAAAACCTGCCGCCGCAGATGCTGGCCGCGCTGTCGGAACTGGTCTCGCGGATGCCAGGCGCCCTGCCGAAACTGGCCGTGGTGGTCGACGTGCGCGGCAAGGCCCTGTTTGCCGACATCCGGGAGTCGCTCAACGCCCTCTCCTCCGCGGGCGTGGCCTACCGGGTGCTGTTCCTGGACGCCAGCGACGAAACGCTGGTGCGCCGCTTTGAACTGGCCCGCCGCCCGCACCCGCTGCAAAAGGACGGCCGCATCCTGGACGGGATCGGCTCCGAACGCCAGCTGCTCGCCGAGATGAAGTCACAGGCCGAAATGGTCCTGGACACCACGGTCCTGAACGTCCACGAGCTCGGCGCCGCCGTGACGGAGCTGTTCTCCGAATCCGGTCCCGTGGTCCTGGCCCTGACCATCATGAGCTTCGGCTTCAAGTACGGCCTGCCGGTGGACGCCAATTTCGTGGCGGACGTGCGCTTCATCCCCAACCCGCACTGGGTCCCCCAACTGCGCCCCCTCACAGGCGAGGATGCGGCGGTGAGCGACTTCGTGCTCAAGGACCATGGGGCCGCCGACTTCGTGGAACGCTACGTGCACGCCCTGGAGCCCGTCCTGGAAGGGTACCGCCGGGAGAACAAGCACTACGCCACCATTGCCGTCGGCTGCACTGGCGGCAAGCATCGTTCCGTGGCCGTGGCCATCGAGCTGGCCAAGCGGCTGAGCCAGTACCCGAGGGTCACCACCAGCATCCGGCACCGCGACCTGGGCCGGGAGTAGCAGGTGTACACGGGCATCCTGCCGATCATTCCGGCCGGCGGGCGGCTGCCGGCCTTCGAGTCCGGGGTGAAGGTCACGGCCCTGGGCGGCGGCCACGGCCTGGCCGCCTCGCTCTCCGCGCTGCGCCTGCTGACGAGCAACCTCACTGCCGTGGTCACCGTGGCGGACGACGGCGGCTCCTCCGGCCGCCTGCGCGAAGAGTTGGGCGTCCTGCCGCCCGGCGACCTGCGCATGGCCCTGGCCGCGCTGTGCGACGACACGGACTGGGGCCGGACCTGGCGCGACGTCATGCAGCACCGCTTCACGTCCCGCAACGGGACGGCCGGCTCCCTCGACAACCACGCGCTGGGCAACCTGCTCATCGTCACCCTCTGGGAGCTCCTCGGCGACACCGTGGCCGGCCTCCGGTGGGCGGGGGCCCTGCTGGGCGCCCGCGGCGAAGTCCTGCCAATGGCCAGCGTGCCGCTGACCATCGAGGGCCGTGTGGTGGCCACCGTGGACGCCGCCCACCCGCAGGGGCAGGTCATCCGGGGACAGGCCCGGCTCGCCAAGGCCGGCGGACTGGACAACGTCCGGCTGCTGCCCGAGGACGCCCCGGCCTGCGTTGAGGCGGTCACAGCCATCCACGGGGCCGATTGGGTGGTGCTGGGCCCCGGATCCTGGTACACCTCCGTCCTGCCGCACCTGCTGCTGCCGGACATGCGGGAGGCGCTGTGCACCACCCGGGCCCGACGGCTGCTGACCATGAACCTTGACGTCAACGACCTCGAGGCCACCGGCCTGGACGCGGCCGGCCACCTGCGGGTCATTTCCCGCTACGCACCGGACTTCGGGGTCGACGTGGTCCTGGCCGACCCTTCCTCCATCGCCGACGTGGCCGGTTTCACCGAGGCGGCAGCGATGCTGGGGGCCGAGGTGGTGTTCGGTAAAGTGGGGAGTTCCGCAGGAACTTCCGTCCACGACCCCTTGCGGCTGGCGGCGGCATACCGGGACATTTTTGGGGACAACTTGCATTTGAAAGTGAAGGGCTGAACCATGGCGCTGACAGCATCGGTCAAAGAGGAACTGTCCAGGCTGGACATCAAGAAATCCTCGGTGCGCAAGGCGGAAGTGTCGGCCCTGCTGCGCTTTGCCGGCGGCCTGCACATCATTTCCGGGCGGATCGTGATTGAGGCGGAGGTTGATTCCGCCGCCACGGCCCGGCGCCTGCGTGTGGCCATCGCGGAGATTTACGGCCACCACAGCGAAATCATCGTGGTCTCCGGCGGCGGGCTGCGCCGGGGCAGCCGCTATGTGGTCCGCGTGGTCCGCGACGGCGAGGCGCTGGCCCGCCAAACCGGCCTGCTCGACGGCCGTGGGCGGCCCGTGCGCGGGCTGCCGTCCGTCGTCGTCAACGGCTCCGCCGCCGACGCCGAGGCCGTGTGGCGCGGCGCGTTCCTGGCGCACGGCTCGCTGACCGAGCCCGGCCGCTCCTCGGCCCTGGAAGTCACGTGCCCCGGCCCGGAGGCCGCCCTGGCGCTGGTGGGTGCCGCCCGCCGCATCGACATTGCCGCCAAGGCCCGCGAGGTGCGCGGCATTGACAGGGTGGTGATCCGCGACGGCGACACCATCGCCGAGCTGCTCGTGCGCATGGGCGCCCACGAAACCCTCCTGGTCTGGGAGGAGCGGCGCATGCGCAAGGAGGTGCGGGCCACAGCCAACCGGCTGGCCAACTTTGACGACGCCAACCTGCGCCGCTCGGCACAGGCCGCCGTCGCCGCCGGGGCCCGCGTGGACAGGGCCCTGGAAATCCTCGGCGACGACGTCCCGGAGCACCTCAAGTACGCCGGCGAGCTGCGGGTGGCCCACAAGCAGGCCAGCCTGGACGAGCTCGGCCGCCTGGCGGACCCGCCGCTGACCAAGGACGCCATTGCCGGGCGGATCCGCCGCCTGCTGGCCATGGCGGACAAGAAGGCACTGGACCTGGGCATCCCGGGCACCGAATCAAGTGTCACGTTCGACATGTTGGAATCGTAAATGTGCCTAATATGAAAGAGTAGAAACATAACCGGCACCACACCGGTTATGCAGTTTGCCCGGGGTTCACGCCCCGGCGCCAACCCACCAGAAGAATCGCAACGGAGGAACCGTGACCAAGTACACACTTCCAGACCTCAGCTATGACTACGCTGCCCTGGAGCCGAACATTTCCGCCCGCATCATGGAACTGCACCACAGCAAGCACCATGCCGCGTACGTTGCCGGCGCCAACACGGCACTGGAGCAGCTCGCTGAAGCACGCGCGAGCAACAACTTCGCCAACGTCGCCAAGTACTCCAAGGACCTCGCATTCAATCTTGGCGGACACACCAACCACTCCATTTTCTGGAACAACCTCTCACCCGAGGGCGGCGACAAGCCCGAGGGCGAACTGGCCGCGGCCATCGACGACGCCTTCGGCTCCTTTGACGCCTTCCGCGCACATTTCACCGCAGCCGCCCTCGGCATCCAGGGGTCCGGCTGGGCGCTGCTGTCCTTCGAAGGCCTCGGCGGCAACATCATCATCGAGCAGCTCTTCGACCAGCAGGGCAATGTCCCCGTGGCCACCACCCCGCTCCTCATGCTCGACATGTGGGAGCATGCCTTCTACCTTGACTACGTCAACGTCAAGGCCGACTACGTCAAGGCCTTCTGGAACATCGTCAACTGGGCCGACGTCGCCAAGCGCTTCGACGCCGCCCGCAAAAACGCCACCGGGCTGATCGTCCTGCCATAGGCGACAAGCAAGCGCGCGCGGCCCCCTGCCGCGCGCGTGTGACCACTCTGTGGACGCCCGGCCCGCCCAAATTGGCGGGGCGGGCCCCATGGAACGTAATATGGATCACGGCGCGCACATCGCAAGGCGCGCCTTGAAGAAATCTCTGCCCAACGTCGTGCGGGAACCATCGGTTGAGTGCAAGCACCCGGCCAGACAATGGGTGCCCCAGGCACCAAGGAGAGAGAATCAGTGACTACACGTATTGGCATCAACGGCTTCGGCCGCATCGGCCGCAACTATTTCCGCGCAGCGCTGGCACAGGGTGCCGATCTTGAAATCGTCGCGGTCAACGACCTCACCAGCCCCGAGGCGCTGGCACACCTGCTCAAGTATGACTCCGTCAACGGCCGCCTCCCCGTGAGCGTTGACGTTGTCGACGGCCACCTGGTGGTTGACGGCAGGAAGATCAAGGTCCTGGCCGAGCGCGACCCCGCCAAGCTGCCCTGGGGCGAGCTGGGCGTGGACATCGTCGTCGAGTCCACCGGCTTCTTCACGAAGGCCTCGGACGCGCAGAAGCACATCGATGCGGGAGCCACGAAGGTCCTCATCTCCGCGCCGGCCTCCGACGAGGACATCACGATCGTCCTGGGCGTCAACGACGAACGGTACGACCCCGCCGCGCACCACATCATCTCGAACGCCTCCTGCACCACCAACTGCCTGGGCCCGCTGGCCAAGGTCCTCAACGACAGCTTTGGCATCGAGCGCGGCCTCATGACCACCGTGCACGCCTACACTGCCGACCAGAACCTGCAGGACGGCCCCCACAGGGACCTGCGCCGTGCGCGCGCCGCCGCCATCAACATGATCCCGACCTCCACCGGTGCCGCGAAGGCGATCGGCCTGGTCCTGCCGGAGCTCAAGGGCAAGCTCGACGGCTACGCCATCCGCGTCCCCGTCCCCACCGGCTCGGCCACCGACCTGACCGCCACCCTCAGCCGTGAGGTCACCGTCGAGGAAGTCAACGCCGCCTACAAGGCTGCCGCCGCCGAAGGCAGGCTCGCCGGCTACCTGAGCTACACGGAGGACCCGATCGTCTCCTCGGACATCGTCGGGGACCCGGCGTCGTCCATCTTTGACGCGGGCCTGACCAAGGTCATTGGCAACCAGGTCAAGGTGGTCTCCTGGTACGACAACGAATGGGGCTACTCCAACCGCCTGGTCGACCTGACCGAACTCGTTGCATCCAAGCTCTAAGGCGAAGTTAGGCAAAAAACAGCATGACACTTCACACCCTCAGCGAACTCGTCGATGAAGGTGTCCGCGGGCGGCACGTTCTTATCCGTAGTGATTTGAACGTGCCGCTCGACGGCGCTTCCGTGAGTGACGACGGCCGCATCAAGGCCTCCCTGCCCGTGATCAGGGCACTGGCCGCCGCCGGCGCCAAGGTCCTGGTCTGCGCCCACCTGGGCCGCCCCAAGGGCACCCCCGACGCGAAGTATTCCCTGGCACCGGCGGTGGCCCGACTCGCGGAACTGGCGCCGGAACTGAACGCCACCCTGGCGGCGGACACCACCGGCCCCGCGGCCCAGGCAGCCGCGGCGGCGCTGAAGGACGGTTCCGTGCTGGTCCTGGAGAACGTGCGCTTCGACGCGCGGGAAACATCCAAGGACGACGCCGAACGCGCGGCCTTTGCGTCCGAGCTCGCCGCCCTGACCGGGGACAACGGCGCCTATGTGGACGACGCCTTTGGCGCCGTCCACCGCAAGCACGCCAGCGTCTGTGACATCGCCAAGGCGCTCCCGTCCTACCAGGGCGACTTGGTGCGCACGGAGCTGGAAGTGCTGACCAGGCTGACCCGGGACCCGGTCCGCCCCTATGTGGTGGTCCTCGGCGGCTCGAAGGTCTCCGACAAGCTCGCCGTCATTGACAACCTGCTGGGCAAGGCCGACACCATCCTGGTGGGCGGCGGCATGCTCTTCACCTTCCTGGCCGCGCAAGGCCACAAGGTGGGGGCGTCGCTGCTGGAAACGGACCAGATCCCCGTTGTCCAGGACTACCTCAGGCGGGCCGAAGCGGCAGGGACCACGTTCGTGCTCCCCACCGACATCGTGGTGGCCGCCGGCTTCTCCGCCGACGCCGCCCACGAAACGGTCGCCGCGGACGCCATCGAGTCCTCCAGCTTCGGCGCCGCCGGGCTGGGCCTTGACATCGGCCCGGAGTCCGGTGCGGCCTTCGCCGCGGCCATTGCCACGGCGAAGACGGTGTTCTGGAACGGGCCCATGGGCGTGTTCGAGTTCCCGGCGTTCGCCGAGGGCACGCGGGCCATTGCGGCCGCGCTGGCGGAGAACACGGCGCGGGGCGGCTTCACCGTCGTGGGCGGCGGGGACTCGGCCGCCGCCGTGCGCACGCTCGGGTTCGCCGACGACGACTTTGGCCACATTTCCACCGGTGGCGGGGCCAGCCTGGAATTCCTCGAGGGCAAGGACCTGCCCGGCCTGAACGCGCTGGAGCGTTAGCCACACCCGGCGGCGGCAGGAAGACTGCCGCCGCCGGGAGGCGCGCCCCGCGCCGGGCCGCCATGATTTCCATTTCGAGCACTGCAAGAAACGAGAGAGCGATGACCACTTCGACCAACGGGACATTTGACCGCACACCGCTGATTGCCGGCAACTGGAAGATGAACATGGACCACGTCCAGGGCATCACGCTGCTGCAGAAGCTCGCATGGACGCTGTCCGACGCCCGGCACGACTTTTCCCGGGTTGAAGTTTCCGTCTTCCCCCCGTTCACCGACATTCGCGGCGTGCAGACACTGGTGCAGGGCGACAAGCTCAAGCTCAGCTACGGCGCCCAGGACCTCTCCGACAAGGACTCGGGCGCCTACACCGGTGACATCTCCGGAGCCTTCCTGAACAAGCTCGGCTGCAGCTACGTGCTGGTTGGGCACAGCGAACGGCGCGAGATCCACGGCGAAAGCGACGAACTGCTCAACGCCAAGGTCAAGGCCGCCTTCCGCCACGGCCTCACGCCCGTGCTGTGTGCCGGCGAGGGGCTGCAGATCCGCCAGGCAGGCACCCACGTGGAGCACACCCTCGCCCAGGTGCGCGCCGCCGTCGCCGGCCTGGACGCCGCGCAGGCAGCCCAGCTGGTCATCGCCTACGAGCCCATCTGGGCCATCGGCACCGGCGAAGTGGCCGGACCGGCGGACGCCCAGGAGCTCTGCGCCGCCATCCGGGCCGAGCTGTCCAAACTGTTCGACGCGGACACCGCAGCCAAGACCCGCCTGCTGTACGGCGGCTCCGTCAAGGCGGCCAACGTTGCGGCGATCATGGCCGAGCGCGACGTCGACGGCGTCCTGGTGGGAGGGGCCAGCCTCGACGCCGGCGAGTTCGCGAACATTGCCCGCTTCGAAAACCACCTCGTCACTAACTAGTCCCCACGCCCTCCCCGTCTCGGCTCGCAAGCGAGCCGAGACGGGGCCCCTCGGGCGCGTGGGCCCACCACGCCGTCCCCGCGCGCGTGTTCGCAAGCGAGCCGATACACGGCCCCCGGCGCGCGTTCGCAATGTACGGACGGACACCGCTAGACTTGGGAGCGACTTGGACAATGAGACGAACCACGCTGAAAGGCCTCAAGTGGAAGCACTGAAAATTGCCCTGCAGATCCTGCTGGGTGTCACCAGCCTGCTGCTGACCCTGCTGATCCTGCTCCACAAGGGCCGGGGCGGCGGGCTCTCGGACATGTTTGGCGGCGGCATGAGCTCCAACCTCGGCTCCTCCGGCGTGGCCGAGCGCAACCTCAACCGATTCACCGTGGTGCTCGGCATCACCTGGGGCGTGGTCATCATCGGCCTGGGCCTGGTCATGTCCTACGCCACGTAGGCGGACTGCAGACAATACGGCGCAGGGACAAGGAAAGGTCCCGTCCGGAGCATTCCGGACGGGACCTTTCCCGCGTCAGGCGTCGCGGCGCATGAGCTGCTCGGGAACCTTTGCGGCGGCTTCCTGGTCGATCAGCCACAGCGTCTTGTTGAGCCCGCGGGCGCCGGACGCGGGCACCTGCACCGGGTTGGCGCCGGCCAGGCCCAGCCCCACGGCGGCGGCCTTGTCCGCGCCGGCCGCCACGATCCAGATTTCCTGGGCCGTGTTGATGGCCTCCAGCGTCAGGGAAACGCGCGACGCCGGCGGCTTGGGGGAGTTGACGACCCCCACCACGGGCACCCCGCGGCTGCGGATGCCGGACATCTCCGGAAACAGCGAGGCGATGTGCGCGTCCGGGCCCAGGCCCAGCAGCAGCACGTCGAAGCGCGGGAGGGCTGGGGCGGACTCGGAACGGTCGTCGTCGTCATTCTCCCATTCCTGCTGCGCCGCTGCCGCGAGCTGGGCCGTGTAGTCGGCCACGGCCGCGTCCAGGTCCTCCACCGCATCGGATGCCGCCATGAAGTGCACGCGGGCGGGATCCACGTCGATGTGGTCCAGCAGCGCGCCGGCGGCCTGGCCGGCGTTGCGGTCCGCGGAATCCGCGGGCACAAAGCGTTCGTCGCCAAACCAGATGTTCACCTTGGCCCAGTCCACGGCCAGGCGCGCAGGCGATTCCGCAAGGGCCTTCAGCGTGGCAATGCCGACGCTGCCTCCGGTCAAGACCACCGATGCCTCGCCGCGTTCGCTCTGGACGTCCAGCAGCCGCGTGATGAGCCGCGCCGCCGTGGTGGCCGCAAGCACGTCGAAGGAGGGGTGCAGGGTGATGCGTACAGTGTGGCTCATGCCGTGATTACCTTTTCTTCCGCCAACAGCTTCCTCATGCCTTCGGTGATGACTTCGCCGAAGACCTCGTCGGGGTCCAGCCTACGCAATTCCTCGGCGAGGCAGTCCTGCAGGGTGCGCCGCGGAAGGGATATCTGCTGCACGGGCTGGCCGGGCTGGGTCAGCACGGCCTCGATGGCGCCGGGGCGGTAGAGTTCGACGTTGCCCCCCTCACGTTCCAGGACCACGCGGCGGATGCCGGTGCCCCGGGGGTCCTCCGTCACGGTGATGGGGGCGCCCAGGGCGCGGTGGAGCCAGGACGCCAGCAGCAGCGTGCTGGGGGAGTCGCTGGCGCCCTCCACCTGCAGGCCCGTGATGGGGCCTGCGGTGTCCAGTTGGTCCAGGACGGCGGCGAGTTGGATGCGCCAGTTGGTCAGCCGGGTCCAGGCCAGGTCGGTGTCGCCGGCGGCGTAGGTGGCGCCGATGTGTTCCAGTGCCGCGCGGGGATCGGCCTGGCCGGCGGAGTCGGTGATGCGGCGGTGGGCGATGCGGCCCACCGGGCTCGTGCTGACGGAATCGGGGGCCTCGTTGGGCCACCAGGCCACGATGGGGGCGTCGGGAAGCAGGAGCGCGGAGACCACGGACTCGCTTTCGGCGGCGAGTTCGCCGTAGCCGCGCAGCACGATCACCTCGGAGGCGCCGGCGTCCCCGCCGACCCGGATTTCCCCGTCCAGGCGCGTGGGCTCCCCGGCCGAGCCCGCGGCCAGGACGATGATGCGGCAGGGATGTTCGCGGCTGGCGAGGTTGGCAGCCGCAATGGCCGCCTCCTCCTGCCCGTTTTGGGTGATGACCACCAGGGTCAGGACCCGGCCCAGGGTGACAACGCCGCCCTGTTCGCGCATCTTGACGATCCTTTTGGTGATCTTCGAGGTGGTGGTGCTGGGTAGGTCAACGATCACGGTCGCCGCCACGTCCTTCCGTCTCGCTTCAACAGGTCATCGGCCGAGGCCGGCCCCCAGCTGCCGGGCTCGTAGGCCTCGGGCTGGATGTTTTCGGCCGCCCAGAAGTCCTCGAACGGGTCCAGGATCTTCCAGGACAGCTCCACTTCCTGGTGCCGCGGGAACAGCGGCGGCTCGCCGAGCAGGACGTCCAGGATCAGCCGCTCGTAGGCTTCCGGGCTGGATTCGGTGAAGGCGTGCCCGTAGCCAAAGTCCATCGTGACATCGCGGACCTCCATCTGCGTCCCCGGGACCTTGGAGCCAAAACGGATCGTGACGCCCTCGTCGGGCTGGACCCGGATCACCACGGCGTTCTGCCCAAAGTCGTCCTCGGCGTGGTCGGTGAACAACAGGTTCGGGGCGCGCTTGAAGACCACCGCGATCTCCGTCACGCGCCGGCCCAGGCGCTTGCCGGCCCGCAGGTAGAACGGCACCCCCGACCAGCGCCGGGTGTTGATGTCCAGCCGGACCGCCGCGTACGTCTCGGTCGTGGAGTCCGCCGGGATCCCCTCCTCCTGAAGGTAGCCAAGCACCTGCTCCCCGCCCTGCCACCCGCCCGCGAACTGCCCGCGCGCGGAATGGCCGGACAAATCCGCCGGCAGCTTCACGGCCGCCAGGACCTTTTCCTTCTCCGCGCGCAGGTCCTCGGCGTTGAAGGAAATGGGCTCCTCCATGGCCGTCAGCGCCAGCAGCTGCAGCAGGTGGTTCTGGATGACGTCCCGGGCCGCGCCCACCCCGTCGTAGTACCCGGCCCGCCCGCCCGTGCCGATGTCCTCGGCCATGGTGATCTGCACATGGTCCACATAGTTCGCGTTCCACAACGGCTCGAAGAACTGGTTGGCGAAGCGCAGGGCCAGGATGTTCTGGACGGTTTCCTTGCCCAGGTAATGATCGATCCGGAACACGGCATCGGGCGGGAACACCGATTCGACAATGTCGTTCAGCGCCCTGGCCGAGGCCAGGTTGTGCCCGAACGGCTTCTCAATGACCACCCGGCGCCA
>Ga0134128_10002200_pt1 | contig 24282 bp, 26 predicted proteins | sample KB31754_FD_96462 | JGI IMG/M metagenome (GOLD analysis project Ga0134128, IMG submission 96462) | Terrestrial soil microbial communities with excess Nitrogen fertilizer from Kellogg Biological Station, Michigan, USA - KB3-175-4 | ecosystem: Environmental > Terrestrial > Soil > Unclassified ...
AAAAGCCAGTTCATCGTTGGGATTACGCATGAAGACGATAATACTGGCTGACGCACCGGCAACATCCAGGAGCCGGACAGGCCTGAGCTCGGTATGGTACCCGGGAGCCTGCACCTGGACTTCATACATGTCACCGAGTTCCACGCCGCTAAAGACCCAGAGGTCTTGCCCGGCCTTCTTCATCTGGGGTATGGCGGCAGAATCCGAGGGCGTGATTATCGATACTTTCGGGCTTGCGGAGAGAGGTTCGCCGTCTTCCGTTCGCACATACACCTGAATGCTGCCAGCCTTACTGTTGTCTAGTGGAAGCGTTGAACCCGCCATATCTGGAAGAGGAAGCGAAGCAGGAGTGCTCTGCGCGTTCGCAAAGTGAGAGGCGCCTAAGAGAAGGAACGCAGCAGTCAGGAACTTTATAATCAGATGCCTGGCCTTCATCGCGTTTTTACTAGCAAGCCCGTTTTTCCATGGTCCCGCGGAAAACGCCGAGGCGAGCTGGTTGTGTTTACAGTAGGCTAAGTTTTGCTCGGTGTCAATTCCCTGCGCGGGCGGAGCGTGTGCGATTGTTCAGTCGGCATTCAGTAAGCGAGCGACCAGCCAATGAGCGTAAACGCGAGGACGCTCACCAGCGCGCCCAGACTGATCAGACTGAGCGCCTTTCCGTGTCCCAGCAGCGAGTCGCGCGTCTGGCGGTGGCCGCACAGCAGCGCTAGCACGAAGCCGGCGGTGGCCCACGCCAGCGTGGCGGGCAATCCGCCGCGCCTGCCAATCACATCGAGGAACTGTTGCGACACTTGTCCGGCAGGCACCCACCAGGGAATCAGCGGCGTCAAGGCAATTCCCGCCACCAGCGTCAGCAGCTTTCTCGTGATCCAGCGCTTGATTTTCGGCCGAGTTCCCTTCAACTTCGCGCGGCGCCAAATGAAGTAGTCCCACGCCAAGAGGCCGCCAATGATGGGAATCCATCCGTAAATGGCGACTTTGTTGTCCATCCACAGCCACGCGCGGAAGAACCCTGCAGCGCGGTGCGCATGCGCCAGCCGCGGCAACACCAGCCATGCCACGGCTGAATTGCACGCCACCGCCGCCAGCAGAGTGATCAGGCTCATAAGCTGGAACCACTGGCGCGTGGGCACAGCTCCGCAACCTGCGCAAACGCGGTGTTTGGGCTCGAATTCCTCCCCACAGCGTTCGCAGAAAAAGCTCTCCGCTAACGGCTGAGCGGTTGAGGCCATGGTGATTAGCTTAGTTCAGCGAGCGTCCCGAGCACTACTGTCCGTCCGTGCAGATTTAGCGCAGGTACGAAAGGCGCGGTTGGATGACGGACGCGCGGCGGGACGCAACGCGCCGACGAATCAACTCAAACCAAACAAGTTAGTAGCGACAAATGGAGACTCTTAGCTTGCTGTTCAGCCAGTGAGTCAAAAGCGAAACACGATTCCGGCCGAAACGCGCGGTTGATTTTGAGTTCGGTGATAAAGACTAGTTCTCAAGTAATCGACTTGCACAATGCGCACCGCAAAGAACGGAAGTGCCTTGATGTCGAGTCCCCCACCCAGCGCAGTTGCAAACGCAGTGTCCGAGCCGGGACTCGAAAGAGTTGTGCCTGAAAACGAGCCCACCGATTCGTGAACAATTCCGAACTCCGCGTGAACAAACGGAGAAACTGGGCCCGGCAATGACAGTTGCGGCCCGAATAGGTAGGTTTTCAGACGAACATTGCCGCCGTTTAACTTGCCGTATTGCTCGCCGAAATCCAGGTTCGCGCTCAAGAACGGGACTAGTTTGTATGCGCCGGAAAATTCCCACCCGTACAGGTTGGGATGTTGCGCGACGAAAACGGGCGGCGGGCAGACAATTGGACAAGTACCCGCGAATTGGGCGGATGTCACGTTGGCACGAACGTAGGAAAAGCCGCCGAACAACTCGACTTTGTCCTGCGCATTGGCCGGCGACGGGGCAACGATCGCGAAGAGGAGGAGCATTACGGCAGGGCCGAAGATCCAGACTCGACAAAGATTTGGCTCCGACATGACACCTCCTGTGAACGATAACTCTGGCCTCGTTAGGATGCGCGTCACTCGACGTCGAGTTGGTTTTGGGGTCTAAGGATACTTGGCGGACGCGATTCGCGTTGTGACCTTAGTGGCTGGAGTCGTGCCTCGATCGGGCAAGTAAGAGAAATCTAGCGGACGAATCTATAAGCCGGATTTTCCGGGAAGGTGAGACGTTTCTGCAAGTTCCGCAGAATCAATCGCCTCCTATCGTTATAGTTGTCAATAATGTCAGTTTTTTCCCCATGCTGGGCAGGATTTGGGCAGAATTTTTCTGTCTACTTACTTTGATGCTGGGGCTGTTAAAAATAATGAATTTTGTCTTAGGCGGTTGCCGGGGCAATTGTTTCGGCAAGTGTGTGTCATAAGGTACACACTTTTGTAGTCCAAGGTGGTTCAAATGAAAGTGAAAATTCGACGCATCAAAAAAATGTATGACGGCCTTTTTCAGGACATACGCCGATTTCCGTCTCACGAAAGCGAGCCGGATCGCATTGGCCCATCATCGGCTTTCCCGGTCGTGGGCGTTCGCAGCCGCTTCCCAAATGTTCGCTCCAAGCACGTCATCAAGGCGCTGAGGGCCTTCCTGCTGCATCCGGTGAAGCTCCCGCCAGACACAGGCGCGGGGCCATGCAGGGTAACTGCGAGGCTGGAACCGGCTGCCATCGCGGGCGCGATGCGGTTAGCAGGCGAGACGAATCGGGCCGCGATGATCCGCCGCTTGATCGGCTGGAAATTCTATCCGCAGTCGTCGCCGGTCACAGCCAACAAGCCTGTGACTGCGCAAGCGCAGCCCAACGTCGCGTCGAATACTTCCGTTTTCCCGTTCGGTGTGTCTGCTCCATATCAGGAGTCTGCGCCCGCAAGGTTCGACTTGCTGCTGCCTATTGCGCAAAACACCTTGATTGCTCATGGAGTCGGTCATCTGTTCGATCCGGCAGACCGCTACGAAATGAGGGGCGGATTTTTGATCTCGAAGCGAAGGGGAAAACTATGCCCACTGTAAGGCATCTGAAAAAGGCAGTGCTGCAATCGCTTGTCGATGGCAGGTCGCGCGGCTCGCACGCGGTCTGTGACGCGACAGGCTATCTGTATCCGCGTTCGATGATCTCTTACCTGCGAAGGCTGCAACGTCAGGGACTGCTGCGCGCGTCACTCGCTGGCCGGATTACGGTATTCCGAATTTCGCCGAAGGGTGTGGCGCGGCTGCGTTGGTTCTTGGCGAATCCCGGATACAACTTTCTTAGGCGAAGATTTTAGCAGTCGAAGGTATCTCCACACCGTCATTTCCGTGCAGACCATTATCCTTGCGGTACGCCTAACGGCTTCCGTTTTTCCCATTCCCCCGTATTTCGCAACGAGGTTGCTTGCTTCCATTGCTAATTGAAGGCGGATATTTGTTTTGCCGCGCACGGGATTGGGAAGGTGAAGGTTCTTTATAATTGTTGTCAGTTCTCGGTTTAGAATCCTTCTTAAAATACCCAAGAATCGGCTTTCAAATTGCTGATATTCGAGTGGGGTAATTTCGCGCATGTCGGTGGCGATGACGAATCGCTTGATATCCCCGCGCGATAATTCCCGGCAAGCCATCTCGGCTAGCGAAGGGCCTTTCAATTGCAACCATGATTCACCTACGCGCTGCCATGTTGGACGCACTACCGATCCATCGCTTGGCTGCTTTGTTTTTGTTGCTGAGGCTTTGCCTCGTCGTTTTGCAGCGGAGAATTCAGCGGCGGACGCTCGTTTACTCTGCTGCCCTTTGGCTTCATGGAGAAGTGATTCCGCTTCTTTAGTTGAAATCCCGCCGGGAAATTTTTCATCTTCAAAGTACGTTTCTCCGTCTAGGTAAGGCATAAGCAGTTCACCTTTTTGGCCCTTCGCGAACGCCACTTGCCCCAGATTGATGTGTGGCCTTAATTTACTCTTTAGCTCCCTGAGTTTTGCTAGAAATTGCCCCGTTTTTCCGTTTTTCATTGATTCGCTCCTATAGGGGATACTTTGCCTTCCTGTAAGTCATGTTGTTTCTGTATATTCCCACTAACTAACAATTAGTGTAGCACGTTGTTATTGTTAGTGCAAGTGTTGTATCGTTTTAAGAGAAACAAGGAGAGGACTTATATGCGCCACGTTCTAACGACCGAAGAGCAACTACGAGGTATCGGGAAAGCAATCGGATCTTCTAAGACTCCTGAGCATTTGCGGAAATACCTCGTTCAGCGGCGAGAAGAGCTAGCGCAGCGATTGGACAAGGAGAGGGCGCGCAATAAAAGACCGCGCGTGCGGAAGGATGCGCCGGGGCTTCTGGATTGGTTGGGTTTCTGAATTTGTAAATTTCCACAAAGGAGATGACGAACATGGCAGCAAAAGTAAAAACTGAAAACGAAGTTCTGGAAAGCGCGCTAAATCCGAATCCAAAAGAATTGGATAAGGGACTTGAAGCAAAAAAACCAAAGGTGGAAGTTTCGACTCATCGCTGTGATCCACTTTGCCAGTTAACGCACATGTGGAATGGCCATCCGGGTTCAGCAGTTGCGCCAACGAAAAAAGCTGCGGCAAAAACCAATACTGCTGGCAATTCTCTGACGGAAGCAACGGAAACCGTTTCTATCCCGAAAGCAACGCTTAAGGCGGCGTGCGCAGCAATGGATGAGTTGAGAGAGGCAAGCGCGGTCAAGTCGTAACGCCTCGGCGGTTGTATCTCGAAAAGGGGAGATCAGGCCATGAGAAAACTGTTGCGGAGCATGTCGAGAATCACGGCTCTGGTAGTTCTGACTCTGGTTTTTGCTTGCGGATTGGCGGGGATTGTCGAGAAGTTAGTCCCGGTTGCTGACGCACAGATCATCAGTCACAGCGCGATTCTGCCCACGCAAGTTACGATTATTCAGCAATCGATTGCAAACGCCGCGACGAATTTCAACTCAGGCAGTCTGAATTTTTGGGGCAGTCTGTGGAACGGAACGGCGGCAGTCAGAGATCAGTGGTCTATCCAAGTATTTGAGAATTCGTGCGCTCTGACGTGCGGCTCTGATTTAGAAGTGAATCACAGCCCGGTCAGCGGCGGCTCCGGCAGATTCCATGTGAACTCCGATTTTATTGTTGGGCCTCCGGGGGATGCAACGTCAACTCAAAACGACAATTCTTTCGCATGGGACGCGGAAGGTTCCTACTGGGATGGAACGCAAGCGCAGAATGATATCTGGGAACAGACCGTAGGCACGACACCAGCAACGGGCGGGACGATCAATGCGCGGTTGAATATCTATCCGGTATTCCCTAGCCCATGCTCAACGTGCACAGCCGATGTTGCGCTTGGCGCGTTCGGTACGAATCCACAGCAAGGGAATCCGGCTGGCCCGCCGATGTTCGATTTTCCCGTTCTACCGCGCGACGGTTTCACACTCACGCTAAAGCACGACGTGGGCGGATTAACTGGCGACCGCACGCAATGGTTCGCAGACAAGAGTGGGCCGATTGGAATTGCGTTTCGCCACACATGCACGCTTGCAGCGGGAACATGCACGGTTTCGCTAACGCAGGGGCCGTATATCAACGCGCCGATTTGCACAGCCAGCGGCGAGACGGTTGCGAATTCTTTCGCGGTTTCGAGCACTACAACATCCGTCACAGTTACATCTTCAAGCGGCTCCGACACGCAAACTGCGAACATCGTGTGCGTTGAGAACGGAGAAAATTAAAATGTCTAAAATGGCCTTAGTCTTTTTCGCTTCGCTGTTGATAGCTGGATGCGTAGCGCCGAAAGCAAACGTCCCGGCGATGCCGCCGACAAGATGCGTGGACTTTGAGACGGGAAAGCCGTTCAAGTGTCCAGTGTGGATGCCCAAAGCAACATTGGTTTCAGCGATTCCAGAAGCACACGGAGATAACTAAATGGCAGTAGTCGGTGTGAACGCATTTCCGGGCCAGCCAAGTCTAATCGTTCCGGGCGGCCCTGTAGTGGGCGTCATCTATAACATTGGCTCTGTGGCGGTTCAACTCAGCGAAAATCTAAACGGATTACAGTCTCCTACTTCCGTTCAGAATGGAGCTTTCACGGATGGTTTCCCGCTGCAACCGGGCGATAGCTTTGCAATTCTGTTGGGTTGGAATTTGCCTCTGTACGCTTCTTCCTTGCTTCCCGGCGCTTTGTTGACGGTGATTCTGTCGTATCCATGCGGCGCTCTGTTGAGTAGTGGCAGATCGGCGGAAGGAAACGCGCCGGATAAATTCAGCAATCCGCCATCGAGCGGAACGGGAACGTCTGCGCCATCGGGCGGGGGCGGAAGCGCACCGGGCGCACCGTTGCCAGTTGCGCCGCAACCCGCACCGACAGGCGGAGGCGGAACGTCAACGCCAACAAGTAGCGGCGGAACTTCGTCGCCAACAACATATCTCGGAAGCACGCCGCCGCGAATTGTGACGGCCACTATAGCGTAGAGGGGTGACTTAATGAGTAAGTTGCTGATAGCCGTTGCGGTTTTGTTTTTCCTGTACGAGAAAAATAAATCAACGGCCTCCGCTGCCGGAACGCTTTCCGCGCAGACGCAAGCGATAACGCCGATGAATTCTACCGGAAGCGCAAGCGTAGGCGGTTCACTTGCGAAAGGAATCCAAAGCGTTCTAAGTACGTTCACAATGCCGAGTACTCCGGTACGAAATTACGCCGGAGATGTTATCAGCACGACGCCGCAACGCATTTCCATTTTAGGGCGCACGCCACAGAGACTTGGCATAACTCGCAGCGCGTTCTAGCGGGAGATTTCCAGATGATAGGACTACTCCTAGCAGCGGCAAGCAAGGGAAAGGGCAAAAAGATGAGCAAGCACTCGAAATCAGAAAACGGAAAGGCCGAAATAATCGGGCTGGTAGTCGCTGCGTTGCTGGCCGTGTGGTTTTATTTTCGCAACGGTAGCACGTTCACCGTGCCCGGAAACAACAGCGCATTGTCGGGCGCGTCGCATGTGACGTACTACCAGCCTGACCCGAAAACAGGATGCCCGGTTTATTCAAGCAACGACGTTCTGAGCATTCCACCCGGAGCAGGGATTCCCGTACTCACCGATCCCGGAAGCGGCGCAATTTTGGGCGCACCCGCTGGATACACTCTGTGGCTCGACCAAGCAACAAATTCTTACGCTTATTTTCCAAACGCGGTAATTGGATGACTAGCGGCAACGCCATGATGAAAAGAACAGAATTGATCGTACTTTTTTGTGAGGCGGTCGCTCAGGGCCTACTGGAAAAGCAAAAGGCCCGAAATCTTTCGATCCGGGCCTTTAGGAACTAAATTTAAGCTGCGTCTGGCAACGCGGCATATTGGAGCAACATAGGCAATGAAAGTTTCTCAAAACCAACCCGGAAAGTCAAGCAGCATTCCCGTATCGGCGCGGACAGTGAAAGCCGATGCTGATTTTCTCGCCATCGTAAGCCGCTATACCCGCCTTCGCCGATCTGGTCGCCAGTTTGTCGGCTTGTGCCCGTTCCATTCAGAAACGCATCCGTCGTTCTTCGTCGATCACGTAAAGAAAATTTATTTCTGCCACGGCTGCCAAGCCGGGGGCGACGTGTTCGATTTCATCATGCGCGCGGAGAATTGCGGTTTTTCCGAATCTCTGCAAATCGTCGGGGGGTTAGCGAGTGTCAGCGGTTCGCGAAGCGAACCGCGTTATGACACTCGCGGAAGGGGGGCGTTTTTTGCCCCCCTTCTCGGGCGCGTAGCGCCCGACTCTCATAGCCAGTCTACGGAGCACGCCCGCCTCGTTGCCAAACTTGATGCCACGGAAGCGCGGTTGGCTGCCATTCGCGCCGCTAACGACGCGGCATCGGCGGAACTAGCGACTGCCTGCGAATCGGGCGATGCATCCGGTTTTCCCTATTTACTTGAGGAACCCAAATAAGTGTCCGTGACAAACGCAAATTCGATGCCCGATAACGACGCGTTGCTTGCGGCGGAATGGAAGTCGCCCGCGTTCGATGCGCGGTTTCGCCGGGATCGCAACCTACGCTTGGCCGAAGAATTCGGACGTGAATACGCTGGCGCAGCGGAGTATAGCGGTCATCGTCCGTGGCTCGATACTTACTTTGCCGGGAAAGGTCAGTCAACAAAAATCAGGCGCGGTGATCCGTCACGTGCGCTTCCAAAATTTCTCTCATTCGAGGAACGCATCGATTATGCGCGGGAATGGGGCGCGAGCGATGAACGTATCGAGCAAGCAAAACATCTTGCGGATTTCGGGCTGGACAAAAAAGCGCGGCGCTTGCCTCTCTGTGGCATTTTAGCGAAGCGAGTAGATTGTAGGGGAAAGTGCCGCACGACTTACTTCGAGCGCTTCGGATGCAATTTGCGCTATTGCACGGTCTGTGGCGAACGTGGTTTTCGCGCGCTCTTCTCGAAATACATGGGCTACGAACCCATCGCTCAGAAAATTATCGAAAGGGTGCGCGCTCAGGGCCGTAATCCCGTGATTGCCAAGCTGGATTTTACGACTCCTAGCGACGGCAAGATGCCGACGAAGGCTTATGTCAGAAAATTTCACCGTGATTTGTGGCGTTTCCGGCGCGTGCTGGAACGGGAATTCGGATTGTCGAAAGACGATTTCGGAATTTTGGGCTGCGACGAATTCGGTGGCAAGAAAACCGCAGAGCATCCTACCGGGAATTGGAATCTGCATCGACATTGCGTTTACGTCGGGCCGTTTTTGCCGCAAAGGGGGAAGGATTCCCGCCATTTGCTTTCGGATATGTGGAGCGAAATTCGTGGCGAGCGGAGCTTTGTTTCTATTAAACCTGCGCGCAGTTTTCCAGAGGCGCTTGGACATGCGCTCAAATATCCCGCTAAATTTCTGAGTTCTTCGACGCCGCAACGTCTCGCAGAACTGGAAAAAGTTTTCGATGGAACGCGCCGCGTGTCGGCGTCAGGGGCATTTTACGGCGTAAAGATAGAAGGGGATGCCGATAAGAAGCACAGCCACGGCAAATGTCCGAAATGCGAAGGGCAGTTGGTCGGTCACGCGCTTGGCCACGGGGGCGGCTTTGTCGTGGCGAGCGAATTACAGAAGGAAGGCCGCGTAGATTTGGCAGTAGTGCGTCGCGAGGAAACTCGAAAAAAGATTTTTTCGGATGGAGTGCGCGCGCCATGATGCACAATTCCACAATTCGGATGGTGCAAGCTGCGGGGCGGCGACGTGGTTGTGTGCGCCAAGCGCCGCTAGAGCGCGATTTTTTTGTCGTCGCTGCTCAAAAGTTTCTGAATTGCCGCATCGCTACCGAATTCGGTCAAGGGAAGCGAGATAAATCGGCCCTGATAGCGTCGAAGCAGAGCGGAATTCTCTATATACAGACAAGTGTACCGAGGCTCTCATGGCCATCTTAATTCCTCATTACGGTGTGGCTCTTAACGTCGCGGCGTCAAGCGCCACAGACGCGCCGGATATTCAGATTCCCGGCTTGGGCGGCACCTTGCTGCCATTCCAGCGCGCCGGTGTCGCCTATGCGCTAAAAGCAAAGCGCGTTCTCATCGCGGACGAAATGGGCCTCGGAAAGACGGTTCAGGCTCTTGCCACGCTAGAAGCCGCGAACGCCTTTCCCGCCGTCGTGGTTTGCCCTGCGTCGCTAAAGCTGAACTGGCTGCGAGAGGCTAGGCATTGGTTGCCGCTGAGGGACATTCGGATTCTCGGCACGGACGTTGAGACTGATATCCGCGAAGCCGACGTGCTCATTCTGAACTACGACATTCTCCACAAGCACGTCCCGGCGCTGGTCGCACGCGCGCCGCAAGCCGTCGTGTTCGACGAGAGCCATTACGCAAAGGATTTTAAGTCTCGCCGAACGCAAGCCTGTATCTCTCTTTCTCGGAACATTCCGATTCGGCTTGCCCTGACTGGTACTCCGATTCCCAATCGGCCAAAGGAATTGGGGCCGCAGCTATTTATTTTGGGGCGGCTTACAAGGTTCGGCGGTTGGCGGGAGTTCACGAATCGCTACTGCGATCCGTGCTATGGCTACGGCGGGCATATAGATTTGAGCGGAGCATCGAACACGCGGGAGTTGGCTTTGCGTCTGCGCGATATTTGCATGATCCGGCGCGAGAAAAAAGACGTACTCGCGCAGTTGCCAGCCAAGCGGCGCGTGACGTTGCGCTTCGATATCGAGGGTCGCCGAAAATATAACCGCGAAGAGGGCCGTGTTTTTGCTGGGAAAGGTCTTCCGCCGCTTCCCGAAGTCGAACGCCTGAAACAAATTGCCGCGCGCGGAAAAATGGAAGCGGCTGTCGAATGGATTGAGAATTTTCTTGCGCCCGGCGAAAAGCTGGTTGTGTTTGCGCATCATATCGAAATTCAGCACGCGCTACTTGCGCAGTTTCCCGGCGCGGCGCGCATCATCGGCGAAGATTCGCCAGTCGAGCGACAGGCAAACGTTGACCGTTTTCAGAATGACGCGGCTTGCAATTTAATCGTGTGCTCTCTTTCTGTGGGCGGCGTTGGCTTCAATCTTCACGCTGCATCGAACGTCGCTTTCCTCGAACTAGGTTGGAATCCAGCGCAGCACGAACAGGCCGAAGACAGGCTGCATCGCATCGGCCAGAAGCGCGCGGTAACTGCCTACTACTTGCTTGCCAGCGGAACGATTGATGAAGATATCGAAGCAATGATCGAGGGCAAGCGCGCCGTCGTGGAATCTGTTACAGGCAAGCCGGATGACCGCACGCTTGCCGATCTCGCGGGAATGGTACGCGCGCGCCGGGGAATAATTTCGTGACTTCTACGCCATCCGAAAGCGCGTTTTATTCGCTATCGCAGCTTGCGGCTCGATGGTGTGTTTCTCGGTCTGCGGTTTACGGATACCTTCGCGGCTATCCGGTGATAGACTTCGCCCCGGCTCCCGGACGTCGTGGACACAAAATTGTTTCAGTCGAAGTTGTGCGTCAAATTGAGCGGGAGCGCGAGAGGGTGATGCGCTGATGCTACGGGAAAGAAAAATCGGCGGATGGTTTCAGGTCGAAGGGCGAATTGCCGGTCAGCGTGTGCGGCTGGCGCTGCGAACGCAGAGCCGGGAGAATGCGCGTAGCACGCTCGGTGAAGTGGAGCGCGCATTGGCGGGCGGCGCGAATTCCGAATTGTGGCCGAAGTTGCGGGCCGTGCTCCCTGAAAAATCATTCGAGCGCTTGGCTGCTATAGTCGGATACAAAGAATGTCCCCGGATTGAGGCTCCGTCGTGGCAAGTGCTTGCCGATTTGTTCGAGGCGGATGCTCTGCGGAGAATCGCCATTGGAAAATTCCGCGCTTCTACGTGGGAACGCTATCAGGTTGAGTTGCGCGAGTTTGGAAAATTTGTTGCCGCGAATGGCGTTTCCGTACTCGCGCAGATAGATCGTCCGTTCGTGGAGCGGTACAAGGTTTGGCGCGCGGAAGGTATTCGTTCGCGCAGCAAGCTAGGTGGTGCGAAAAGTCTTGCGCTGTGCGCCGCGATTCTGCATCGCGTTTTTTCGTTCGCAGTTGAAAACGATATGCTTCTCAAGAATCCAGTGCGGCTAGAGGGCAGGCCGGGGGACAATCCTGAGCGCGGCTCGCAACCATTCAAGCCGGATGAGATTCGTAAGTTGCGCGAGTTTGCTGGCGAGGATTCGCTCACGTTTGGGTTGCTTCGCTGGACAGGGTTTCGCGGCTCCGATGCCGTTGCGTTGACGTGGGCCGAAATAGATTGGGACGCGAGAGAGATTGCGCGTTTGACTCAGAAGCGCGGCAAGCGCGTTGTGATTCCCATCCATGCGGAATTGCTTTTCGCTTTAGAGGCCGAGCGTGACGTGCGGCATCCGCAACCGTGGGATCGCGTGCTCTTGAACCCGGCGACAGGTAGGCCGCTGACTCGAATGCGTCTCTACGAGCGAATGCTTGCGCTGGGCCGTCGCGCTGGGGTAGCGAATTCTAACCCGCATCGCTTCCGGGATTCGCTTGCGGTCGAAACGCTCAGTCGTGGCGCGAGTCCATACGACGTTGCAAAGGTGTTGGGTGATACAATCGACACCGTGGAGAAGCACTACGCGCCGTTTGTTCCTGAGTTGCGTGAGCGCGTGAGGCGCATCATGCAAGACGATCCAGAGGTCGAAATGTTGGGCAGGATTTGGGCAGAATCGAAGTCTAAAAACGGACAAGTGCAATGAATTCAGCGGGCGAGACTATAAGCCGGATTTTGTACGCTGCGCACCGGGCCGAATTGCTTCGGACTTAAGTGCTCAGTGTGGCGATCATTCCTCTGGGCCTTCGATCACTCGAAAGCTCGATGCGGCCTACCCGAGGGTGCGTCCCTGCGAAACGCTCGCGCGATTCACAGGGTATCAGTCCTTCGAACAGAAACCGTTCTCAGGATCTGCGGCCTTCAAATCGCTTCCGCGATTTTTCAGGCCTTCGAGCCGGGCCAGCTCTTCCCTCCTATTTGGCCTTGCTCCACGCGGCGTTTGCCGAGCTCCCGATATTGCTACCGGGACGGTGAGCTCTTACCCCACCTTTTCACCCTTACCTGTGCGGCGCCCAATTGGCCCGCGAGAGGTTTTGCCTCTTGCCGGCCGCCGAGGCGCATTCCTCACCGGCGGTTTATTTTCTGTGGCACTTTCCGTAGCCGAAGCGTTCCCGCTTCAGCCCCCTGACGTTATCAGGCGCGTTGCCCTAACCGTTCCAAAACGGCGGAGTCCGGACTTTCCTCCAACCCGTCCACTTCGCGATGCTTTGCGACGAACAGACCAGCGATCACCCGACTCGCCCGCTGAGAACTATTATAAACGTCAAGCGCGGCGCGAGGAAGCGGAAAGGAGTGCGGGAGTCTTACGCTGAAACGGCGGCTCGCTTCAGCGCGTCCGTAGATAGCAGGCGGCTTGGCCGGATACGCTCGCCAGTGCCATCCACAATAATTGTTTGGCCCAGTTGACCGATCCAATTGACGTTCGACCGATGCGGGAATAGCATCCCAAACTTAGCTACGATTTTCTTCTGAGGAGGAACCTTTGATGCATCACCAATCGAGATTGCCAAGGATATATGGCGCGACAGCAATTTGTGTGGCCGCGATTTTCTGCGCCACAGCGCTCTTCGCTGCTGGACGCGGACCGGCAAACTCCCATACGGCAGTTGCAACCGCTCTGCCCGCCGGGCCTTCGGGATATCACCTGATCAAGACGATTCCCGTTCCCGGCGACACTTTCTGGGATTATCTGAAGTTCGACGCCACGTCGCGCCGCCTTTTCATTTCGCGCGGGGATCATGTCGCAGTTGTAGACGTCGATAGCGGGAAAGTGATCGGCGACATTGGCGGCATGCAGGGCATTCACGGAATCGTGCTCGCGCCGGAATTCAATCGCGGATTCGTCACCGACGGAAGGGCGCCCAAAGTTTGGATATTTGACTTGAAGACCTTGCAGGTGACCGGGTCCGCGCCTGCTGACCCCGACGCCGACGGCGAAGTTTACGACCCCGTGTCGAAGCGCGTCTTCACCATGAACGGCGACTCAAAAACGTCCACCGTGATTGACGCGGCCACGGGGAACGTGGTCGGGAAAATTGAGCTCGGCGGCAGCCCTGAATTTCCGGTTGCCGACGGCAAAGGCCACGTCTACGCGAATCTCGAAAGCACCAGCGAAATCGTGCAGATCGATTCGAACACGATGAAAATCACGAATCGCTGGCCGCTCGCGCCGGCGCAGTCGCCCAGCGGGTTGGCGATGGACACCGAGCACGGCATTCTTTTCTCGGGCTGCCACAATAAAATGATGGCGATCGTTGACGCGAACACGGGCAAAGTGATTGCGACGCCGGCGATTGGCCAGGGCGTGGACGCCACGCGTTTCGATCCGGGCACGGGCTACGCGTTCAGCTCGAACGGCGACGGCACGCTCACCGTGATCCATGAAGATTCGCCGACGCAATTCTCCGTCGTCGAAAACGTGCCGACCGAACGCGGCGCGCGAACCATGGCGCTCGATCCCACCACGCATCAGGTTTTCCTGGTGACGGCGCAGGTGACGCGCATTCAGAATCCGCCGCCCCATACGCGCCCGTTCAAAATGGTTCCCGGCAGCTTCCATGTGCTAATATTCGGGCGGTAGCGTTAGCCAAATTGATGGGACGGAGCTTCGAACAGGTCCCGTCCCGCATTAACCTCCGTGCGAATCTATTTGTTGACGATATTGATGTTGACCTGCGCCGCTCCACTCCAGGGAATGGCACAGACAAGCTCATCGTCACAGCAGTCGGCGGCGAAAGCGCCCCAGGGTGTTGTGCCGCAGCCCTACCACGTTGTTAAAACGATTCCTCTTTCATTCAATCCGCCGCCCGGTAGCGCAATCGCATTCGACTCCGCGAGTCGTAGGCTCTTTATTCCGGCGAAAAGCGACATCTACGCGGTCGACATCGATTCCGGCGCGTTGGCAGGACAAGTACGCAAGGTCGGCGACGTTTCGGATATTCTCCTTGCGGCTCAGATTAACCGGGGCTTCGCAGTGGATTCTTACGGCCACCTCGTGATTTTCGATCTGCAAACCTATGCCGTAGTCACCAAAGCCCATGCGGGAGAGGAATCGTTCTTCGTCGTTTTTGATCCGACTACGAGACGAGTGTTCACCACGGGCGTTTCGAGTAAGCAGTGTAAAGTGTTCGACGCGATGAGCGGCAAACTGGTCAAGAGTGTCAAACTCAGCGGTTACCCTCTTGCAGGTGTTGCCGATTCGGCAGGTCACGTGTATTTCCAACTGAGCCAAGATCCAATCGAAGGCCCCCAGTCCCTGACTGGGCATTTCCACGTGTGGGGCGCCGTGGCGCGCCGCAAGGCTGCCAGCAAGATTGTAGAGCTGAGTGCGCATACATTGGAGATTGAGAGCCTTTGGACCGAGCCCTCATGCATGAATGGGCGCGGCATCGGCATTGACTCCGCGAGCCGTCGACTGGTGGTCGGATGCGAGAATTCGGTCGATTTAATTGACGCGAATACAGGGAAAGTCATTTCCGAGGCTCCGTTTATTGGCCGGCCTGTTCTGCGGGTGGTGTTCAGTGCGGCCCTTCGCGATACCTTCGTCCTTGACGGACTTTTACGGGAGACTATGATCTTGCGCGAAACTTCCGCAAACGACCTCGCCTTCACGGGAATCGTCGCCAACGAAGCACCCTGGTACATGGCTTTCGACAGTGCGGGCGGCGAATTCTTCATCCTCAAAAGCGATCATAAGATGGTTGATACACCCTTTATGATTGAGCTAGGTGGGCAATTAACACCGCTTAATCGCATTCCGGAGTCTGTCCCTGGGACGTTTCGGATCGTTGTATACGGCAGGAATTAGCATGCCGAATCTAGGGCCTTTACTTTTTTACGATCAGCTTTTCGAATCCCGCTTCGTCGAGGATGGCAACGCCGAGGGATTTTGCTTTTTCGTGCTTTGACCCGGGATCCGCGCCCACAACAACGTAATCCGTTTTCTTGCTGACAGACGAAACGACTTTGCCGCCGTGCGACGCGACCAGCGCGCCGGCTTCTTCGCGCGAATGGCGTTCCAGCGAGCCGGTGAAGACGAATGACTTCCCTGCCAGCCGCGAACTCTTCGGAGCCACGCGCTTCTCTTCCATGCGCACGCCTGCATCGCGCAAACGCTCGATCAATTTGCGATTCGGCTTCTCCGAAAAGAAGTCGACGATGCTTCCGGCAACCTTCGGGCCAATTTCATTCACTTCCGTGAGTTCTTCCAGCGTGGCGTTGGCGATTCTCTCGAGCGAGCCAAAGTGCTCGGCGAGCAATTGCGCAGTGCGTTCGCCGACAAATCCGATGCCGAGCGCGTAGACGAGGCGCGACAGCTCGTTTTTCTTGCTCGCGGCAATTTCGTCGAGCAGATTCTGCGCGGACTTTTCCGCCATGCGGTCGAGCGCCGCCACTTCTTCAAGCGTCAGCTCATAAAGGCTGGCGAAATCCTTGACGATTCCCTTCTCAATCAGCTGGTCGACGATTTTTTCGCCGAGGCCGTCGATATTCATCGCGTGACGCCCGGCGAAATGCAGGAGCGATTCCTTTGTTTCGCGGGACACGCGGCATTCACGCAGCGATAGGCGACTTCGCCCTCCACGCGATGAATGCGTGTGCCGCAGACCGGGCATTTCTCCGGCACACGAACAGGCTTTTCCAGCTTGCCGTGTTTCACGACTTTTAGAACATGGGGGATCACGTCGCCCGCGCGCTCGACGAGCACCGTATCGCCTTCGTGAATGTTGAGGCGCTCGATTTCGTCCATGTTGTGCAGCGTGGATCTACTGACGGTGACGCCGCCAATCGGCACAGGTTCAAAAAACGCGACGGGCGTCAGCGTTCCGGTACGTCCAACATTAAAGCCAATCTCGCGCACCAAAGTGGTTGCCTGCCGAGCGGCCCATTTATAAGCGATCGCCCAGCGCGGGGCCTTCGATGTATAGCCCAGTTCCGCCTGCATGCTCACTTCGTTCACTTTCACCACCACGCCGTCAACTTCGTAAGGCAATTTCTCGCGCTTCGCTTCCCACTTCGTGCAGTATTTCTCGACGTCCTCGATCGTTTCGCAAATCTCGAAATCGGCGCTAGCCTTGAAGCGCAGTTTCGTCAATGCCTCGAGCGACTGTGAATGAAGTTTCAGCGGCACACGCCCATTCGCAAGCAGGTAGTACGCGAAGAATTCGAGCTTGCGCGAGGCGGTGATTGAGGGATCGAGCATGCGAACGGCACCCGCAGCGGCGTTGCGCGGGTTCGCAAAATGCTTCCCCCCGATTGCTTCTTGTTGCTGATTCAGCGAAGCGAAGGCCGCGCGGTTCATGATGACTTCGCCGCGCACTTCGATATCCAGCGGCAGAGACAACTTCTTCAGCATTTCGCGGTCGAGGCGCAACGGAATGGAACGGATCGTTTTGACATTGGGCGTAACGTCTTCGCCCGTCTGGCCATCGCCGCGCGTGACACCGCGCACCAGCACCGCGTTTTCGTAAATCAGCGCGATGCTCAAACCGTCGAATTTGTGCTCGGCGACGTATGCGACGCGCTCGCGTCCGGCAAGTTCGCGCACGCGACGGTCGAAATCTTCCAGTTCCTCGAAGGTGTACGCGTTGTCAAGGCTCATCATCGGCCGCGTGTGCCGGTAAGTTTGAAAACCCTCACGAGGCGCGCCGCCAACGCGGAGCGTCGGGGAATCCGCGGAGATGATCTCCGGATGCTCGGCTTCGAGCACCTTTAACTTGTTCATCAGGCGGTCGAATTCGGCATCCGAAACGCTGGGCGCGTCGAGCACGTAATACTGGTATTCGTGCTTGCGGATCTGCTCGCGCAGCTTCTCGACTTCCTTGATCAGAGTGGCGCTTGCCGCCATCATTTCCTCGCCGTTACGCAGCGGGCGCATCAGCGCCCCGCGCAAGGTATTATACAATGCGCGATGTTTTGCAACCTCGCAGGCTTTGCGCATGAGCACGACGGGTGAGATGCCAGACAAAATTCACGACGCGGTGATCATTTACAATCCGGCGAGCGGCCGCCGCAGAAAAGAGCGTCTGCGGGATATCGAAGAGGCGACTCGCGTCTTGAAAGACACCGGAATTGTCGCGGAGGCAATTGCCACGGCGCATGCGGGCTCGGCAACGGAGCTCGCACGCAATTCCGTGCGCGACGGACGCCAACTGGTGATTGTTTGCGGCGGCGACGGAACGATCAACGAAGCAGTGAACGGCCTCGCTGGAAGCCACACACCGATGGCAGTGCTGCCCGCGGGAACGGCGAATATTCTGGCGAAGGAGCTTGGCATACCGTGGAATATTCCCAAGGCGGCGCGTCTGATCGCGCGCGGACGTCTGGCGCGCGTGGCGTTGGGCGAAATCGCATGGAGCGAAGGCTCAACCGATGGCCCCATGTCAAAGACGCGGCATTTCCTTTGCGTCAGCGGCGCGGGACCCGACGGCGCGATTGTGCACGGCGTCGACGCCGCAAGAAAGTTGCGCCTGGGAATTTTGGCTTACTGGCAGGAGGGCTTGCGGCAATTTTTCACTTACAGGTTTCCGCGATTTCGCGTGCAATCGCGCGAACATGAAATGACGGCGTCGCTCATCGTCGTGGGGCGGACGAAATATTACGGCGGGCCGTTTCGCATTACAACCGGCGCCAGCCTTTTTGAGGACGCGTTTGAAGTTGTGGCTTATGAAGGGCAGAACCGGTTCGGCGTTCTGTTGTGCTTGCCGGCAATCTGGCTCGGGTGTTTGCGGCGTGTCCCGGGAATTCATGTCTGGAAGACGACGGAGCTGACGTGCACAGCAATCGGGACAGAGGACATTTTTTCCCAAGTGGATGGCGAACCAGCCGCCGCGCTGCCTGTGCGATTTCGCATTGTGCCGGACGCCCTAACACTGATCGTACCCGAGGGCGCGGCGCTTTCTAATAAATAAGGTGCCGTGGGAACGCAGATACGATGATTCGCGTCAGATGTAGCGAGCCAACGAATTGAATCCAATCACCCAGGCATTGATGGCCGTGGCGCTCGACCGCGCGGGACTGCGCCGTGTCAGCCGCATGGCTTTGCCGATCCTTATCGTGTCCGGAGTGGCAGCCGATTTCGATTTGCTGAGCTATTTCGGTGGCGCGAACGGCTATCTGCACTATCGCTATGCCGTGCTGCACTCGATTCTTAGCGCGCCGATTTTGGCGATTGGGATTGCGCTGGCGTTCTGGCTGACGGCGCGCCGGAATCAAGCGACGCCGTTACGTTTCGCGCGCGTGCTTTTGCTCTGCGTGGTGGGGATCGGCGTGCACATCTTGCTCGACGTGGCCACTGCGGACGGTGTGCAATTGCTCTGGCCGTTTCGCGCGCGTTGGTTTTCGTGGGACTTGCTCAGCGGCGTGGATCCGTGGATTCTGGCGATGCTGGCTGCGGGACTCCTCCTGCCTGCCTTATTTCACCTTGTAAGCGAGGAAATCGGCTCCAAGAAAAAACGCGCGCGCCCATCGAAAGGCGCGATCTCCGTGCTGGTGATTGTCGTGCTCTACATTGGAGTGCGCGCCCAGATGCACAGCGCGGCGGTGCACATGCTTCTGGCACAGGATTACCACGGCCAAATGCCGTTGGTTGCGGGAGCGTTTCCAGATTCGGCGTCGCTCTTTTTGTGGCGTGGCGTGATCGACACGAAGAACACAATTGAAGTGGTGAGCGCGCCTGTCGGCGGCAGCGACGTATTCGATGCCAATTCGAGCCTGACGCATTACAAGCCCGGCAGTTCCCCGGCGATCGATGCGGCTCGCAACGCACCGCTCGCGCAAGAGTTTGTCCGCTACGCGCGATTCCCCCTGGTGGACATGGAAAACACCGCCGACGGTTATCGCGTCACGCTGCGCGACTTGCGCTTTCCCGAAGATGCCGACACGCCCGACAATCTGATTGCCGTCATTGAGATAAACGCGGACTTCACTCTACGCGCGCAAGGAATACGGTTTGCCTCTGAGCAGCAAAACCGCTCGCACTGAAATCCCGCCCGGCGAATTATTTCGATGGTCCAGCAGGGGCGGGCCGCAAGAGCCAGCGGCTGACAAAATAAATCACCGCAATCAACGCAATGGGGATCAGCAGTGTCGCCACTTTATGCTGCAGCATCGTGCGCTCCACATTTTCGCCGTAGCGCATCGCAAACAGCCCTTCGATCGTGTACCGCAGCCCGCGTCCGCACAAAATGCCCAGCACGAAAGTCGAACGAGGCACTTCCGCGATTCCCTCCGCGATGACGAACAGCTTGAATTGCATCGGCGGCGGCAAAATCGCGGGCACAAATGCGCTGAGGAATGCATTCTCGTTGACCCACCGGCGGATTCTCCCGCCGGGCTTCGGCCCGCGCTTGCGCCGGTATGCCTCGCCCCCTTTTTTGGCCAGCAGGTACAGCCAGATGCTACCTGCGAGCGAGCCGAAAGTAGCCATGACCGCGTAATACGCCATTCTCCCCGGGCGCTGAATCACGAAGTCCATGAACAGAAGATCGGTGACGAAGGGAAATGACAGCACGGACGAATCCAGGAACGCGATGACGAACAAGCCGCCGCCACCGAGCATCGCGACGATGCGCGTCAACCATCCGGGGATCCTGGGCATTTTCATCGCGCTCTATATATTCCTGGGCAAACGACCGGCGCATTGTAGCAGAGATGCCTGTGTGACCGTTTCCGGCTGCGTGTTCGCAGATAATGGAGCGCAACATCCGATCCGCCATGCGCCTTGACGCACAAAAAAGAAAAACTGAGATATACTGCGTGCCTGGATTTCCCTGTTGAGGAGACGAAAATGAAGAAATGCGTCGCGATATTTTGTGCGCTGTTTGTAGGCCTTGCCATTCTGGCGGTTCCCGGATTCGCGCAACAGGACAAGAGTAAGCGGCCGAGCCCGCCCGCGAACGCGCAGTGCAAATTCGCTGATGGAAATACAATCACGGTGGATTACTCGAGCCCGCGAATGAAGGGCCGCAAGATCTACGGCGGACTGGTGCCGTGGGGACAAGTGTGGCGGCTCGGCGCGAACGAAGCGACCACTTTCGTTCCCACTGTGAATGTAACCGTAGGCGACAAAGACGTTCCCTCTGGGGCTTACACGCTTGACACGATTCCGACCGCGGATAAGTGGACACTGATCGTTAACAAGACGACCAAAAACGCCAAGGGTGGCCCCGTCTGGGGAATTCCCTACCCTGGCGAGCAGTCGGACCTTGTCCGCACCGACGACGTGCAGGTCACGCAGCTCAGCGCGCCGGTCGAGAACTTCACCATTTCATTCGATAATGCGGGGGACACATGCACGATGCACGCAGATTGGGAAACCACTCGCGCCTCCGTCACCATCAAAGAGAAGAAGTAACGTAAAACGCACAATTCTCGCCCGCGAAACAGTAGGCGAGACATTTATGACGATCGCAACCCCCCTGCCCTTCGCGGAAAACGCTTAGGATGGGGCACCCGCAAACGCAAAAACAAAGAAGCCTGTTCGACGCGTCGGCAGGACTGCCGCAAATCACTTCCGGTGAAACGTCTATTCGATTCGCAGAGCGGTCATGGGAGAGATGGAGGCTGCGCGAGTTGCGGGGATTATTGCCGCTACAAACGAGCACAGCGCCAGCGCGGCAGAGGCCAGTATAAGTGCGAGCGGATCCCAGGAAGCAACGCCATATAGCTGGGACGAGATCAATCGTCCCGCGCCGATGGCGAGCGGCAATCCCAAGAGCAGTCCTATCAGAACGCGCTCAAACGCGCCGCGCAGGACAAGATGGACAACATTCGAACGGTTCGCTCCCAGAGCCATGCGAATGCCAATTTCGTTAGTTCGTTGCGCGACCGTGTACGCAGTGACGCCGTAGAGTCCCACCGCAGCCAGTAGAAGAGCGACGATTCCGAAGAGCCCGGCCAGGCTGGCCACAGCGCGCTCCTGATCGAAAGAAAGGTCAACCTGCTGCTGCATGGTGCGGACACTGGTGATGGTCAGGTTGGGATCCAGTTCCGCGAGCGCGCTTCTGAGAATCGGTTCCAGCGTTCCGGGAGAAGCGTTGGTCACCAGCATGATCGCGCTGACCAGATGCGAACCGAATTCGAGTTTCTGCATCAACTCCGTCTTGTAATTCACATATTGTGCGAGGGGCGCGTAAAACATGGGGAGGGGCGGCCTGGTGAATCCGAAGCCGGCGAAATGTGCATCGCCAGCGACACCGATGATCCGGAACGTGCCGGCGTTTTCGGGGAGGTCCATACCGAAGTGCTTGCCCAGCGGATCTTCGCCATTCTTGAAGAAGCGCTTCACGAAGGCTTGGTTGACGATAGCGACGGGTGCCGTGGTTTCATTGTCGGCGGTGGTGAAGTAGCGTCCGCGCAAAATGGGAACGCCCAGGCCTTGAAGATAATTGGCGCTAACGCGGTCCCAGGACGCGACGGAGTCGTTGCTCGTCTCGGACGAAGGGGGATGGCCGGCGATTTCAATCATCTCGCCCCAATTATTCGTCAGAGGATTGTATAGAGCCAGGCCGGAGCCGCGAACGCCGGGAATGCCATTGAGGCGATCTTCGATCTGGCGATAGAGCGCGGCTAGCTCGGGCTGCGTCTTGTCTGTCTCGGGATTGTGCAGCGAAACCACGACGCGATCTTTGATCTGATATCCGAAATTCTGACCTTCGAGGTTGCCCAGGCTTCGCGCCAGCATGGTCGCGCCGGCGACCAGCACGACCGAGACGCTGAATTGCAGGATCAACAGAGCCTTGCGCGCGAAAGTAGAGTGTCCGGTGGTGCTGCGGCCTGAGCCGCGCAATGCTTCGGCGGGATCGGTGCGGGTGGCAAACCATGCGGGAGCCGCGCCAAAAATGATTCCTGTTATCAGCGCCAATCCAAAGGCGAATGCCAGTACCGGCAGCGACGGGCTTGTGCTGATAGGAAGGAAATGCGCGCCGCGGAACGCCAGCGCGAGGAGCAGCCGCGCGGCCGCCATGGCGACCAACAGCCCCGCGATGCCGCCGGCAATGGCGAGCAGGACGCTTTCGGTCAGAGCCTGCAGGATGATTTGCCGGCGAGTGGCACCTATGGCCAAGCGCAGCGCGGTCTGTCCGCGGCGGGCAACGGCGCGAGCCAGAAGCAGGTTGGCGACATTGGCGCAGGCGATGAGCAGCACCAATCCGCACACCGCGAAGAGAATCTGAAGGCTGCGGCTATACTCTTCTTTCATGACAGCGACGCCTGCGCCTGCAGGAACGACGTTGATGCTCTGCTTGGGGAGGTCGCGGATGACGTCGGCCATCCAATTCGCGGGATAATCGGAGTCGTGCTGCAACCATAGGCGCAGGACTCCCGTGAGGTGGGGAGCCATTCCGGCGACGGAAGCTCCAGGCCGCAAGCGTCCGATCATGCGCAACCAAGCTGGGGGCGACTGATGCAGACGGTTGGCGGCCCCATCGATCATCGGTTCCTGATGCAGCGGAATCCAAAGGTCGGGCGGATCACCGAGCAGGGTTTCGCCAAAAAAACCAGGTGGCGCGATACCTATGATAGTGAAGGCGTGGCCTTCGATATCGAAGGTTGATCCGACGACGGAACGGTCAGAGCCGTAGGTCATTTGCCAGGCATGATGGCTGAGGACAGCAACGGGAACAGCTCCTTCCGTGTCATCATTCGGAGTGAACACTCTCCCAGCGAAAGCAGGCACGCCGAGCGTAGAGAAATAGCTGGCGGTAACGTATTCAGAGCGCAGCGGCCGAGGAACGGAATGCGTGCCTTCGCGGCGGACGCTCATGCGAGCGCCCCCCGCCTGGAAAGCAGTCACTTCTTCAAATTCCGGCGTCTCAGCCTTTAGGCGTTCGTACAACGGAAACGAAAACATTCCCCAATCTTCCTGCAGGCCGCTTTCGACGCAGCAATCATCGCCTTCGCCAACGCGATATAGCATGGCGGGATCGGAAACCGGCAAAGAGCGGAGCATCACGGCGTGAACCAGCGTGAATATGGCGGTGGTGCCGCCGATTCCGAGGGCCAGCGTGAGTACAGATGAGGCGGCGAAAATGGGCGACAGCCGGAACTGCCGCAGCGCGTAACGAAGATTGCCGAACAAGTTCTGCACCGCACCCCCAGAGCTCGATACGACACGGAGTCAGTATCGACTTCGCGAACACAGTAGATAGACGCCGGAACCTGCGATTGGTGAGGCCACATTTAAGAAAATCTTGGCAAATTGACGGGGAAGAATTGAAATGGCAGGAAGCGCCGCGATAAGACACGACCAAACAAAACGTCTGACTCGATCGAACGTTTTGCTCCGTTCGTCAAGCCAGACGCTTCCTTAGGACTGTTGTTGGGCCTGTAGACTGCTTAAGACTGCCTAAAATGAGATGCTGACTGCTACCGCATACCTAGGATATCGGTGATCGAACAGGTAGTAACCCCCATCCGTGTATTCGATATAGCAGTCATCCGTTTCGTACCAGTCGGGTCCCCAGTATTCCGGGATCGGGTCAAGTATCACGAACCAGTAGCCGCCGTATTGGAAGCGCGGATACCCGCTAACTACCAGGAAGGGCAGACTGTAAATGCGAAACCAGTGAGCCCTGCCGTAATGAACGCGGTAATAGGAGTCGGGAATCAGATATCCGTGGTAGCCGCCGCGCCGCCGCCAATCGCGGTGCTCGGACTCCCAGTGGGTGGCGCGATGCTGTTGCCACGTACTGTGCTGTTCTTCTTGCCATTGACGTTGCCTTTG
>Ga0134128_10002201_pt1 | contig 24264 bp, 22 predicted proteins | sample KB31754_FD_96462 | JGI IMG/M metagenome (GOLD analysis project Ga0134128, IMG submission 96462) | Terrestrial soil microbial communities with excess Nitrogen fertilizer from Kellogg Biological Station, Michigan, USA - KB3-175-4 | ecosystem: Environmental > Terrestrial > Soil > Unclassified ...
GAAAACCTTGGCATCCGATGCGAGCGCGGTTGCATCGTCGCCGACGCCTACGGGCGCACCAATGTCGCCGGCCTCTACGCCATCGGCGATGTCGCGGGACCGCCGATGCTGGCGCACAAGGCCGAACACGAAGGCGTCGTCTGCGTTGAGTCGATCGCCGGCCTGAAGCCTCAGGCGCTGGATCGCAACCGGATTCCTGGCTGCACCTACAGCTCGCCACAGATCGCCAGCGTCGGGTTGACGGAGGCCAGCGCCCGCGCCGCGGGGCGCCAACTGCGTGTCGGGCGGTTCCCCTTTGCGGGCAATGGCAAGGCCATTGCGCTCGGCGAAGGTCAGGGAATGGTCAAGACATTGTTTGACGCCAGCACCGGAGCGCTTCTCGGCGCCCATCTCGTCGGTCCTGAAGTCACGGAGCTTGTTCAGGGATTCGTGCTTGCGATGGGCTTGGAGACCACCGAGGAGGAGCTTTTGCGAACCGTATTCCCGCATCCGACACTATCAGAGGCTATGCACGAAAGCGTTCTTGCAGCTTATGGGCGAGCCATCCACTCGTAGTTGCGAGCGCAGGGCAATTCTGTCAACTGCGGAATCAGTCAAGGAATATGCCAGTCGCGATGGAGGTGAAACCTGCGATGCGGAGCGCATCTATGGAATGCGGTATGCCTGTCAGTAGGCCGGAAAAGTCGGCCAGCGCCATCACGCTTGCTCCGGCGAGGATAAAGAGCTGCATTCGGCGGTTGAGCATCCGGATGAGCCGCTTCTTTTCGACCAACTACGTATTTCCCAATGGCGCTCGCGAAGAATTGGGGATCTGAAAGAGGCCATGCGCAGCGTCGAAACATCATATCAGAGGAGCGCATGAATGAGCGGTCCATATGCGGCACGCAAGATCGGTTGGATCGGCATGGGCAAGATGGGCCTGCCGATTTGCAAACGCCTGAAGGGCGCGGGCTTTCGGGTGACGGTGCTCTGCCGCAGCGGCGACAAGGAAGGGCTTGCGATCGCCAACGGTTTCGAGATCGCCCGCACCGTCGGCGACGCCGTGACCGGCGCCGATTTCGTGCTCTCGGCCGTCTCGGACGACAGGGCGCTGCTTGACGTCGCGCTGGGCGAGGGGGGATTGAAAGACAGCCTCACCGGTGCGCAGATTTATGTCGATGCGAGCACGGTTTCGCCAGCGGCGTCCGCCCAAGTGGCTGGAGCGCTTGCGCCCGTCGGCTGCGCCTACCTGCGCGCGCCGGTCTCCGGGTCGACGGCGACGGCCGAGCAAGGCGCGCTGACGGCGCTGGTCTCCGGACCCGCGAACGCCTTCCGCGCCATGACGAATGTGTTCGCCGCCTTCACCAGAAAGGCGTTCCTGGTCGGTGAGGCCGAAGAGGCGCGTTACCTCAAACTCGCGATCAACGCCCTGGTCGGGGCGACCTCGGCGCTGCTGGCGGAATCGCTGGCGCTGGGGCGCCGGGGAGGCTTGGACACAAAGACCATCATGGATGTCGTCGCCGAGAGTGCGGTCGGCTCGCCGCTCATTCAGTACAAGCGCGCCGCAGTCACCACGGGCGATTACACGGCGGCGTTCAGCGTCTCGCAAATGCTGAAGGACCTCGACCTGATCGCCGCGGCCGCCGCGGCGACCTCCTGTCCGATGCCGCTCATCGAGAGCATCCGAGGCAAATATCAGGCAGCCGTCGCGCGCGGGCTGGGAGACCTCGATTACTTCGTATTGGCGGCGGATGACCGGTAACACGAACGCGCGGCCGCTGGTCAAATGCTCAAAATGAAAAATTTTTCCATTCTGCGCGTCGGCCGGGCGGATAATCTTCACATCGTCGGCGGCGACGAAGAGGTCCAAAGCGAGACTTGCGCCGCCTGAAAGAACAACAATCGCCGGCGCCGCAGACAAGCGGATCGCGTCGCGGTTGGGGAGGAAATGCGATGGACGAGTCTCGCCGCAGCGCGATCCTGTTGGGCCCCTCAATCGCGACCGGAAGTTGATGGGCGCCATGTAACGCAGCGCTTGGAGGATTTGGCGAGGGAGAGGAACGAACATGCGCGAGCCGGTAGGAATTGCTCTCGTCGGCATGGGCTGGTGGGGCCAGAAGATGCTGAGCGTGCTCCAGGCCGCGCCGGCGGATATTCGCGTCGTGCGCGCGGTTGAGCCCGATGTCGAGGCGGTGCGGGCGCTGTGCGGCGAGAACGGCGTTGCGCTCTCGGGCGAATATGCCGACGCGCTGCGCGACCCGAAAGTCGAGGCCGTGGTGCTGGCGACGCCGCACGCGCTGCATGTATCGCAGATCGAGGCCGCGGTCGCCGCGCGCAAGCACGTGTTCTGCGAGAAGCCGCTGGCGCTGACCAAGGCCGGGGCCGAGAAGGCGGTTGCACTTTGTCGCGAGGCGGGGCTCATTCTGGGCATGGGGCACGAGCGCCGCTGGGAGCCGCCGGTGAAGGCGATGCTTGCGAAGGCTGACGCCGGCGAACTCGGGCGCATCCATCAGATCGAAGCCAATTTCAGCCACGACAAGTTCCTCGCGCTCGACCGCAACAACTGGCGTCTGAAGGCCAATCAGGCGCCGGCGGGCGGCATGACGGCGACAGGCATTCATCTGCTCGATCTCTCGGTGCGGCTACTCGGGCCAGCCCAAAGCGTCCTTTGCATCTGCGAAAAGCTGTCATCTGATCTGCCGCAGGGCGACACCGTGGCGGCTTACGTCAAGTTCCGGGGAGGAGGCACGTCGTATGTATCCGCCTCGCTCGCCAATCCCTTCATGTCCCGCTTCACGGTCTACGGCTCCAAGGGCTGGATAGACATCCGTGACAAGGCGCATGTCGAGGCGCCTGCGGGCTGGATCGTCACCTCGGCCTATAGCGGCGGCCCGATCTTGACGGCGGAAGTTGCCCCGGCGGAGCCGGTGAAGGACAATCTCGTCGCCTTCGCCCGGGCCGTGCGTGGGGCTGAGGCCTATCCGATCACCGCCGATCAGTTGGTCAACAATATCGCTTTGCTCGAGGCCGTCTTCGCGTCGGCTTTGAGCGGCAAGGTGGAAGCTGTGGCTTGAGGCGAACATTCGGGAGGTCACCATGAAAGCGCTCATTTTCGACGAACCCAAGAAGCCGGTCGTCACCCAGGTGCAAAGCCCGAGGATCGACGACAACGAAGTTCTCATCCGTTCGCGGCGCGTCGGCATCTGTCACTCGGACTACGAGTTGCTGGCGGGGCAATACATCATCCCGATCTCTTACCCCGTCATTCCCGGCCACGAATGGGTCGGCGAGGTCGTCGAGACCGGCCGCAACGTGACCGCGCTCCAGCGGGGCGACCGCGTGGTGGGCGAGTGCGTCATCAACACGCCCTCGCGCATCCACCATTTCGGCTTCTCGATGGACGGCGCCAATCGCGAGTATTTTCCCGCCCGGCCAGAATGGCTGCACAAGTTGCCCGACGCCGTCGACGATGCCAAGGGCGCGCTGATTGAGCCCTTCACCTGCGGTTATTACGCGGTGCTGCGCAATGGCGGCGTCAACGCCTCTGAAACCGTGGTGGTCTCCGGCGGCGGCACGATTGGTCTGGTGACGGCCGCCGCCGCCATCGGCATGGGGGCGCGGGTGATCGTCGTCGATCCGGTGTCGCTGCGCCGCAATATCGCCAAGCGGCTCGGCGCCGATGCGACCGTCGACCCCAGCGCCGGCGATCCCGTTGAGGCGGTGCGGGAACTTACCAAGGGCGGCGCTGATCTCGCCGTCGAGGCGGCGGGGCACGCCTCCTCGCTCGCCAAAGTGTTCGACTACGCGCGGCCCGAAGGCCGGGTGTCGATGGTCGGCATCAATATCGGGCAGCAGATTCCCGTCGAACTCGGCAAGATCCAGATGAAGAACCTGACGGTGCGCGGCTGCATTGGTTCGCCCGGCGTCTGGCCCGCGGCGATCCGCTTTCTCGAACGCACGAAGATCGACCTGTCGCCGATCCAGACCCACAGTTTCGCGCTCGACGACGCGATCGCCGCCTTCGAACTCGGAAAGAACGCTGAAGCCGCCGTCAAGATCACGCTGGAGATCGCCTGAACCCCGCTTCGGCATCGAACACCACGAAAGCCAAGATGAACCCCGTCGCCGAAACCAGCAACGAAGCGGCGCTGCCGCGCAGATGGCTTGCGGCGCCGCTGGCGCAGAGCTTCGTCACGGTGGTGGCCTCGACGCTGGCGCTGATCGTCGCCTGCCTGATATTCGCGCCTTCCAGCCTGACGTTCGGCGCCTTGCAGGGCAGTCTGCCGTTCGCGGCGATCATCGCCATCGTCGGGCTCGGGCAATTGCTGGTCGTCCAACAGGGCGGCTTCGATCTTTCGGTGGCCGGCGGCGTGTCGCTGGCCGTCGTCATCGCGGCGCATTTTCCCGATGGCGACAACGCGCTGCTGCCGCCGGCGGTGCTGATCGCCATCGGTTGCGCGCTGGCGGCGGGGCTCGCCAATGGTCTGTTGGTCGGCTTTCTCGAACTGAACGCGATCATCGCCACCATCGGCGTCAACGCCCTGTTGTACGGCGCGGTCTTTGCGGTCTCCGGCGGCACGCCGCGCATCACCACGCGGCTGCTTGCCGCCATCGCCGGCGGCGAGACGCTGGGCGTGCCCAACTCCTTATATTTTGCTTTGGCGGCGTTGCTGCTGGTCTCCTTCGTCTTGAAGAAGACGGTTGCCGGACGGCGCTTCGAGGCGATCGGCGCCAATCCACTGGCGGCGCGGGCGGTCGGGTTGAACACGCGGCTGCATCAGATGATGGCCTATGTATCCTCGCAATTGCTGTGCTGCCTGGCAGGCATTCTGCTCGCCGGCGTCACTCGCGAACCGACGGCGTTTCAAGGCGACAGCCTGTTGCTTCCCTCCGTCGCGGTCGTCGTTCTCGGCGGCACGTCGCTACTGGGTGGGCGCGGCTTCCCGGTCTCGACCGTGGTCGCCGCCTTCTTCCTCAACCAACTGAGTCAATTCGCGCTGGCGGTGGGCGTTCCCTACTCGGCGCAGACCATTATCCAAGCCTTGGCGCTGGGCTTTGGTATCGGCGTTTACTCGATCCACTGGACGAGAAACGCCAGAAAGCGCGCCTGATCGCATAAGGGAGGAAACCAGATGAAGTGTTTCAGTCAAAGCTTGACGTTCACCGCCGCCGCGGCCTTGCTGGCGCTTGGGGCGACGACATCGGCAAGCCACGCCGCCGTACCGTCCTGGTGCGGCCCGAAGAAGGCGACGCTGGCGCTGCTCGACGGTTTCGGCGGCAATAGCTGGCGCCAGGTGACGACGGCGTCTGGCAAGCAGACGGCGCAACTCTGCCCCAGCATCACCAAATACGAATACGCCGACGGCCAGGGTAATACGCAGAAGGCGATCTCCGACATCAAGGGCTTCGCCGCCAAGGGCATCGATGCGCTGGTCGTATTCGGCGACGCCGGCCCCGCCGTGCTGCCGGCGCTGACCAGCGTCTACAAGGCCGGAAAAGTCGTCGTGCCCTACCGCGTCGACGTCGGCGGCAAGGCGGGCGTCAATTACACCAAGTTCATCGGCGCCTCGTTCAAGAACGACGGCGTGAACTGGGGCAACTGGATCAAGGAGATCCTGCCCAATGGCGGCAACATGCTGTTTCTCAGCGGCCCCGCCGGCAACAGCCAGGGCCTGGACGAACTTGCCGGCCTCAAGTCCGTGCTGAGCGACAAGTACAAGTTCCTCAACCCGGCGCCGTTCGACGTCACCAACTGGGATCCGGCGCTGACGCAGCAGGTGTTAACCGCCGAAATCGCCAAGAATCCCAAGATTGACGTTATCATCTCCGATTTTGGGCCGTCGCTGGTCGGCGCTTTGCCCGGGTTCAAGAAGTTCAACCGCTCGATTCCGGCGCTGGCGACTTCGGATGGCAATTCGCTCGGCTGTTTCTGGACCGACAATCACGCCAGCAATCCTGATTTCAAGCTGTTCACGGTCGCCACCGGCAACGACAACGTGCGTCTGGCGGTCGAGTGGGCGGTCGCTTCGGCGACCGATGGCAAGCTGCCGAGCGCCGACATCTTCAAGGCTCCCGAGTTTGAAAACTCCGTCACCGGCAAGCCGCACCCGGTGGAGTGCCGCAAGGATCTTCCCGGGGCGATCTATCTGTCGTCGGAACTGCCGCCGGAAGCACAAGCCAAGGCGGTCGGCAAGTAAAATCCGCTCCCGGTCCCGAAGCATTGACACGCTTCGGGACTGCCGCCGAATCTGTGCAACAGGTGGGTCTTGCTACGGAATGCTGTTGTGACGCTCGATCAAGCCAACGCGAAAAGCCCTCCGGCGGCCGCCGCCAACGGCCCGGTGACGATCCGGCTGGCGGAGATTTCGAAGGCCTATGCCGGCGTGGTGGCGTTGGAGCATGTCAGCGTCGAGTTCTACGCGGGCGAAGTGCATGCGATCCTCGGTGAGAACGGCGCCGGCAAGTCGACGTTGATGAACATCATTTCCGGCGCGATCCAGCCGGATGTCGGCGAGATTCATTTCGGCGAGCGGCGCATTCCTACGATGTCGCCGCAGCTTGCGGCGTCGCTGGGCGTCTCGATTTCGTTCCAGCATCCGGCCGTGCTCGACGATCTCTCGGTGCTTGAAAACTTCCAGGTGGCGCTTCCGGCGACGCTGTTTGCGGCTGAACCGGCGCGCGACGTCGCCCGCCGGGCGCTCGACGCGGTGGGGCTGCATGTGCCGCTGCGGGCGCGCGCGGACACGCTGAGCGTGGCGCAGAAGCATCTGCTGGAAATCGCCAAGGCGCTTGCCATCCAACCGAAGGTGCTGATCCTCGACGAACCGACCGCAGCCCTCGACCGGGACGCGACCGATATGCTGTTCGGGCGCATCCGCGAGGTGATGAAGACCGGAACCGCGGTCATCTATATCACCCACCGGCTGGCGGAACTGCGCCAGATCGCGCACCGGGTCACGGTGCTGCGCGACGGCCGGGTGCGCGGCGTCGCGCGCGTCGACGAAATCAGCAACGCCGACCTGCTCAACCTCATCGTCGGCCGCGCGCTGGTATCCGCCTTCCCGCCGAAATCGCAGACGCCATCGAGCGAGGTCGACTTCTGCGTGGAGGGTCTGAGCGGCGACAAATTCACTGATGTGAGTTTCGAGGCGCCGCGGGCGCAGATCGTCGGCATTGCCGGCGTCGCCGGCAACGGGCAGTCCGAATTGATGCGCGCGCTCGCCGGTCTCCAGTCTTCGCGCGGCGAGATCCGGTTGAAGGGGCGCCAGCTCGGCGCGCCGGAGTTGTTGCGGGAAGCCGCCTTCATGCCCTCCGACCGCCATACCGAGGGCCTCGCCGGCAGCTTGACGGTGCGCGAGAACGCCACCTTCGCGGCGCTCGACAAGTTCGCCTCCCGCGGCGTCCTCAACCGTAGGCAAGAGGTGCGCCAGGTCACGAGAACCTTCCAGTCGCTGGCGGTGAAGGCCCCGGGGCTCGAAGCGCCGATCCTTTCGCTGTCGGGCGGCAACCAGCAGAAAGTGGTGATGGCGCGGGCGCTGCTGTGCGAACCCGGCCTCATTGTCGCCGACGAGCCGACGCAAGGCGTCGACGTCGGCGCGCGGTTCGAGATCTACCGCATCCTGCGCGAGGTCTCGGGTTCCGGCACGCCGGTCATCGTCAACTCCTCGGACGCGGCGGAGTTGGGCGGGCTATGCGATCGGGTCGTGGTGATGTCGCGCGGCCGGGTCGCGGCGACGCTGAGCGGCGCGGACGTGGTGGAAGCCAAGATCGTCGCCGCGGCGGTCGATGCCGATACTCATGCGGGTGAGAGCGCACAGCGCGTGCGCGACGCGCGCTCGGGCGGGTTCCAGCATTTTCTGCAATCGGACAACGCGCCGGCGGTCCCGCTGGCGCTCGTCACCGGCCTGCTCGGCCTCTATGTCTTCTCGCAGAATTCCAACTTCTTCTCGTCCTTCAACATCTACAACATCCTGATGCTGGCGACGGCGCTCGGCTTCATCGCCCTCGGCCAGACAATCGCGGTGTTGATGGCGGGCATCGATCTCTCGGTCGGACCGCTGGCCGGCTTTCTCGTCGTCGTCGCCTCGTTCTTCATCAACGACGGCAAGTCGCCGCTGAGCATCGCCGCCGGCTTCGCCCTGATGTTTGTCGGCGCTTTCGCCGTCGGCGCCGTCAACGGCGTGCTGATCCGCTTCGCCAACTTCACCGCCATCGCCGCGACGCTCGCCACCTATATTGGCTTACAGGGCCTGGGCTTTCTGCTACGCGATGGACCTGGCGGCTATATCAACGGCACGGTCGTCGCGGTGTTGAGTTGGCAGATCGGGCCAATCCCGGTCGCCTTCGTGGTTCTCGTTGTCTTCGCCCTCGGGGGTGAACATCTGTTGCGCAATTCGCGGCCCGGCTGGCGCTTGAGAGCCGCCGGGTCCGACGAAGGCGCGGCGCGGCGGATTGGCGTCAAGGTCGATCGCACGTTCGTCGCCGGCTACATCGGCTCGTCGCTGATGACGGCGTTCGGCGCCATCATGCTGATGGCGCAGATCGGGGTCGGCGATCCCCGACAGGGCGCAAGCTACACCTTATCAAGCATCACCGCCGTCGTGCTTGGCGGCACAAGCCTGCGCGGCGGCAGGGGGACGTTCGTCGGCACGGTGCTGGGGGCGCTGCTGCTGACCGAAGTGCTGAACGCGGTCTCGTTCCTCAATTTGTCGGAGACCTACCAATACGTCTTCCAGGGCGCGCTCATCCTGGTCGCGGCGTTGATCTATTCGACGGTGCGCCGCCGCGCCGCCGCGTGACCGCAGCGAAGTTGCAAAAAGGAGGATGCGCCATGAATCCAGGATGCACGCTGATCGCTTTTCTCAACGGCAAACCCGAAAAGCGCGACGAACTCATCGCCGTGCTGCGCGGTTTCGTCAAGCCGACACGCGCCGAGGCCGGCAGCGTCGAGTACCATCTCCATATCAGCGACACCGACCCCAACCTGTTCATCTTCTACGAGAACTGGCGCAGCCGGAAGGATCTCGACGAGCATTTGGAGATGGCGTACCTGAAATCCTTCTTCGACCGTCGCATGGATCTGCTGGAAAAGGACATCGACCTGCAATTCATGACGATGGACAGCGCGTATGACAAGTAGCGGCGCGATGTCGGGGTTGCCGGGTTTGCTGGGGATCGAACACATCGGCCTCACCGTTCCCGATATCGACATCGCCACGCGCTTCTTCGTCGATGTGCTGGGCGGCGAAGTCCTGTTCGAGATCGGCCCCTTCGTGGCGGACGACGATTGGATGCAGGCACATCTCGGCGTGCACCCGCGCGCCGTGATTCGCAGGCTGCGCATGCTGCGTCTGGCGGCGGGGCCTTCAATCGAGCTGTTCGAATATGCCGCGCCGGACCAGGACCCGGCGCGACCTCGAAACAGCGACGCGGGAGGCTATCACCTCGCTTTCTACGTCACCGATATGGAAGCGGCGGTGGCGCATCTGAAACGGCATGGCGTCACGCTTCTCGGCGATCCCACAACCATGACCGAGGGCGCCAGCGCGGGTCTGACCTGGGTATATTTCCTCAGCCCCTGGGGCCTGCAATTGGAGCTTATCTGCGCGCCGGACGGTCTTGCCTACGCCCGCCAGGGCGGGCGGCCGATGTGGCGGCCGGGCGCCTAAAGCACATGCCCGTAGAGGTCTGGAGTTTACGATGTCGCCAAACCCCGCCAAAATCGCCTTCGTCGGCACGGGCGCCCAGGGCGCCTCGATCGGCGCCGATTTCGCCCTTGCCGGTTACGACGTCACCTTCATCGAGCAATGGCCGGCGCATGTCGAGGCGATGCGCGAGAACGGCATCACCGTCCATCTGCCGGCGCGCACCATCAATGCTAAAGTACCGGTGCTGCATTTCTGCCAGGTGGCGGAAATCCGTGATCGCTTCGATATCGTGTTCCTGGTGGTCAAGGCCTACGATACGAAATGGGTGACGCAAATGATCGCGCCGGTGTTGGCCGACGACGGTTTCGTCGTCGGTCTTCAGAACGGCATGACGCATCTCGACATCGCCGAGGTCGTTGGCGCCGAACGCACCATCGGCGCCGTCATCGAGATCGCCTCGAACATGTTTCAGCCGGGGATCACCAACCGTCAGAACGACCAGGAAGAGTCCTGGTTCGCTCTCGGCGCCGTCGATGCCGATCAGCAGCACCGGGTCGAGGCGGTCGCGCAACTGCTGCGCTGCGCCGGCAGGGTCGAAGTGACGGACGACATCAAGTCGAGCAAATGGATGAAGCTGGTGGTCAACGCCGCCGAGTTGATCCCCTCGGCGCTGCTCGACCTGCCGCTCAACGACGCCGCGCGCGCCCCCGGCTTTCTCGAAGTGATGCGCCAGGCCGGCTACGAGGCCATGCAGGCCGCGCTGCTCGACGGCGCCTCGATCATTCCGATCATCGGCCTGCCGCCTGTCACATCGAACGATCCGGAGCGATACGTGGACAGGATTTTCGATGAAGTGCTGACGACCTTCTCGCGGTCGGACACATTAACGACCTCGCTGCAAGACTGGCGAAAGGGGCGTCGCGCGGAGATTGCGGAAGTCAACGGCTACGCCATCGAGGTGTTGCGAAAGTTCGGCAAATCAGCGCCGATCAATGAGCGCGTGGTCGAAATGGCTCTGGCTATCGAGCGGGGCGCGCTTGACGCCAAGCCGGCGAACGCCGTGTCGCTTGTCGATTGTCTGCGTGGCGCCCTGCGGCCTAATCAATTTCAGAATTTGATGCCAAGGTCTTAAAAGCCGAGGCCATGGTTGCTGGAGGCCTGATCCGCATGCAGGGATCAAGGCTCGCGGTCAAAGCCTTGCGATCCCGACATAGCGGCGCCGGCGCTGGGAAGAAGGCGATGAAACCACCCACGAATTCGCATCGGGCTACGTTTGCAACCGCGGTTGGGGAACTGCGCGCCGGGCGGATCGAACGCGCCGCGGAGCTTTGCAGCGCGATACTCGCATCCGCCGCGGGCGACCCCGCGGTTCATCAATTATCGGCGACGATTGCGCTGCGGCAGGGACGAATCGCAGACGCCGAGCGCTGGGCGCAGTCGAGCTTGGAGTTGCGACCGGACTTTCCGCCGGCGCTTATCGTTGCCGGGCGCGTGGCTCGCGCCGCTGGCAAGCTGGCACAGGCCACGAGTTGGCTTCGGCGCGCCACAGAACTGGCGCCCGAACGATCCGAGCCGGCCTTTCTGCTCTGCGTCATGCGGGTCGAGCAGCGCGATCCCGAGGTGAACGAAATGCTGGAGCAACTCCTGCGCCGCTTCCCCAACGATGCGAACGGTTGGGGCGAGATCGGCAGCAGTCTGCGGCTGGCCGGCCGATTGGAGGCGGCGGCGGCTGCCTTTGGGCGCGCTGCCAAAGCCTCGGGCGATCCGACGCACAGGCATAACTTGGGGACCGTCCTGGCCGCGCTTGGCCGCCGGGACGCGGCCATCGCCGTCTTCCGCGACTTGATTGCTGCGGCTCCCCATCTTGTCGACGCCAGGTTGGCGCTTGCCATGTGCCTGCGGCAATCAGGCGAGACCGAGGCGGCGCGCGCCGAATTGGAGATCGCCGCCGCTGCGGCTCCCAGCGATAGCCGCCCATGGTTCGCTCTGGGGCTGGTTCGCGAAGATCTGGCCGATCTTCCCGGCGCGATCCTCGCCTACCGCAAGAGCGTGGAGTTGCAGCCTGACTTTCCCGAGGCTCATGTTAATCTCGGTCTCGTCTTGCAACAGTCCGGCGAACTCGACGTCGCAATGAAATCTTATGAGCGGGCAGTGCGGCTGAGGGCTGACGCATTTGGCAGAGTGGCGCAGGCGTTGACCTCGGCCAAGACAGGTCAGTTATGGCTTGATCTCGGCCGCTTGCGGCGCTCGCTCGGCGCCTGAACGCTCACGGCGCACGCGAAACTTCCTGCGATAGACCCCGGGGCGCGAGAGCAAATCGGTCGCGGTTGTCTGATAGCGCGCGGCGTCGGCTGCCGAGAACGCCTCGCAGTGCAGCGCAAGCGCTTCGCGCGCTACGGGAAAGCACTGGGCGACTGGGGTGCCGCGCGACAACACGCCCTCAAAGTTCGGGTCGGTCCACACAGCCGGAAACAGCACGCCAACGTCGCTAAAGCGATCGCAGTCGACGAGTCCGGTCAACAGTCGAAACGGAAGGTCGGCGCGATTGATGGGGTGGGTCGCGAAAAGAGAATACCCCGGCTCCAGCTCAATCGTCCAGAAGCTGTTGAACTTCACCACCGCAGTTTCGGGTTCAAAAAACGGCGTTCCCGTCACCTGCGCAGGAACATGGAAACTTACCGGCGAACGAGGATGCGACTCAACCGACAAAGCAGGATGATCCCAGTCCCACGAAAGGACGCCGTCGCGGACCCTCACATCGCAGGGCAGTGGGATGATAAAGCCGTGCGCCATCGCATCGACAAACGGCGGACATTGCTTGACCGTCCGCACCTCTAGTTGGTGCAGGTCGGAGTAAGCGGTGCGCGGCATGGCGCGCAGCCAGTCGGGCAGGGCCTGCCGGGCCGGGATCGGACGCGCAAGGTTGTCTAACAGGGTCGGATCGCAGCGAAACACAACGCGCATGGGCCTCAAGCCGAGATGGCGCGGGCGCGAGCCCAACCGCATCGCGCCATGGCAGCCGGATACACTTTCCGTTGGCGACATGGACGAAGCAAAGTTGCGCCCGGCGCGGGCGAATTTATCGGGCTCAGGATAAACGCCAGCCTCCCATCCGGCAAGACATGCCGCGTCAAGCGCCGTCGTCTCTATCGCCGCCGGCCAGTCAACAGGCGCACCCAGTATGCCGGCGAGGGATTGCATTGTTCAATCGTTCGCACTCGTGCCGCTGTCGATACGAACGATCGGGCTCTCGATGATGAGAACGCACTCGGCATCGGGCAATAAACCCTCGCCAGCTTGAGATGCGGTCGGGCGCAGCGCCCGACCGCTTTCGCAACTAAGCCGAAGCTTATTTCTTCTTCGGCGGGTGCGCCGTCGCCGTCCAGGTCTTCAGCAGTTCGTCATAGTCGATGGTTTCGCCCGGCGGCTTTTCATTGGCGAGCTTGCGCTGGGGCGCGAGGTTGCCGTCCTTTTCCGCCTTGGCGTACCAGTATTCGGCGGTCTTCTCTTCGTTCATCTTTGGTCCGAGCTTGCCCTGAACCCCAGACTTCTGGAGGCGCGTCATGATCGCGTCCTGATCGCGGGCCAGGCCATCCATCGCCTGCTGCGGCGTCGCTTCGCCGGAGATGGCCTTGGAGACGTTCTGCCACCAGACCTGCGCCAACTTGCCGTATTCCGGCACATTGACTCCGGTCGGCGTCCACAACTTGCGAGCCGGGCTGCGGTAGAACTCGACGAGGCCGCCGGCCTTGGGCGCGACTGCGGACATCGCATCGCTCCAAATATCGCTGTTACGAATGAGATGCAGCGACGTCACGGACTTCTTCAGCGTGACGGTCTTCGACACGCAGAACTGAGCATACAGCCAGCCCGCCTTGACGCGCTCCAACGGAGCGTATTTCAGCATGGTCCAGCAACCGACATCCTGATAGCCGAGCTTCATGCCTTCCTTCCAGTAGGCGCCGTGCGGGCTCGGCGCCATACGCCACTTTGGCGTCCCGTCGGCGTTCATCACCGGCAGGCCGGGCTCGGAAAGCGCGTGCGTGAAGGCGCTGTACCAGAAGATCTGTTGGGCGATGTGTCCCTGGCCCGGCACGGCGCCGGCTTCCAGAAAGTCCATGCCCGACGCCTCCGGCGGCGCATATTTCTTAAGCCACTCGACAAACTTCGTCGTCGCATAGACCGCCGCCGGACCGTTGGCGTCGCCGCCGCGGGTGATCGAAGATCCCACCGGAATGCCGTTCTCCGCGCGGATGCCCCATTCATCCACCGGCTTGCCGTTCGGCAAGCCCCGATCGCCACTGCCAGCCATCGACAGCCACGCGTCGGTGAAGCGCCACCCCAGCGAGGGATCCTTCTTGCCGTAATCCATGTGGCCGTAAACACGCTTGCCGTCGATCTCTTTCACCTGGTTGGTGAAGAAATCGGCGATGTCCTCGTAAGCCGACCAATTGACGGGGACGCCCAGTTCATAGCCGTATTTGGCCTTGAACGCGCTCTTCAGTTCCGGTCTCTGGAACCAATCGTATCGGAACCAGTAAAGATTGGCGAACTGCTGATCGGGGAGCTGATAGAGTTTGCCGTCGGTGAAAGTGCCGAACGACAGGCCAATAAAGTCTTCGAGATCGAGGCCGGGATTGGTGACGTCCTTGCCGTCGTTGGCCATGAAATCGGTCAGCGACCCACCGACGATATCGTTGTAGCGGGGGTGCGTGCCGATGAAGTCGGAATCGTTCATCCAGAAGTCGTAGATTGGCTTTTCGGACTGGATCTCAACTTCGATCTTGTCGACCAGCTTGCCCTCGTCGAGCAATTCGTGGTTGACCGTGATGCCGGTAATTTCGGCGAAGGCCTTGGTCAGCGTCTTCGACTCGTAGTCGTGAATGCTCAGAATTTCCGACACCGTGCTGAGCTTGAGGCCCTTGAACGGCGCCGCCGCCTTGATGAACCATTCCATTTCGGCCATCTGCTCGTCCTTACTGAGCGTCGAAGGCTGAAATTCGGAATCGACCCATTTCTTTGCCGCGTCGACTTGCTGCGCATAAGTGGGCGTCGAGGCAATCAACGCGCCGCCCCCGATCGCTGCGGCGGTAGCGGCCGCGCCGCCCCCCTTCAGTACATCACGACGATTCACGTCCATTCTTACTTCCTCCCAAATAACCTGGCGCGCACCACGCGCGTTCAGGCAGTCGCGGCTACGCGAAGATGAACATCGCGACGCCGCAAAGCACGGACGCGACAAGCGGGTACCAAAGCGGACCGCCGTCAAGTCGCAACCAGAATACAAAAATAAAGGCTGATAGGATCATGGTGACGAAGAAGCGGTCGCCTCGCGTCGTGGGAAAACGCAGGATGCCGACTCGCGGCTTCTCGGGTCGGTAGATCGCGAGCAGCGTCAAAATGATTAGCGCTATCGCAACGAGGCAAAAGAACACCCCGGTCTGCCACGTCCACGCCATCCACGCGAGCATTGCGGCGGCCCCCCTAAACTCGACCCAGGGCGAAGCCCTTGGCGATATGATTGCGTACGAACCAAATCACGACGGCGCCTGGAATCATCGTCAGAACGCCCGCCGACGCGAGCAGCGCCCAGTCCATTCCCGACGCCGAATAGCTGCGGGTCATCACCGCCGCGAAGGGCAGGGCGTTGGACGAGGTTAGCGTTGTCGCGAGCAATTCCTCGACCCACGAGAACATGAAGCAGAAGAATGCGGTGACGCCGACCCCGTTGGCGATCAGCGGCAGAAAGATGCGGATGAAGAACCGGGGGAACGAATATCCGTCGATCGCCGCGGTTTCGTCGATCTCGCGCGGCACGCCGCCGACGAATCCTTCGAGAATCCACACCGCCAGTGGAACGTTGAACAGGCAATGCGCGAGCGCAACGGCCCATACCGTGTCGAACAGGCCGACCGCGTAGTAGAGCTGGAAGAACGGCATCGCGAACACTGCCGCTGGCGCCATCAGATTGGTCAGCAACCAGAAAAACAGATGCTTATCGCCGATGAAGCGATAGCGATTGAACGCATAGGCGGCCGGCAACGCCACCGCCACGGAAATAACGGTGTTGATAGCGACATAAGTCAACGAAACGCCAAAAGCGTGAACCCAACTCGGGTCGTTGAAGATAGCGCGATATTTCGCCAACGTCGGGTGATGCGGCCATAGCACCAGCCCCGACATGATCTCGGAGTTGGTGCGCAAACTCATATTGACGAGCCAGTAGATCGGCAACATCAGCAACAAAAGATAGACCAGCAGGACGAGCCTGGGGGCGAGACCCTGACGCATCAGGCGTCCCTCCTTCGTTCGATCTGGGCCATGATCGTGTAGAAGATCCAGCATACGGTGAGCGTGATTAGGTAATAGACCAGCGACATCGCTGCGGCGTTGCCCAGATCAACCTGCCCCAACGCGATCTTCACCAGATCGATGGAGAGGAATGTCGTCGCGCTGCCGGGGCCGCCGCCGGTTACGACGACCGGTTCGGTATAGATCATGAAAGTCTGCATGAACCGCAACAGCACCGCGATGACGAGAACCTTCTGTAGCTTGGGCAGTTCGATATTGAGGAAGACAGCCCAGCGGCTCGCGCCATCGATTCTGGCGGCCTGATAGAATGCGTCTGGAATGGCGCGCAGGCCGGCGTAACTTAGGAGGATGACGAGCGGCGTCCAGTGCCAAACGTCAATAATGACGATCGTTATCCAGGCCGAGACAGCGTTCTGGGTGACGTTGTAGTTGATGCCGAGGCCGGTAAGCGCCGCGCCGAACAGGCCGATGTCGGCGCGGGTGAATATCTGCCAGATGGTCCCCACGACATTCCACGGAATGAGCATCGGCAACGCCATCACCACCAGGGACACGCCGACCACCCAGCCCTTGCGGGGAATGCACAGCGCCATGGCGATGCCGAGCGGAACCTCGACCAGCAGCGCCGTGAGCGAGAAAGCCAGGGTGCGGAACAGCGCGTCATTGAACCGGGCGCCGATCTCAGTGCTCGGGTTAAGCAGATCGCGAAACCATCCGGCGCCGTTCCAGAAGAAATGGTTTGCGCCCATCGTGTCCTGAACGGAATAGTTCACGACGGTCATCATCGGGATGATCGAGGAAAACAGCACAAACGCCAGCACAGGCAGAGTGAAGAGCCAGGCGCGGTTGTTGATCGGCTTCTCGGTCATGCCGCCACTCCCGCAACGCGAATGTCGTCGACGTAAACGTGGGTGTGGGCGGGATCGAAGGTGACGTTCGCTTGATCCGCCACGCTGGCCATATCCGGCGGCACGGTGGCGACGATCTGATGCGAGCCCAGTGTGACGTAAGCGAGACGCTTTCTGCCGAGGTCGGCAATGCGCCGCACTTGTACGGGCAGCCCGGCCCCCGCCGTCAGCGAAGTATAATCCGGCCGCACCCCGACCTGAACGCGACCCCCAGTCGCAAGGCTGGGATAGGCTGAACCCAGTTGAAGCTCGGAGCCATCAACCAGCGCACGCGAACCCGATACCTTTGCGGACATCAAGTTCATGCCCGGCGAGCCGATGAAATATCCCACAAACGTGTGCTCCGGGCGTTCGAAAAGATCCTCGGGCGTACCGATCTGCACCGCTCTGCCCTCGTTCATCACAACCACCTTGTCGGCAAAGGTCAGCGCCTCGATCTGATCGTGCGTCACGTAGATCATCAGCAGGTCGAGGGCCCGATGCACGGCTTTGAGCTTTGAACGAAGCTCCCATTTGAGCGCCGGGTCGATCACGGTCAGCGGTTCATCGAAAAGGACGGCCGAGACGTCGGCGCGCACCAACCCGCGGCCCAGGGAAATCTTTTGCTTGGCGTCCGCGGTGAGGCCGCGCGCCCGCCGATTGAGGTCACGGGTGAGATCCAGCATGGCCGCGATCTCGGCGACGCGCCGAGCGATGATCGGCTTCGGCAGTTTGCGATTTTTCAAAGGAAAAGCAAGGTTCTGCGCCACAGTCATGGTGTCGTAGATGACCGGAAACTGGAACACTTGCGCGATGTTGCGTTGTTCGGTCGGCAGATGCGTGACGTCCGTCTCGTCAAAGAATAGCCGGCCCTCGGAAGGGGTGACGAGCCCGGAAATGATGTTGAGAAGCGTGGTCTTGCCGCAACCCGACGGACCGAGAAGCGCGTAAGCCATCCCCTGCTCCCAGACGTGGTGCAAAGGCTTCAACGCATAGTCTTCGTCCGAACGCGGATGGCTGAGGTAGGCGTGGGCGATGCCGTCGAGTTTGATGCGCGCCATCTGCTTCGCCTCAAGCCGTTTTCGCGATGGATTGGCCCGCCGCCCGCTTGCCGGCAGCGTCAAAAACGAAGATGCGGTCGGGGTCGACGCGCACTTCGGCATCGGCGCCGAGCCGCCATTCGTGAACGCCGACGACCAGGCATACCCAGACGCCGAGTCCGACGTTGACGTGAACGAAGCTCTCGGAGCCGCTGATTTCGGTCACCGCGACCTGTCCGGGAAAACTCAAGCCCGCGGACGGCGTGTCGCCCAGGGTTACCGCGTCGGCGCGAAACCCGAGGCGATAGGCGCCGTCGGCCAAGTTCGACAGCGCCCCCGGCGCCGGAAACTGGCGACCGTCTTCGACGGTGATGCGGGCGCCATGCTTCTCGATCGCCAGTACATTCAACGGAGGATCGGAAAACACCCGCGCCGCTTCGATATTCTCCGGCTGGCGATAGACCAGCGCAGTCGGCCCGATTTGGGTGACGCGCCCCTCGTGAAGCGTTATCGTCGAGCCGCCCAACAGCAACGCTTCAGTTGGCTCGGTCGTCGCGTAGACCAGCACGGCGCCGGTCTGAGCGAAGATGCGCGGCAATTCCTCACGCAGTTCTTCGCGCAATTTGTAATCGAGATTGGCCAGCGGCTCGTCGAGCAGCACCAGTTCGGCGCGTTTGACCAGCGCCCGCGCGATCGCGGTGCGCTGTTGCTGGCCGCCCGACAATTGGCCCGGCAGCCGATCCAGCAGCGTCTCAAGCCGCAACAGTCGCGCGGCTTCCTTCACACGCGTTTCGATCTCGGATCGCGCCACTCTGGCGACGCGCAGCGGGGAAGCGATATTCTCGTAAACGGACAACGAGGGATAATTGACGAATTGCTGGTAGACCATCGCGACGGAGCGTCGCTGCACGGCAAGCCCTGTCACGTCCACCCCATTGGAGATAAGGCGTCCGCTGGTCGGCCGGTCGAGCCCGGCCATAAGACGCATCAACGTCGTCTTGCCTGAAAGCGTCGGCCCAAGCAGTATGTTCATCGTTCCCTTGTCAAGCGTCAGAGACACGTCGTCGATGACGATCTCCTCGTCGACGACAAGTCCAATGCTTTCGAGAACCAACGTCACACGCCTGTTCCTCTCTGATTCATTTGACGGTCTCCTGCTGAGCAGCCAAGCGTAGCAAATAAGCGTCGACGTCGGCAATCTCGTCTTTCGTCATTCGCAGACCCAGTTTGGAGCGACGCCAGACAACATCGGCGCCGGCGGTAGCCCATTCGTGGCGAGCGAGATAGCGGACTTCCGCTTCGGTCAGGTCGGCGCCGAAAATTTTTCCCAGCTCCGCTTGCGACTTGGCGCCGTCGAGCACCGCCTCGACGCGCTTTCCGTAGGCGCGCACCAGACGGCGCACGGTCTTGGCGGCCAAGAAGGGATAGCGCTGCGCCGTTTCGGCCGCCAACGAATCAAAGCCGTCAACGGCGAAATCGCCGCCAGGCAAGGGCTCCTGCGCCGTCCAGCCCGCCGGCCGGCGCGGCGGCGGCAGATAGGAAGACAATTGAGCCAGCGCGGCCTCGGCAAGCCGTCGATAGGTGGTGATCTTGCCGCCGAATATGCTGAGCAGCGGCGGCGCGCCGCGGGCGGCGTCCAGTTTGAGCACGTAATCGCGCGTCGCCTCCTGCGCTTGCGAAGCGCCGTCGTCGTAGAGCGGCCGGACGCCCGAATAGGACCAAATAACCTGGTCGGCGGCGATGGGCGTGCGAAGGTATTCGCTCGCCGCGACACAAAGATAGTCAATCTCCTCCGCCGACGCCGTCACCGCATCCAGGTCGCCGCGATAGTCGAAATCGGTAGTGCCGATCAATGTAAAGTCGCCCTCGAAAGGGATGACGAACAAAACGCGCCGGTCTTTATTCTGGAAGATGTAACAACGATCGTGTTGGAACAACCGCCGCACCACAATATGGCTGCCCTTGACCAACCGGATCGACGCAGGCTTCGACGCGTGCAGCACCGAGGCCAAAATATCCGAAACCCAGGGCCCTGCCGCGTTGACCAGGGCGCGCGCGGAGATTGTGCGAAGTTCGCCCGTGCGCTCGTCACGCAGAGTTAAAGTCCAGACGCCGCCTTCCCGCTTGCCCTCGATGCAGCGCGTGTGGGGCGCGATCACGGCGCCTCGCGCCGCCGCGTCGCACGCATTCAGCACCACGAGGCGGGCGTCTTCGGTCCAGCAATCGGAATATTCGAATCCCAGCGTATATCCTGGCTTGAGCGGCTCGCCGGCCGCGTCCTCGGTCAGGCGCAGCGTCCGCGTCGGCGGCAATAGGCGGCGGCCGCCCAGATGGTCGTAGAGGAATAGGCCGAAGCGCAGCATCCACGCCGGGCGCAGGCCTTTGTGATGCGGCAACACGAAGCGGAGCGGCCGCACTATGTGAGGCGCGATTTTCCACAGCACCTCGCGCTCGATAAGCGCCTCGCGAACCAAACGAAAATGAAAATGTTCGAGATAGCGCAGGCCGCCATGGATCAATTTGCTGGAGGCGCTCGACGTAGCCGAGGCGAGATCGCCCTTTTCGCAAAGGAAAACCGACCAGCCGCGACCGGCGGCGTCGCGTGCAATCCCGCAACCATTAATGCCGCCGCCAATCACGACGACATCGAAAGGCATTGATGCTCTGGTCCCCCCCACAGATTGCATCTGGCCCTCCCGAGAAGCGCCAGCGTTGCGGCTGGTCTGCTCCTGGAAACGAGCCTATAGCGAACATATTGCATGGCGCAAGCGAAAAAAACGAAAACGAAAACGAATATCGTTCGCCTCAAAGCCTCATGCTTCGCCGGCGTCCGATTCAATCGGCCCGCCGGTTTCGACGACCTTCACCTCGCAGCGCTGGCAGAGGTTAACAATGGCAGGGGAGGGCAGGCGATCAGTGACCAGGACGTCAATCTCGGACAGATGTGCGATTCGCACCGGGGCGGAGCGCGAGAACTTGCTGCTGTCGGAAACCAACACGATCTTGCGTGCGTGCTCGACGATGGCGCGCGATATTTCCACCTCGCGGATATCGAAGTCCAACAGCGTTCCGCTGGGGTCGATAGCCGAAGTTCCGATCACTGCGACATCGACGCGGAATTGTTCAATCTGCGCCACGGTGACGGCGCCGACGATGCCGCCGTCGCTATGGCGGATCGTGCCGCCAGTGAGGAAAACGTCGATCGCCTTGTTGCGATAAAGCTCGCTGGCGACGTGCAGATTGTTGGTGATGACCAGCAACCCCGAATGGCCGGAAAGCGCTTTGGCGACTTCCTCGGTCGTCGTGCCGATATTGATGAAGAGCGAGGAATTGTGCGGGATCAGGCTGGCCGCGGACTCGCCGATCAACCGCTTTTGTTGCTGGGCGACGAGTTGGCGCGCCTCGTATGCCAAGTTTTCGACGCCAGACGCGATAATCGCTCCGCCATGCACGCGCACCACCAAGCCAGCTTCGCTTAGCTCGTTCAAATCGCGCCGAATTGTCTGTAACGTCACCCCAAAACTGGCGGCGAGGTCCTCGACGCCGACGCGTCCTGATTTCCGCAACACGGCGACAATCTGCGAATGCCGGTTGTTTGAGACTCGCGAGGTCGGGAGGGACATGGAGGTGTGCTCGGTGTTCAAATGCTCAGGTTGAAAGCGATCGAAATTCGCAGACCCGCGCCCCGGTAGGGACGCACTTGGTGAAACAGCCAGGCGGGAAAGAGCAGAAGCAAGCCCGGCTTTGGGCGAATGGTCTCCGCCGCTCCCACCGACTGGCCATCTTCGCCTGCGAATTTCAGCGCCGGCGCGTACATTCCCGGCCCCGCGCCGCGCGGGTCCAGCATCTCGAACTCGCCGCCCAGGCTATGGTCGGTGGCGCATCCGCCGTCGTCCACATAGTAGGTTCCTGACCAGAACGCGCCGGGATGATAGTGACAAATATTGGCGTCTCCGGGTCCGTTGACATTGGCCCAGGCCATAACGCTCCAGTTCAACGGCGCGGATTTGCCGTGCCGATCCGCGGTAAGGCGATTCGCCATCTCCTTAGCGAGATCGAGGATATCGCCGACTTGCCGGCCGCCCCATTGGGCAATTTCGCGGTCGGAGTGCCAGCCGCCGGCGTTGGAGGCCTGGACTGACGGCGTTTCCTGGCGGCGTTGCAAAATAATGCTGGATAGCTCGACATTGCGCGCCTCAGCCTCCGGAACCTCGAGCGCCGCGACCGGAGTGGCGAACAGCCCTCGGACCGCGATGTTCATCCGGGTCTTCATGAAGTCTCTCCAAGATTTCGCGCGAGATCGCACCCGCCGCCAGGAGCGGCGCCGGGCGCTTTATGTACTTTTGTCGCCGGCACTTCAAATCGCATAGCGCAATTTGCAGACGATAGCCCGCGATAACGCAATGAGTCCAATGTGGTTCTTGAACAGCAACGGGAATGGCCAGTGCTATGTGCGAGCGAAAGCCGCCTCGGCCTTTGGCGTTCCCAGCCTTGTTCAAGTCGCGCGGGTATGGAGCCGCCGTTCTGCGGGTGCTCGACCAAGCCAAAGGCTCCGAACTCGTGTGCCGGACCTGCTGGCATGAACCCGCTGGCATGACCCCAAGTCTTCTTCAAAGCGCCGCGACTCGGGAACCTCGTGCGGGTTCAGTCGCTTTTCCATGCTGTGAAGAACGCGAGATCGCCGGTGAACCGAAGAGACCTGCTGAAAGCTTCCCTCGCCGCCTCGGCGGCGGCTGTCATCCCCCCCGCCCACGCCGCCGCGCCTGCGCACGCCGCGCGGTTTTCGCCCGCCTCGGTGCGCGAGGTGGCGCGCGCTCTCGCCGCCAAGCCTTACGTTGCGCCGAGCGACGCGCTGCCGGACGCGCTGAAAACACTTACCTACGATGAGTACCGCTCGATCCGCTTTCTGCCCGCTCATGCGCTCTGGCGTGGCGAGAAGCGCGGCTTCGAGGTGGAGTTTTTTCATCGCGGATTCTTCTACAAGCCCAAGGTCGAGATCTATGAGATTGCCGATGGCGACGCACGCGTGATCCCCTATCGCCGCGCCGATTTCTCGTTCGGCGACGGCGTGGGTCAATGGCCTGAGGCCGATCTCGGCTTCGCCGGCTTCCGCCTTCACGCGCCGATCAACCGGCCCGATTACTACGACGAACTCTGCGTCTTCCTTGGCGCAAGCTATTTTCGCGCCGTCGCGAAAGGCGAAGTGTACGGTCTCTCGGCGCGCGGCCTCGCCATTGACACCGGTGACTCCAAAGGTGAGGAATTTCCGTTCTTCAAAGCATTCTGGTTGGAGCGCCCGGCCGTCGGGGCGACCTCCGTCGTCGTTCACGCGCTGCTCGACAGCAAGAGCGCTGCGGGCAGCTACCGTTTCACGATCCGCCCAGGCGAAACCACGATCTTCGACGTCGAGATGACGCTATTCCCGCGCGTCGACATTCCCCACAGCGGGCTGGCGCCGCTGACGAGCATGTTCTTTTTCGGGCCGAACGAGCGCAAGGATGTCGAGGACTTCCGCCCCCAGGTGCATGACAGCGATGGGTTGACGATGCTGAACGGACGCGGCGAGGCGTTGTGGCGTCCGCTATGCAATCCAAAAACTCTTCAGATCAGCGCCTTCGCCGACGGCAATCCCCGTAGGTTCGGCCTTGTCCAGCGCGACAAGGATTTCCCCGACTACCAGGATCTGGAATCACATTTCGAGCGCCGTCCCAGCCTTGTCGTCGAACCGATCGGCGACTGGGGCGAGGGTTCCGTGGTGCTGTTCGAGATTCCAACCAAACAGGAAATTCACGACAATATCGTCGCCTTCTGGCGGCCTAAGCAGACCCCTGTCGCCAAAAGCGAGAAAAGCCTCACCTATCGACTCCATTGGGGGCCGGATAAAGCCAGGACCGACAAGTTCGCGCGCTTCACCCGCACCGGCTTAAGCGCGAAAACCAACGATGTGAAACTGTTCGTGCTGGAACTAGCGGGCGAGCGGCTGAAGTCGGTGAATGCTGCGGCAATCAAGGGCGTAGTAAGCGCCGACAAGGGCAAAATCGACCATGTCGTCACCCAACCCAACCCGGAAACCGGCGGCTGGCGGTTGAGCTTCGAAGTCGACGTCAAGGATCAGAAAGCCGTCGAACTGCGCGCCACGCTCAAAGAAGGCGACGCGCCTGTTTCGGAAATCTGGATCTACAGATGGACACCCTGAGCGTTGAGTGGGAACGCCGGCCGAAGTCGTTCCTTCCTCCGGAATCGCCACTTGCCTTCGCCGCGCCGGTCCTAGCCAAATCTAAGGCGCCTTTGCGGGGCGAGCCCGCGAGATCTCTGGCGGCCCGGCGCGTTCTGATATTCGCCAGCGTCGTCGCGTTGACGGGCTTCGGCGCCCGCCAGATGTACAACGTGGTGAAGGTC
>Ga0134128_10002203_pt1 | contig 24257 bp, 26 predicted proteins | sample KB31754_FD_96462 | JGI IMG/M metagenome (GOLD analysis project Ga0134128, IMG submission 96462) | Terrestrial soil microbial communities with excess Nitrogen fertilizer from Kellogg Biological Station, Michigan, USA - KB3-175-4 | ecosystem: Environmental > Terrestrial > Soil > Unclassified ...
CGCAAGCTGGCGGAGCGCGCCGTCTATTTCGAGTTGTTCCTGATCTTCCTGGGCGGCGTGCTTGGAACCGGCCACCATCTCTATTGGGCGGGCGGGCCCAGCATGTGGGTGCCGCTGGGCAGCATGTTCTCCTTCATCGAGGTGCTGCCGCTGGTGCTGCTGATCATCGAGGCGATCCAGAACTACCGTCTGATCCGCTCGCAGGCGATGTTCCACTATCGCGTCGCCTACATGTACATCATCGGGGCGGCGTTCTGGAATTTCGTCGGCGCCGGCGTGTTCGGCGGCGGGACGTTGAACGCGCCGCTGGTCAACTACTACGAACACGGCACATTCCTGACGCTCAACCATGCTCATACAGCGCTGTTCGGCGCCTTCGGCCTGCTGGCGATCGGGCTGATGTACTTCTGCCTGCGCTACGTTGCCGCGGACCGCGTGCCGTTCGGCGAGCGTGCCGGCGTGTGGGCGTTCTGGCTCTATAACGGCGGCCTGGTGCTGTGGATCCTGCTCAACTTCTTCCCGATCGGCTGGGCGCAGCTCGACGCGGTGTTCGAGAACGGGCTGGCCTATGCGCGCAGCCAGGAATTCTACGACAAGATGCTGTTCTGGCAGTGGATGCGGCTTCCCGGCGACGTCCTGTTCGCGGTCGCCGCCTTGCTGATGGCTTGGGATTTCATCATCAAGCTGCGACCGTTAATGCCGAAGCTGCTCGGCGAACCTGACTCTGCCGCGACGGGTGCGGCGAGCGCGCGGGTCGTTCCGGGCCAAAGTGACTGACCAATGGCAGAGCGCGGCTAAATGCGTGGCGAGCTTAGCATCCGCGCGTCGATCACGGCTCAGCGTGCGCGCTCGAGGCAGGCTGAACCTCCGTGCCTAATCGAGTGCGCCAGTCTCCACCGCGTCGCCCTGCATGTGCAGCGCGGCGGCAATGCGGCGGGTCGGGTTTTCATCTTTGGTCAACGAGGAGGGGTCAACTTGGCATGGCCCTAGCCCGCGCTGCCTTGCAGCCGTTCCGGGGCTTGTCAGTAGGCCCACTCAGGGACTGCCATTCTATCTGGAGTTCATCGAAAGGCTAACTCACATGCCGGCGCTTACGATGCTGCGGCGTCTCATCGAGCTGCGCGATGGTAATTTGCTGGGCCACGAGCAACGTCTCGGCCGGTATGCCTCGACCCTTTGCAGTGATCTGAACCTTGATCCGGAGTACGGCCATGCGATGGGACAGGCCTGTTCATTTCACGATTTGGGCAAGGTTGTCCTCCCCGATGCGGTGCTTCTGAAGCCCGCTGCACTGACGCCCAGCGAACGGGACATAATGCGCAATCATTGTCTCTTTGGCCATGAAATCCTCAAACAAGGCAAGGGTGCGATCATAAGGCTGGCAGCCAGCATCGCGCTCACACACCATGAGTGCTTCGATGGTTCAGGATACCCTTCCGGATTGCAGGGAGACAACATTCCCTTGGAAGGACGTATCGCCAGTATTTGTGACGTCTACGATGCGCTGCGTGAGCACCGGGTCTATCGTCAAGGGCTGACTCACGAGCACGCAATGGACATTATTCTGAACGGGGATGGCCAGACCAGACCGACACAGTTCGACCCGCAGGTGCGGCAAGCCTTTGCCAATCACTCAAATCGTTACGCCGAGCTGTTCGAGGAACTCCAGGGAGCCTCGCTCCTGATTCATGGTGATGAATAGACCGAGGTCGCCCAATCGCGGCCCGATGACGCGCCAGGGCTGTTCGACGAGGCGGTTCCAGGTATCGCAGCAGTGATAGACGATGAGGAGCGAGGCGCTGAACCGTATCGCCCGCATAGCCTGCGCGCCGGCTGCATCACCTCCCTCGTGCCAGGCCAGCGTCCACGAGAAACGCTGCAGGTTGACGCACTCGTATTTCGGACTGCGCCAGAGCCGTTCGACGAGCACCTTTGCGCGGCGACAAGCAGGGCGGTTGCCGTGTGATGATCTTGGCAGGCTGGATGCGTCGCCGCACGAGCCTGACGGCAATGCGCCGGATTCCCTGTACCGACAGCGGATCAGCGACGGCGAGATGCCTGCGCCGCACCGCGCATTCTTCATCCGTGGAAGAGGATATCCGGCGACAGTCACGGCGTGATCGCCACCTTCAGCACGCCATCGCGTTGGTGGGCGAACAAATCGTAGGCGTCCTCGATCTGATCGAGCTTGAAGCGATGTGTCACGAGCGGCTTCAGGTCGACACGTCCCGAGGCGATCAGCGACATGAGACGGCGCATCCGTTCCTTGCCGCCAGGGCAAAGCGTGGTCACGATCTTCATATCGGCCAACCCAGCCGCAAAGGGGCCGAGCGGGATGCAAAGATCGGTCGAATAGACGCCGAGGCTCGACAGCGTGCCACCGGGTCGCAACACACGCAGCGCCCCCTCGAAGGTCGCCTGCGTCCCCAATGCCTCGATCGCCGTGTCAACGCCGCGCCCGTCGGTCAGGCGCATGATCTCCTCAACCGGATCGGTTGCCTTGAAATCGACGACATGGTCAGCACCAAGACGACGCGCCATATCCTGGCGCTTCGGCACGCTCTCTACGGCGATGATCGTTGTCGCGCCGCGCAACTTGGCGCCCGCAGTGGCGCATAGGCCTATCGGGCCCTGTGCAAAGACGGCAACGCTGTCGCCGATGCGGATATTGCCGCTCTCGGCGCCGCTGAAGCCCGTGGACATAATGTCCGGGCACATCAGCACCTCTTCGTCAGAAAGGCCGTCGGGCACCAGTGCTAGGTTCGCCATGGCATCCGGCACTAGAACATATTCCGCCTGGCATCCGTCGATCGTGTTGCCGAATTTCCAGCCGCCAATCGCCTTGAAGCCGTACTTCGTGCCGGCCCCATCCTGTGACAGGCAGCCGCAGAGGCACGCAGCGCTGTGACCGCTCGGGGTGATCGCACCCGCGATGACCCGCTGACCCTCGCGAAAGCCCCGGACGGAGGATCCGAGCCGCTCGATGATCCCCACCGGCTCATGGCCGATTGTCAGACCCTTCGCGACCGGATACTCGCCCTTCAGGATATGGATGTCGGTGCCGCAGATCGTGGTCGTGCTCACCCGCATCAGCGCGTCCAGTGGGCCCACGTCAGGAACGGGCTTCTCCTCAAGGCGGATACGGCCGGGTTCGATGAACACGGCAGCCTTCATTTTGGGCATGGCTCACTCTCTCGGTTCGCTGCACGCCTGCATCCTAGGTCGTGCGCCCGCATCGAGTGTTGATCGAGATCAGAAGAACCCCACGAGCCTTGCTCCCGGCTCACGCTTTGCTCGCATACTTGGGAGCCGTGCAAACGACGCTTCCACTCCGTTCGAGGGGAGCGCGTTCGCATCAGTCGAACCTTCTGGCGATGAGGTTTGGCGAAGGCGCTGGAACCAGCGGATCTGGTTTCGTCGTGCCTTACGAGGACTCCTTCGACGTGGCAAGGCGATCCGTGGAATTCGGTGGCGAGTTGGCGGAATCCATGCTCGATGGCATCCCTGGTGCCCGAATTCCGGACCGAACCGCAGATATCGAGCAACTATGTGCTGGCCCGCTGTGCAAGCGGCCGGGCGGGCATCCCTCACGTCTTTCGGATCTGGGTTCCGTGAGGGAAATCCGGTTCGCGATCCTGAGCCGGCCATCCGTGTCAGAGTGAGGAGTTTTGATCGAGCGACGCATGGATTTAGGTTCCCGATTGGCCTCAGGCTGATCGGCTCGCCGTCTCGCCGGCCGCCAGTTCGACGATCTCTGCCGTGATCTCCTCCTGGCGGACGAGCCGCTGGGTCGCCCGCAGCGTGGAAAGTTGGCGTTCGATCTGATTGTGGGCCGAGGCCATCGCGGCCATGCGCGCTTCGTTCTCCCCCGCGAAGGCGTGAAGCGCAGCGTTGCAGAGCTGGGCGTGCATGTAATCTGCGGTGAGTTCGCTCAGAAGCGCCTCGGGAGCCAGATTCAGGAGCGGTGGGTTCGCATCCGTCGGGCGGGAGAATGCCGTCATGTCGAGAGGGAATAGGCGACGGCGTTCGACCTGAGCACCATGGCCGGTCCGCCATTGGCTGAAGACGGCATCAAGCCGATCGATTTCGCCTGTAGCGATTCGGGTGTAGAGCGCATCGGCGATGCGGTCCGCGAGCTTAGGGATCGCGAGCGAATGCGAGGGCATGGCGCTTTTCCAGTCAGCGACGACGCCCCTTTCGGCGGCGACCGCGGCACCACGGGTCCCGATGAGGAACAGTTCGGAGGTGACGAGATCGGCGCCGACCGCATCGAGCGCGCGCTCGCTAAAGGCGCCGGCAAATCCCTGTTCGGCGCAGAACAGCACCAGGGCAGGTCGGGCTGATTTTCGTGCCGCAGCGGGGCGAGTGGAGGGAACAAAGGTGAGCGCCCGGCCGATGACGAGCGCGATCGTCGCCGCATAACTGTCGACGGCTATGAGCTGGCTACGGGCCTGCTGGGCGCGCGCCGCAGCCATGCCGCGCATAGCGTTCACCACCGCACCGAGTTGGCGGATACCGTCGATGCGTGCGCCGATGTCTGCGAGGCGTTCGGTCATGGCTGGCTGGCAGGCGGGCTGGCGTTCTGAGGGGACGCAGCCGGCATAATGGTCCGAACGTAGCCCTGGAGCGTCTGATGGAGCGCCTGCTTGCGTGTATCGTCGAGCGTGCCGGTTTCCTGGATCACCCGGACGGTGTCCGGGGCGCCGCGGTCGAGCCCATCGCGCAGGCCTCGCCGGAATTCGGCGACGAATGAAGGAGCGAGGTTATCCAGCAAACCGGACTGGACCGCCAGGACCAGCGCCACCTCGTCGGCGAGTCGCAGAGGGGCGTGCTGCGGCTGATCGAGAATCGCGCGAATCCGCGCACCGCGCGTCAGCTGCTGGCGGACCCGGACATCTGGCATTCCGCCGAAGCGAGTAAACATCTCCAGTTCGAGGAACTGGGCGTAGTCCAGACGCAATGTCTCCGCCGCTTTGCGGAGCGCGTGAGCCTGGGTCTTGCCGCCGACGCGGCTCACACTGCTGCCGACATTCACGGCAGGCTTCAGCCCTTCATAGAACAGCCTGGTGTCGAGTACGATCTGGCCGTCGGTGATGGAGATGAGGTTGGTCGGGATGTAGGCGCTGAGGTTGCCCGCGTCGGTCTCGGCGATCGGTAGCGCCGTCAGCGAGCCTCCGCCCTTTTCCTTGGACAGCTTTGCGGCACGCTCCAGAAGTCGCGCATGCACATAGAACACGTCGCCGGGATAGGCCTCGCGGCCGGGCGACTGGCGTGTCAACAGCGCGATCTCGCGATGGCTGGCGGCGTGCTTCGTCAGGTCGTCGACCACGACCAGGGCATGCTGGCCGCGATCGCGAAAATACTCCGCCATGGTGAAGCCGGCGAATGGTGCAATCCATTGTTGTCCGGGAGAACTTGCGGACCCCGCCACGACGATGATGCAGCGTTCGGGCGCGCCATTGGCGTGAATCGCGTCGATGGCACGCCGAACGCTTGAACTCTTCTGTCCGACCGCGACATAGACGCAGATGATATCGCTCGCCCTCTGATTGATGATCGTGTCGATCGCGATCGTAGTCTTGCCGATGGCCCGATCACCGATGATGAGCTCGCGTTGACCGCGGCCAAGGGCGAACAGCGTATCAACGACGAGGAGGCCGGTCTGGACCGGCTGGGTCACGAGGTCCCGGTCGATGATCGCTGGCGCCGGGCGGTCGATAGGTTCCAACGTGTCCGCGGTAACGGGCCCCTTCCCGTCGAGCGGCCGACCGAGTGGGTCGACGACACGGCCGAGCAGCATCGGTCCCACCGGCACGCGCACCACGGCGCCCGTGCCGCGCACCGTGTCGCCAGCCTCGATTGCGTCTACGTCGTCCAACAGGACACAGCCGACCCGGCTGCGTTCGAGCACCTGGGCGAAGCCGAACTGTCCCTTGTCGAAGCGCAGGAGCTCGTCGAGCCGGACGTTGGGCAACCCGGACACGAGCGCGATGCCGTCGCCGACCTCCTCGACCCGGCCGATCTGTTCGGCTTGCGGGCCGAGCGCGGCCGCGCGGAGCTTTGTGCGGGCGTTCTCCAGCCATGCGTTCGCCCGAGCGCTAGCGTCGGTCGCCACGCGAGAGGTCCGCAAGGATTTGGGTGAGGTCGGCACGCCAACTGTTGTTAACGACGAGGTGCGGGCCGTGCAGCTCCAGGCCGGCAATGAGCGCAGGATCCGTCCCGAACGCGATCAGCGGATGGGCTCCGAATGCTTCACCAATCAGTGCCCGGTAGCGCTCCTGGTCAGCTGGATCGAGCGGTGTCGCGCTGATCGCCTCCAGCACGGTGCCGCTCTCCACCACAGCCTGTCGCACCGGTTCCGGCAGCCGCCGGATCTCCTTGAGAAGCCAATCGAGGAAGGCGCCGCGCACTGCCTGGCTGTTCAGACGGGCGGCTAAGCGCTTCGCGATTTCCACTGCCAGGCGGCTTGCCCGCTCGGCCCAGACCGTTTCGGCTTCCGCCTTCTCCTTCTCCATCGCCGTCTTTGCGGCCGCATTCAGAGATCCCGCTTCGTTGGCGGCCTCTTCCAGACGCGCGGCCCGCGCCCGCTCAGCGGTTTCATGGGCCTCGGCCAGGATCGCTTCGCGCTCCTGTGCAAAACCGGCGCGAACCCGCTCGATCTCGGCGAGCGCCGCGGCCGCCTGGCTGCGCTTCGCCGCCGCCTCGGTCAGGATCCCTTGCGCTGTCGCGCGGCGCTGCTCGATCATGGCCGCGACGGGGCGCCAGAAGAATCGTCCGAGCAGCCAGACTAGGATGGCGACGTTGATGGTCTGGATGCCAAGCGTCCACCAGTCGATCGTCATAGCATCATTTCAGAAGCGGGTTGGCGAACAGCAGGAGCAGCGCGATCACCAGGCAATAGATTGCCATGGTCTCGATCATGGCGAGACCGACGAAGAGCGTGCGCGAGATCGTATTTGCGGACTCCGGCTGGCGGGCGATGGCGTCCATGGCCGCCGCCACCGCGCGCCCTTCGGCCAGCGCTGGGCCGATCGCCCCAAACGAGACCGCCACGGCGGCCGATACAATGCTGACGAGAGCCAACCAGTTCATGTCGGCGTCCTTTGGCTGGAGGTGTCCGGGGTGGGCTGCTCTGTGCTGACTGCGCCGGCAATGAAGACCATCGCCAGAATCGCAAAGATGTAGGCCTGCACCGCCCCGGTCAAAAGATCGAGCGCCATTAGCGGGATCGGCACGAGGAGCCCCGCGAGCGACAGGACGATGCCGATCACGAACACGCCGCTCATCACATTGCCGAATAGCCGGACGAGCAGCGAGAAGGTGCGCGTGACGCTCTCGATGAAGTTGAGCGGGATCATGATCGGGTTTGGTGAGGCGAAGGTCGCGAGATAACCGCGCACGCCGACCGCGCGAATGCCGAACCAGATCACCGCGACGAAGACAAGGAGCGCGAGAGCGGCATCGGTCTCCAGATGTGCTGTCGGTGGTTCGACACTCGGAATAAGCGTGGACCAGTTGGCGACGAAGATGAAGGCGAATAACGTGCCGATGAAGGCGCGATATGGGGCAGGTTCGACCCGCATCGTATCGCGGATCTGGCCGTCTACGGTGTCGACGACCAGCTCGAGGGCCGCCTGGGTGGCGGACGGGACGAGCGACAGGCTGCGAGTTATGAGGATGCTGCCCGCGACCAGCGCCGCCATGATCACCCAGGTGGCGACCACAGCCTCAGTAATCGGCACCGGACCGAGATGGAAGAGAACGACGCTGGTGAGCGGCGAGGTCATGGGGAAGCCTCCCGGATACTGCGGATGACTGCGGAACGAGCGATGAAGACGCCGAGCGCCATCACGAGCAGCGGCAGCGCACCTTCCCAATCCGCCAGCGATAGCATAGTCCCCAGGAGGGCGAAGCGGCCGACCATCAAGGTGATCGCCGTCGTCGCACGACCTCCTCCAGTGAATCGGCAGACGTTCCACCAAAGGCTGCGGAAATAGAGGATACCGAGCCCAATCCCGGCGGCGAGGTGCGCTAGGATACTAAGGAGCATGGCCCAGGGCGGCAGGGCATCGAACGAAAGACCGCTCATGAGCTCTTAACCCATTTCCAGGCGGACCAGCATCCGAGCGCCAGGCCGAGCATCAGGAGCGGTGCGGTGCAGAACAGGCCGGAGTTGAACGTTTTGTCGAGCCAGCGACCGACGAAGATGCCGATCAGCATCGGTCCGACAATGATCCAGCCGAGCACGCCGATCTGGGCAAGGCGGCGCGCCACCGAGGGCTCACCCTCGTGCCGCCAGCGCCGGTAGCGTTCTCCGCGGAGCCGGATCCCCTTCACCAGCGGATCCTGTTCGCCCGGTTCGCTCTCCGGACTGCTCACGCGAAGATCCCGGGGCCGCTCCGCCCGTCCTGCCGAAGATGGCGCATAATCTGCCGAATGGCGTTCAGCTGCAGGCGGGTACTCTCGATATGCTCCGTCCGCTCCGTTTCGATGTCGGCGCGGAAACGGCCGAGGACCGTCTCGTCGAGAGTCGCGAAGTCGTCACCTGTAACCGCTTCGCGCGTCGCGATGGCGATGTCCCGCCCGGCAGTGACGGAGAGGACGCCGCGACGCACTGCGCAGTAGTGACGCGTTCCATCGCTGCTTTCCCAGATCACGACAGAGATCGCGAGGCTGGTGAGGAAGTCCGCGTGTCGAGGCAGGATCCCGAAGCTGCCAGAGGCGTCCTCGGCGCGGAGCGCCAGCACTCCATCTTCGTCAATGACCACCGAGAGCGGCGTGGTGATGCGCAGCCTCATGAAGGTCCTTCCGCCTTCGCGGCCGCGGCCTCCTTTTGGCGCGCGTCGTCCAGTGTTCCGACCATGTACAGCGAGCTCTCCGCCCAATCGTCGGTTTCGCCGTCAAGGATGGCGCGGCAGCCGGCGAGCGCGTCGGCTCGACGGACGCTACGCCCCGGCGTGCCGGTAAAAGCCTCCGTCACCGTGAAAGGCTGGCTGAAAAACCGCTGGAGCCGGCGAGCTCGCTTGACGATCAGCCGGTCGCTCGCACCGAGTTCCTCAACCCCGAGGAGCGCGATGATGTCCTGCAGGTCCTTAAAGCGAGCGAGCGCCTCGCGGGCGCGCTCCGCGACACGGTAGTGTTCCTCGCCCACCACCAGGGGATCAAGCAGCACAGACGACGAGGCGAGCGGATCGATGGCCGGGTAGAAGGCCTCGGCCGCCAGGCTACGCGACAACACGACGATGCTGTCCATATGGCTCGAGATGGCCGTCACCGCCGGATCGGTGAAGTCGTCGGCCGGAACGTAGACGGCCTGGATGGCAGTCACCGCCGCGCCGGCAATTGAAGCGATGCGCTCCTGCAGTGAGGCCACTTCGGTCGCCAGGGTCGGCTGGTAGCCAACGCGCGAGGGCAGACGTCCTAGCAGGCTCGACAGCTCACTCCCGGCCTGAACGAAACGGAAGACGTTGTCCATCAGGAGCAGCACATTCTGATGCTTCTGGTCGCGGAAATACTCGGCGATGGTCAGTGCGGTCAGCGGCACCCGCCAGCGGGCCCCCGGAGGCTCGTTCATCTGCCCATAGACCAGCACTGTACGCGCCAGCACACCCGAGCCCTGCATGTCGGTCAGGAGCTCATGGCCTTCGCGGGAGCGCTCCCCGACCCCGGCAAAGACGGAGATGCCCTGGTATTTCTCGACCATGGCGTGGATCAGTTCCATAACCAATACGGTCTTGCCGACGCCGGCGCCGCCGAACATTGCAGCCTTGCCGCCCTGGGCGAGCGGCGCGAGAATATCGATCACCTTGATGCCGGTCTCGAACACTGCAGTGATCGAGGTCTCATGCTTAAGCGCCGGCGGCGGATTGTGGATGCCACGTCGGGGGATATCGGAAGGCAGGGCAGGCCCACGGTCGCGAACCGTCCCGACCACATCGAGGAGCCGCCCCAGAATCGCATCGCCGACCGGAACCGAAATGGGAGCGCCAGTCGCGCGCACCGGGGTGCTGCGGGCAAGGCCCGCGGTCGCCTGAAGCGCGACGCCGCGGACGGTCAAGGAATCGACATGGCTATGGACTTCGAGGACCAGCGGTTCGGGCCGGTCCCACTCCACAATCAAGGCGGTGTTGATCGGCGGCAGCATCTGGTCGTTACCGAAGGCAACGTCCACGACGGCGCCCCGGACCGACACGACTTTACCCACTGACGCAACACGATCCATGGAACAACCGATGGTAGTACGAGAATGCGGGATAAGGAAGACGCCAACCGAAGGGCAAGCGCCTAAATTACTCGACTAAGCCGCCCAGGAGCGGCGGGCCTTGATGCGGATCAAAGCGCCGGCACAAGCCGACTGCTTACTTCCTCGTCTTCGGCTTGGAAGTTCGAGGAGGAGAGATCGTGACCTACGGGACATTGATGGTGCGCTTGGAGCTCGGCCGCTCGAACGGCCGGCTGCTCGAAGCGGCAGGTGACCTCGCGGGCAGGTCTGACGCAGGCATCATCGGCATCGCCGCGTGTCAGCCCATGCAGATCGCCTATGGTGACAGCTATGTCCCCGGCGAGCTCATCGAGCGGGACCGCGAGGAGATCCAAACGGAGATCAAAGCCGCCGAGGCGGAGTTCCGAAGCGCGCTTCGCACACGCGTCAGCAATCTGGAATATCGCTCGGCGGTGACGTTTGGATCAGTGGCTGACTATATGGCCCGTGAGGCACGATGTGCGGACCTCATCATCACGGGTGTCGATCGGAACGCCTCGTTTTTCGATTCGTGGCGGCCCGTCAGTATCGGCGATCTCGTGATGCAGGTCGGGCGGCCCGTTCTCATTGTCCCGGCGGCCACGGACAGGCTCAGACTCGCGCGTGTGATTGTAGGCTGGAAGGACACGCGCGAAAGCCGCCGAGCTGCTATCGACGCTTTGCCCCTGCTGAAAAGGGCCGATCATGTAGTCGTTGTCGAAATTGCCGGCGAGGAGGAGTTGGCCGCGGCCCGCACGCATGTCGAGGATGTCGTTGGCTGGCTCGAGCGGCATGGCGTCGTAGCCGAAGCCCTCGCGTGCCGATCGAGCGGCGACGAGGCGACCCGGCTGAGCAACATCGCTCAGGAGCAGGACGCTGATCTCATCGTCGCGGGCGCCTACGGGCACAGCCGCCTGCACGAATGGGTGCTTGGCGGCGTGACCCGCGATCTTCTGCTGCGGGCGGATCGATGCTCGCTCGTGTCACATTGACGGTGCGCCTCTTGCGCAGCCGGAGAGCTCCCGTGCGACGTCGGCGCTACCCGTTTATGAGTTGGCGACCTCGGGTGCTCGCATTGGGACTCGGCTGTCGGTGTCGGCTCACGGGCATGAGCAGGTGATCCTGCGCTCGCGAAGGCGCGACCCAAGCGACAGGACTCGAAAAGGAGTAGCCCATGTTCAAATACCTGCTCGTGCCCTCGACCGGATCGGAATTGGACCGACCGAGGGTCGAGATGGCGCTGCGAGCGGCGGATTCGTCCTCGGCGCACATCGAATTCCTGCATGTCCGAATGGACATCCGGCAGGTCATGGTGATGCTGTCCGGAAGCGGCATGACACTCGGAACGGGATTGGTCGGCCTCGAGCAGGAGGCCGAGGAACGCGAGCGCCGCGCCCAAGAGGGGTTCCGGGCGTTCTGTGCCGAATATAAGCTAAACGCGACCAATGCCCCGGGAGCCGGGCTCTCGGCGAGCTGGAACGTGATGACTGGCGAGAAACCGGCCTGCCTTGCTCAAAGGGCGCGCGTGGCCGATGCGATCGTGCTTGGCCGGGGGGAAGAGGACGATCTGTTCGCTCCGAATGTGCTGACCACAGCTCTCATGGGAACCGGCCGGCCAGTTCTGATCGCCCCCTCGGTACCCCCCGCTGGTAAGTTGCATACTGTTGTCGCGATCGCCTGGAAGGACCGGCCCGAGGCCGCACGCGCTGTTACAGCGGCGATGCCGCTGATCACTGAGGCCGAACGTGTGGTCATCCTGTCAGTCTCCGAGCATGAGAATGATGAGGACGAGTCCGGACGGCGCCTGCGTCACGCCCTGCAGTGGCACAATCCCAATGTTAGCCTGGAGCGCCTCCCCCGCGATGAACGCCCCGCGCCCCGCACCTTGATGGAAGCGGCCGCCGGACCGCGCGTATCCGCGAGCCTGCTCGTGATGGGCGGCTACGGTCACACGCGCTTGCGGGAAGCCGTCTTGGGCGGCTTTACCCGGCACGTGCTCGCCGGAGCGGAGATTCCCGTTCTGATGGTCCACTGACGACGTGGCAATTCTGTTCTTCTGGTCGGAGCCGAGAGGCGCTGAAGCTGCTGCTGGCGAAGGCCAGGCGGCCTGATGAAACCGCGCCGGCCTGGGATCCGGCCCTGGCGGTGGCGTTATCGGCGGGACCGGGGCATTCGCGCTCCTCGCTCAAGCCGGGTTGGCCAGTAACTCCGAACTGTCCGCCCCCCCGTCCTGGGGCGGCACGCGCCTATCCGGGCAACACCATGCGGATTGCCGCTGCGCCCATCACAGCGGCGGCGATCCAGCCCAGGAGGAGCACTGGCCGGCTGGGAGTGAACGCACCCATGACCGATTTCCGCGACACCAACACGATGATCACCACCATCAACGGCACCGCCACGATGCCGTTGATCACCGCGCTCCAGAACAGCGCCCTCATCGGGCTGATCGGAGAATACTGGATGGCGAGCCCGGCCAACACGCTGACCGCGATCACGCTGTAGAATCCCGCCGCGTCCTTGGCCTTGCGCTCCAAGCCCTCCTGCCAGCCCATCGCCTCTGAGACGGCGTAGGCGGCCGAACCGGCGAGCACTGGCACGCCGATCAGGCCGACGCCAAGGATGCCGAGCGCAAAGAACAGGAAGGCGAAATCACCGGCCAGCGGGCGCAACGCACCGGCTGCCTGGGCCGCAGTCTCGATGTTCGTTATCCCCGCGACGTTCAGCGTGACCGCCGTCGCCAGCATGATGAACCAGGCCGTTACGTCGGAGTACAGCATGCCGCTCCAGGTGTCCCACTGGATGCGCCGCAGCTCTGCGGGGGCGGCGTCCGGGTCGCGTATTAGGGGCAAGGCGTCGGGCCGGCGCTGTAGGTCTTCCACCTCTTCGGACGCCTGCCAGAAAAACAGGTAGGGGCTGATGGTGGTGCCGAAGACGGCCACCACCAGAGTGGCCGCATCTGCGTCCAGCGTGAGGCGGGGCCACACGGTGCGCAGCGCGACCTGTGCCCAGGGCACATGTACCAGGAAAACGACCCCCGCATAGGCCAGCAGCGACAAGGTCAGCCATTTCAGAAAGACGACATAGCGGTGATACGGGATGAACACCTGCAGAAGCAGTGTCGCGGTCACGAACACCAGGGTGGCGACGTGGCGGCTGAGCCCGGTGACGAGCTCGGAAACCTCACCCATCGCGGCGATATCGGCGGCGATGTTGAGCGTGTTGGCGATCAGCAGCAGCAGCACGACGCCCTTCAGAACCGCCGGTGGGAACGCCGCCTTGATGTTGGCGGCGAGGCCCCGGCCGGTGACCCGGCCGATCTGTGCGCACATGGACTGCATTGCGGACATCAGCGGAAACGCGAGCGGCATGGTCCACAGCATGCCTAACCCGTACTGCGCCCCCGCCTGCGAATACGTTGCGATCCCGCTTGGGTCGTCATCGGCGACGCCGGTGATCAGCCCGGGCCCGACATGCGCCAGCGGGTGCTGTTTCAGCCGGAACCACAGGATACGAAGGAGCCTGACGCGCTGCGGTTGGGTGAGGCAATCTTGAATCGGCGGCATGCGCGTTCTGTCTCGGGCCATGTAAAATCGGAGTCGATATATGCGGCGGCAGTGTGGAATAGTACCCATATAACGCGACACAAAGCGATGGCCGCATTGACTCGATTCGCACCGCTACGATGGCGCGACTGACGCGGAGTGACAAGCAGAGATGTCGCTGCGAATAGAAGGGACAGGCCTTCCCTGGATGCAGCTCACTCCTTCGTTGTCGCGTTTACCGGGCAGCTGCCAACTCGCCTTTCTTTAGCCGTCTCCGGACGCTTTTAGCTCGTGAGCATTGTCCGCCACCGATGCTTCAAGCTTTCGAGCACCGCGAGCAATATCACGGCGGCCCCGATACAGATCGCGAGATCGTCGGCGTGCAGCGGCCCGAAGCGGAACAGCGCCTCCGCCGGTCCCCATCGCACGGTGATCAGGAGCAGGGGGAGCACCACACCGATCACAAACCACAATGCTGGGTTGCGTCGGGTGACCGCCGCAAGCAGCGAGGTCGAGAAGGAGCGGTTGATGAAGATCAGCCCGACATTGGTCAGTAGCAGCGTGATGAAGGCGAGCGCGCGCACTTCCTCCGCTGGCATGCCCCTTTCCAGGCCCAGGAGATAGACTGCGGCGATCAGCACGAAGGCGAAGCCTCCCTGCAGAAGACTCCAGATGACGAGGCCGCTGGAGAAAAGTGGCGTAGCCGGTGAGCGCGGCGGGCGGCGCATGACGTCATCCTCGGAATGCTCCGCCTCGAAGACGATGGAGCAGACCGGGTCGATGACCATTTCCAGGAAAGCGATGTGAATTGGCGCGAACATAAGCGGCATGCCGAGCAACAGCGGCAGCAAGGCGAGACCGGCGATCGGCACATGGACCGCGAGGATGTAACCCATCGCCTTACGCAGATTGTCGTAGATCCGCCGACCGAGGCGGATCGTTTGCACAATGGAGCCGAAATCGTCATCGAGCAGCACGATCGACGCTGCCTCGCGGGCAACGTCGGTGCCACGGCCGCCCATGGCGATGCCGATATCGGCCGCCTTCAGTGAAGGCGCGTCATTCACCCCGTCACCGGTCATGGCGACCACTTCGCCGTCGGCCTGCAGCGCACGGACAATGCGCAGCTTCTGCGTCGGCAGAATGCAGGCGAAAACGGAGACCGTGCGGGTTTCGGCGGCGAGGGCGCCATCGTTCAGCCGCTCCATCTCCTCCCCGGTAAGCACTCGCCCGGCATCGACCCCGGCCTGGTGTGCGATCGCACGCGCGGTGGCGGCGTGGTCGCCGGTGATCATTATCACCCGGATGCCGGCGGTGCGACATTCGCGCACGGCGTCCGGAACCGTCGCGCGCAGCGGATCGGCCATCCCGACCAAGCCGAGAAAGATGAAGTCGAAGCCGTGCGGCGAGTCCGGCCAACGCGTGCCGGGGCTAGAGGCGCGCGCCACGCCGAGCACACGCAGTCCGGCCTGTGCCATCCCGTCCAGATCGGCGTGGAATCGAGCAAGTGCAGCCCCTTCCAAGCCGCAGAGGCGTGCCACGGCCTCAGGCGCACCCTTGACCGCAATGAGGTGATCGGCCTTGCCCTCTTCCTGCCACGCCTGCGTGACGGCCAGGAGATCCGGCCGGAGCCCCCAACTCCGTACCAGACGACGGCCAGGCGCAGCCGGTAGCAGCGCGGCCAGAGCATGGAAGGCCTGGTCCATCGGGTCGAGCCCTTCGGCTGCGGAGGCGAGCAGGCCAAATTGGAGCAGTGTCTGGCAGGGCTCAGGGAGATCGGCGGCCTCTCCTGGGCGAGCGATCGTGGCCCCAGCGCGTAGCTCGGCGATGCGCATGCGGTTCTCGGTCAGGGTGCCGGTCTTGTCGGTACAGAGCACGGTGGCTGATCCCAGCGCCTCGATCGCGGCGGCGCGGCGGGTCAGCACACGAGCGCGGGAGATACGCCAGGCGCCCATCGCCATGAACACGGTGAGGACGAGCGGAAACTCCTCCGGCAGCATGGACATGCCGAGCGCCAGTCCGGCGAGCAGTGCCTGCAGCCAGTCGCCCCGCGTCAGCCCGTATAACAGCACGGCGACTAGGCAGACGGTCAGCCCGGCAACCGCCACCTGGCGCACGAGTCGGCGTGTCTGCAGCGTCAAGCGAGGCGGGGTGTTCTCGATCGCGCCGAGCGTCGCGCCGATCTTGCCGATTTCGCTCCGTGGCCCGGTGGCGCTGACGACGACGAGGGCATTGCCGCGCACAACGAGGCTTCCGGAGAAAACCCAAGGCAGATCCTCGCCACCCGCCCGCGCGGGCAGGGGCCCCTGGGCTCCGACGGCCTTGCGTACTGGTACCGATTCTCCGGTGAGCAGCGACTCATCGAGGAGCAGGTCGTCACAGGACAGGATCGCGCCGTCGGCTGGCACGCGGTCACCCTCGGAGAGCAGTATAACATCCCCGCGCACCACCTCGCGCCCGGGAATGCGGCGGCGTTGCCCGCCGCGGATGACGAGGGCACGCGGGCTGCTGAGCTCGCGGAGTGCTGTGAGCACCCGCTCGCTACGGGTCTCCTGGATCATGGTGACCAGGACGGAGACGCTGGCAAAGGCGAGCAGGGCGAGTGCTTCCGCGCGGTCGCCGAGCAGAAAATAGATCACGCCCGAGGCGATGAGCAGGCCGAACATGGGCTCGCGCACCACGTCCAACCCGATCCGTAGAATGCCCCGCCGGCGTTGCTGTGGCAGCTCGTTGGGACCGTCAGCTCGGAGACGAGAAGCAGCCTCCACCTCGCTTAGGCCAGTCGCGCTCTCCGACACTTACCCTCCGAGACTGCTGCAATCGATGATACTTTTGGCGGTGCCCCCTGCCAGTCGGTGCGTCAAGCAAAGCGCTGTTCCAGCGAAAGAAATGTGATCTCGCCGCCGCATGATCGAGTTGTCGACGGACTACACGGAGCGTCTGCGGTCCAGCGCCAGCGGGTTGCAACGGAGCGTCTGACCCCGCAATCGTGTCGAGGAATGCCGAGGATCACTGCCGCGAGATAAGGAAAATCTGGCGCTCATGGATAGCCCGACAAAATTCCGGTCGCTCCTTCGCACGTCACAGGATTTCCCAGAACCCCGTCTCCTCATCAAGCCGTGCGCGCTCCAGCCCACTGAAGTCGCCATGCGAGACGATCCCGACGATGCGCTTCCCGTCGACAATAGGCATATGACGATAGCCACCATCTTGCATCATGCGCAGCGCGTCGACGGCATGAGCCTCGGGGCCAATCGTGTCGGGCCTCACCGTCATCACCGCGCCGAGCGCCGTCGTTTTCGGATCGATGGCCTCTGCCGCCACACGGCAGACCGCGTCGCGTCCAGTGAACAGGCCAGCGAGTTGCCCATCATCTCCGGTGACCAGAATCGCACCAACCCGGCGATCACGCATGAGGTGGCACGCCTCCTGCACAGTGGCTGCAGTCGGGAGCATGGCCGGAGTTTGCCGCCTGACAATATTGCCTAGGGTTCTGTTCGTCATCTGCAACTCCTGCCCATTGCGGGACGCAGCACTAAACCAGCATTGCCGGCGTGCGTGCTATCGCGGCGACAAGGTCGGCGCGGCTGACAATGCCAACCAGCTGGCCCGCCCGCATGATCGGCACCCGCTTGATTCCGCGACCCACCATCAACTCCGCGAGCTGCGGCAGAGTGAACTGTTCGTCCGCTGTGATGACGTGGCGCACCATCACGTCGGCGGCCGTGCGGGTGTCCTGCCGGAGATAATCGAGGAAGTCCTGCGACAGCTCCTCACCGTCCGAGAGCAGGCCGAGCCACCAGTCACGCCGCCGCCGGACCGATTCGCGAAATGGCCGCAAGATGTCACTTTCGCTGACCATGCCGACGAGCCCGCCGTCCGGCGTGCAGATTGGCACGGCACTGATGTGCTTGCTCGACAACAGAGCAGCGATTTCCGCCATGTTTGATTCGGGAGCAGCGGAGATGACAGGCGAAGTCATTACGTCTGCCGCGGTCGTAGCCATAGTGTGCTCCTCATCCTGTTGTATTATGCTAAACCCATTTTAGAAGCGCGTGTTTGATCCATATCAAGCACGATTAGCGCGGACCGGCCTGGGCCTCGATCGGCTCTCCAGGCTCGCGACCTTCTTGTGCATAGGCCGCGCTCGATCCGAGCCCTGCCAGGCTGACCTTGAGACGGTCGCTCTCGGGCCCCATTGCTCCCCGTCGTGCGCGCCGTTAGTCCCGTCGGCCAGCGGAAAGATTGATATGGATCAGTGGAGCAGACATCGTGCTGCTCCTTGCTGCACAAGCAGGCCCAGCGCCGCCGCAGAGGGCATCGGAGCAGGTGCTTCATGGGGGATCCACCCCCTGTAGCAGGACTGAGTGCCTATCGGATGTGTAGCTATGAGCTGTTTCGTCGAGGGTGATGGTAAGCAATCGATCCATCGTGGCTATCGGAGAATACAAAAAATGGATGCCAGGGACATCATGACGCAACCCGTGGTCTGCGCACGGCCTTACCACACCATTGCCGAAGTCGCGCGCATCCTGTCGGATCACCGCCTCGGCGCTGTTCCGGTCTGCGATGACACCGGGCTGGTGGTCGGAATGGTGAGTGAGGGTGATTTGTTACGGCCGTTCTGGTACGAGAACGGGCTCGGACAGTCCTGGTGGCTCGAGGTCCTTGCCGAAGGGGAGGATTTGGCTGAAGCGCTGCTCGACTACATGGCTGCAGACGACCGCCATGCACGCGATGTCATGAGTGCCCCAGTGATCACCGCGACAGAGGACACCACAGCACAACAGCTGGCCGGGGTGCTGGTACAAAACGGCATTAAGCGCGTTCCTATCCTGCGCGATGACAAGCTGGTTGGAATCATCAGCCGTGGGAATCTGGTGGCGGCCCTTGCAGCACAAGCCTCGCGCGCCGGAGAGGTGGTGCATGATCAGCTCCCGCCGCCAGCACCGGCATTTCACTAATCAAAGTTCCGTCCGTCGAACTGGTCGGTCGAAGTCGGTCCGATGGCTATGGATTGGCGCCTGGCAACATTCGATTGCAACGTGACATGCCTGGTCGGTTCAAACCTGCTGAGCCCTACCACGGGAGAGTGGGACCACAAAAGGTAGTCCGGGTCATGAAGGCGGGAAGGTCGGCACAGTCCCGAATGATAGGTTGCGCTCTTATGCGCTCGACTAATCCGGCAGCCCTCAGGCGAGGTCACTTCTCTCAGACCGATGTCGGTCATCCCTATGCGGGGCGGCCAGTTCGTTCAGGAAAGCCTGCCGATCACACACCACAACTCCGACCACAGGTCGATGGCCGGAATCGGTTGTCATCCGGCATCGACGGGATCGTCGGGGCGGTGGAGGAGATTGCCGGCGACCGCCGTGAAGAGCGGAGTAGACGGAAGCCAGCGGCCCGCGGACCGCTTCGGTCGGGCCGAGGCCGGAGCCTGCCATCTGTCCTCCCGAGATATCAGGGCGGCTCCTCGTTCACCGCCGCATGGGAAGACTGATCCATGTCAATCGCAACAAGGGACGGTCCGGCGACAAACAGGAGCATGAAAACCGAAATGAAATGTCTCTCGATCGGATCGATAGTTGGGGCGGCCCTTTGCGCCGCGGCCACGGCCGCGGCGCAGGTGCCGGGTGATGCCACTCAGGGCCAGCACCTCGCGCGAACTTGGTGCGCCGCCTGCCACGTGGTCGAGCCTGCCCAGCGGGATGGCGGCGCGACTGGGGTTCCGACTTTTGCCGCGATAGCGCAGATGCCGTCGACTACGACGCTGTCGCTACACGCGTTCCTGCAGACGACACATGGCAGGATGCCGGACTTTCAGCTCTCCCGTGACCAGATAAATGATGTCTCGGCCTATATTCTGACCTTGAAAGGCAAGTGAGGCCGGCAGCCACCCTTCCCTCCGATACCGCAATGCGCCGAGCAATAGATGCGGCGAAAGCGTTGCGGTCCGGGGCGGCGGTAAGCGTGCTTCAGCCCCGGACCTTCGGCTGACCGCGGATCCAGCTTGCCCGGTCCGTCGCGGACGTGACCGAGACGGTCGATCATAAGCTGGATACACCCAGTGTACGCGCCAGGGGGTGTCGCCGATCTGAAAACCTTGCTCCAGTATGCCTCGGGTTGGTGGCCAACGGCAGCATCGAAAAATGCTCACACTGAGCCGCGTCGGCGCAAGTCTCCTGTATGGACACTTTCGGCCCACCGAAACGCACGAGAAAACCCGTCAACGCTCGCGAAGTCCCTCACTGCAAGCACAAACTTCGGTCTAGCCGTGTGCCCGGTTTCGCTGGTCGCCGACCTTTTGCGCGATCGCCGCGAATGACGATGCAACGCTGCAATCTTCTGGCCGATGTGCCGGGCCGCTAACGGTGGGCTCGTGATAAATCCAATCCGGACGCAGGAAGGCGATCCCTTCAGGCGGGCAGTTCAGCCGGGTCCGCCGCCAATGGTGCGTGCACGACGTATGCTGCCGTCAGCCCTACCCCGGCCGTGATCAATGTGGACACCCCGCGGCTTTGTCCTTCACATACCGGCCGACCAGCAATGCGGTCGGATAGGTAATCTCCTCTTCTCCCTCAGCGTGCACCATGAGCGCTTCGGCAAACTGCACGCCTTCCGGCTTGTTTTCAGCTTTTCCGGCATCGGATAGCTTGCCCAGCGCCGCCGTGATTTCCTTATGCTCGGCGAGCATGGTCGGCATCGCGGCCTCGAGTTTGTCCGTCATTTTCAGAACCTCTGTCATGCCGCAGTCGAACTTGCCCTCGGCGAGCGGGACCAGCAGCCCGAGCGGTGGCAGTGCATAGCTGTTTTCGTTAGTGAAATGGGGGTCCAGGACCGCTGCCACGGCCTTGGCGGCATTTCCCGTCTGGCCGCCCGCTTGTATTAATTTGGCAAGCTCGGCATGAAGCTCTTCATGTTCCATCTCCATCACCCTCGGGATCTGGAGCCCCGTCGCGTTCTCACCCCTGTGGTGTGCGGAAGCGACCGGCTCAGCGCGTGAGGCTTGGAGGCCGAAAAGCACCCCAACCACAATTGCCGAAGACAGCGTTGCCTTGCCGATGGTCATGTCAAATCCTTTTGCGTTCGTGAGCCCGCCACGGGCGTGGCACGCGGGACCCGTCTCCCGAGTCCATCTCCCAAGGACGGCAGCTTTCGGGTTTCTCTGTGTAGCGCGACAGCGAGATATCCGGTCCCCGATGGTAGTAAATGAGAATGTGGGATAAGGAAGACGCCACCCACAGGGCAAGCGCCTGAATCACTCGACTAAGCCGCCCAGGAGCGGCGGGCCTTGATGTGGATCAAAGCGCCGGCATAAGGCGACTGCTTCAGAGACCGTGACCTACGGGACATTCATGGTCCGCTTGGAGCTCGGACGCTCGAACGCCCGGCTGCTCGAAATGGCAGGTGACCTGGGCCGGTTTGTGCTGGCCTTGTCGGCATCGCCGCGTGTCAGCCCATGCAGATCGCCTATGGTGACAGCTATGTCCCCGGCGAGCTCATCGAGCGAGACCGCGAGGAGATCCAAACGGAGATCAAAGCCGCCGAGGCGGAGTTCCGGAGCGCGCTTCGCACACGCGTCGGCCATCTGGAATATCGCTCGGCGGCGACGTTTGGATCAGTGGCTGACTATCTGGCCCGTGAGGCACGGAGTACGGACCTCTTCATCACCGGCGCGGATCGGAGCGTTTCCTTATTCGGTTCGTCGCGGCACGTTAGTATGGGCGACCTCGTGATGCAGGTCGGGCGGCCCGTTCTCATTATTCCGGCAGCGACGGACAGGCTCAAGCGCGTGATTCTCGGCTGGAAGGACACGCGCAATACCGCCGAGCTGCTCTCGATGCTTTGCCCTTGCTCAAAATGGCCGATCATGTCGTCGTTGCCGAGATTGCCGTTGAGGCGGAGTTGGCCCCGGCCCGCACGCGTTAACGGCGGCCTATGCGCAGCTGAGCACGGTGCAAGCGATGATGCTGAACAACTCGGGGCGACTCTCCCCAAAGCGGCAACTCGGACCCGGTGAGATCCGGGTGAAGGCGGCGCCTGCAGCGCGTGCTACCAGCCCGCACGTGATCGATGGCGAGGTTCTCGCGCCCGAGGCCACCAACCTTAGTCCCGGTGCAGCGACGACGCCCCAGCTGCCGCACGCGACATCTCCGCGCCACGCCAGGAGGACCAAAGTCGTTCGAGGTTTGATCTGGATCAAGACCAACGGATGCCCGGCCGCTACTGTGCGCGCGATCTGTTCGCGCCGTCAGGAGGAGCCAGCGCACGCGCTGATGACCAGCAATATTGTTACCGTTGCATCTGATGATACCGCGGGCAACCAGAGCGACTGCGGCAGAAGGGAGCAACGGACCGAATCGACAGCGCTTCTTTCTGGCTAGAGCGCGTGTGATGGATCGGATGGACTCGCCACCGTTCGCCTCTGCGCCATACAGCAAAAGGTGGGTTGGTCCACGCCAACGGACAGGCAGGCTCTACCATCGTCGTGACGCAGGGGGACATTATGGCAGCAGCCGACGACCAACTGATGGCTTATCGCGTATGGGATGCTCCGACGCGGTGGTTTCACTGGATAAACGCGCTTTCGGTGCTCGGTCTGATCCTGGTCGGAACGCTCATCCTGTTTGCTGGCAGCCTTGGGGTGTCGGCTGTGGGAAGGGTGACGATCAAGACGATCCACGTCTGGCTGGGTTACGTCATGACTCTCAATTTATTGTGGCGCTTCGTCTGGGCATTCTTCGGCAATCAGTATGCGCGATGGCGGGCCATTCTACCTGGTGGGGCCGGATACTTGCGTGGGTTGGAAGCATACGCCGCTGCCTTCCTTGCCGGGCGTCCCAAGCGCTATCTCGGGCACAATCCCGCGGGTCGATTAGCCATCCTGGCTATTCTGCTGTTGCTTGTCGTGCAGGCCGTGACCGGCCTCATATTGGCGGGAACCGATATTTTCTATCCGCCATTCGGGAGTCGGATCACACATTGGATTGCCGGGCCAAACGTCGATCCTGCCGTGCTCACGCCGTTGGCGCGGAACCTCATGGACCCGGGTGCCTACGCGGCCATGCGCTCCTTCCGCGCCCCCTTCGGTGAGGTGCACGAGTTCACCTTCTATCTGCTCGTCGCCATCGTTGCACTGCACATCCTTGCAGTAGTCGTGACCGAATTGCGTGAGGGCGGGACGATCATCTCGGCCATGTTCACCGGGCGAAAAATCCTTCCCGGTCGCCCGGAGGACGTCTAGGCCGACGGGAAATTAAGCAAGGCTTGCCAGTCGGATATCAATCAGAGCGCGCGTCTCGCAGTGCAATGGGGTCGCCGCGCTGTTGCCACGAGTGGCAGGAGAATCGCCGGCAATCGGATAGCAGGCTTGACGTACGGTGATCCGGACCGTGGCCATCAAGATCGACATTGTTCGGCGGCGGCGCCGACGTACTGGCCACAACAATCGAGCCTACCGTAACTTGTCCTATTTCGCTAACTTTTGTCGCACCCACCGCCGGCGGCGACCGTCGATCCATTCATGCGCTACTGGTGGATGTCATGACGGCCGATGTGGTAACGGTAACCCCTGAGACGAGGGTCCGCGACATCGCCCGGCTAATGATTGCCCATCGTATCAGTGGAATTCCCGTGGTTGATCCGGTCAGGCATCTGGCCGGCATCGTGACAGACGGTGACCTTTACCGCCGGGTTGAAATCGCCACCGACCGAAAGCACCGGAGCTGGCTTGAAGTCTTCGGATTCGATGCCGGGGAAGCGCGGGACTATGTAGCGAGCCATGCGCACACTGCGGGTGACGTCATGACGACGCGGGTGTTCGCCGTGACGACGCGGGTGTTCGCCGTGACACCCCAGACCTCGATCCAGCAGATCGCTCGCCTGTTCGAACGTGAGCGCATTCGTCGTGCGCCGGTCGTTGCGGACGGCGTTGTCGTCGGGATCGTGAGCCGGGCAAATCTTGTGCAGGCATTGGCATCGATTTCCACTGAGGATGCCCAGGTGAACTTAGCTGACCGGCGTGTGCGTGATCTCGTCATTGCCGAATACCGGCGCCTGCCCTGGGGCACGCCATCCGAAAGCAATGTCATCGTGACCGACGGGGTGGTGCATCTTTGGGGCTACGTTCCATCTGATGCGGAGCTCGACGCGTTGCGCGTCGCCGTCGAAGGCATTCTGGGCATCAAGGGCTTTGACGATCATACTTTTCGGTTCTTGGGGGACACCGGACACCGACAGCAAAGGCCGTCCCAGGTGATCGTAGAGGAGCCCGGCCACATGACAACCACAGGCCGATCGCCCTGTGGCTCGCCGGCAAGGCTGGATGCCGAGCTCGCCTTCGAGCGGGAGATGGCCACATGACGGCACGCACGATTCCGGACCGCCATCTGAAACTGAAGCGCGTGTACGAGCCGGCTGGCCCGGCGACGGTACGCGCATTCTGGTCGATCGTCTATGGCCGCGCGGTTTAAGCA